>ENA-UOOI01000331-UOOI01000331.1-fermentation-metagenome-genome-assembly--contig:-NODE-331-length-61804-cov-51.432962_pt1 | contig 61804 bp, 57 predicted proteins | sample MGYA00245779_ERZ724027 | MGnify/ENA primary metagenome ERZ724027 (study PRJEB28704, sample SAMN03018318) | fermentation metagenome | biome: anthropogenic terrestrial biome; feature: soil; material...
AATAAATAAATAAATAAATAAATAAATAAATAAATAAATAAATAAATAAATAAATTATGAAAAAAGCCAGGACCTCTTCATAAAATTTTTGAACTCTCTTCTCCCAGAAGAGGTCTTTGCCTATCATAAGGGCTGAAAATTGCTGCCATATTTATTGTTTTATTAGGGTTCTGTAAGCAGACTCGGCAGTGTCCTTGAAAAGACTACCTTACGGTTGATCAACCCAAGGCGCAAGAGTCTAAGACTATCATTGTTTTAGGAGCCTCACAATAATTGATATTGTAAGGCTGATCCTTATATTATTCCCTTTCAGCAGCTGATTCTCTTATTATTTCTCTGTTGGGACTCTCATTCCGCAGAGGAATTCTCATTCCATAGAATGAACGCCAAACAAAGAAAAACGCAATTAAAAGGAATATGCCGCCTGCATAGGGAGCTAGATCTCTAAATGATTCCGAAATAGCGATTTCCATGGCTAACAGGCCAAAGAGCGTGGTGAACTTGATGATTGGGTTCAGGGCAACTGATGAAGTGTCTTTAAAGGGATCGCCTACAGTGTCGCCAACAACAGTTGCTTCATGTAAGGCAGTGCCTTTTTCCTGAAGGTCTACTTCCACGACTTTTTTGGCATTGTCCCAGCATCCCCCGGCATTTGCCATGAACACAGCCTGGAACAGTCCGAATACTGCAATGGAAATCAGATAGGATACAAAGAATGCTACAGAGTCTTTTCCGGCTATGGGCGCAGAGAGGCAGGAAAATGCCAGAGTAAAGGAGAATATGGCGATAAATATATTGAACATGCCCTCCTGCGCATACTGGGTGCAGATTTTTACCACTTCTTTTGATTTCTCAGTGGCTGCTTTCTGGCTTGCACTTCCATCAAGCTGTATATTTTTCTTGATGTATTCAACTGCTCGGTAAGCTCCGGTAGTTACAGCCTGCATTGATGCTCCGGTAAACCAGTAAATAACCGAACCGCCTGCTAATAATCCAAAGATGGTATAGGGGTTGAGCAGGGTCAGAATTTCTTCTGGTTCTACTCCAAGAACATCCTTAATAACGAGAATCAAGGAGAATATCATGGTTGTGGCGCCAACGACTGCTGTACCTATTAAAACCGGTTTGGCTGTAGCCTTAAAGGTATTCCCGGCTCCATCGTTAGCTTCCAGATAGTATTTGGCTTTATCGAAATCCGGTTTAAAATTAAACTCTCTCTGGATTTCTTCTTTTATCTTAGGTATGGTCTCTATAAGTGATAGTTCGTAAATGGATTGAGCGTTATCTGTTACGGGCCCATAGCTGTCAACTGCTATAGTAACAGGGCCCATCCCCAGCATCCCGAAAGCTACCAGCCCAAAAGCGAATATGGAAGGATAGATCATTATTTCGCTCAGGCCAAACCCGCTTGCATAATAGGCAACAAACATCAGTGCAAAGAACACCATACCAATCCAGAATGAGCTGAAGTTGCCTGCAACCAGTCCAGAAAGGATGTTGAGAGACGGCCCTCCTTCACGGGAAGCCTTGACAACCTCGGATACATGCAGGGAATTAGGGCTGGTAAATATCTTGGTAAACTCAGGAATTAAAGCTGCTCCTAGGGTACCACAGCTTATTATCACTGAAAGCACAAGCCAGAGCTTCTGCAACTGGGGAGGTACTTCAGAACCCGGACCCAGCAAGTAATAGCTTACGGCAAAAGTTACTACAATGGAAAGAATGGAAGTGATCCATACCAGGCTGGTCAGGGGCTGCTCAAAATCAAAGTCGTCTTTGTTGCCAAATCTTGCCTGGCTTAAGACTCTATTGATGTAGAATGAGCATATGGAAGTAAGTATCATAAGTACACGCATTACAAAAATCCAGGTAAGCAGGATGCCTGTCAGGGCAGGTTGCACAGCCAGAACAATAAAGGTAACCAAGGCTACGCCGGTCACACCATAGGTTTCAAATCCGTCCGCAGTCGGTCCTACACTGTCACCTGCATTGTCTCCTGTGCAGTCGGCAATAACTCCGGGATTGCGCGGGTCGTCTTCTTTTATTCCAAAGACTATTTTCATCAGGTCGGAACCGATATCTGCAATCTTAGTGAATATTCCGCCTGCAATACGCAAGGCACTGGCTCCGAGGGATTCTCCTATTGCAAAACCTATAAAGCTTGCTCCAGCAAGTTCTCTGGGAACAAACAGCAATATAATTAACATCATTATAAGCTCAACGCAGACAAGGAGCACGCCTATACTCATTCCCGCATCGAGAGCGATGTTTAAGAGTTTCAAAGGTTTTGTTTCCAGGGAAGAAAATGCTGTTCTGCTGTTTGCCAGGGTGTTCATACGAATTCCATACCAGGCGACAATGTAGGACCCTAATATCCCTATTATAGTCCACGCCAGGATGAGCAATACCCCGCTTAGAGGAGTCTTCTGGAGAAAGCCAAAGTAAAAAGTTATACAGAAGGCGATAAAAACAAATAATATACACAGCAGTTTACCCTGCTGGATAAGATAAGTTTTACAGGTCTCGTAAATTATGTTGGCCACATCCAGCATGGACTTGTGGGCCCTGATTTTTTTCACCTTGGCAAACTGGTAAAAGCCGAATAGTATACCTAATACACAGACAACGATACCCCAGAGCAGCAAATTATTCTGGCTCTGGCTTAAATTTGGAATTATAAGATTCGCTTCACTGGCAGCTGCTATTGCTGGCGTTAGCGATAATATGGTCAGGCTAAACAGGCTTTCAAGCGTTGCCCTGACCATTCTATCTTTCGTTATAGTTTCCATTTAGCCGATCACTTCTCTCATCACATTCTTTGAAAAATAATTTGTAATTATATATTGTTAAAGACTCATTTTGACGAAAGTATAAGCAAACGTTTTTATCGTTTTTTGCTAAGAGATCAAACTTTGGACATTTTACATTTTAACAAATTTACTCTACATTTTTCTCAGTTAAATCCATATAAGTTATAAAGATGCCGATAAATTTCTGATAGAAAAGTCAATTCTATTTACGAATTACATTTCTTAGATATTTGCATACTTAATCAATAACGTAATAAATTTTCGGATTCACAGATGGGACTGTAGAAATCTGAAATATGTAATATTTTACATAATGGTATTTTAAAAGAATATCTAGGTAGAAAAAGAATAAAGTAATGTTTATTAAAAATATCTGCATAACATTGTAAAAGTAGATTTATATATTATAATCATAACTACGTGTATGCTCATATTGAAAAACAGATGTCATCCAGAAATTGGATTAGGCTGTTTTTATAGGTTACCAATTAAAAAATATGAGCTTACAAAAATTAAACTACTATATATTATTGAGTATATAGCATCCGAAAAAATTTTAAGATATTTTTTCCGGAGGACGGTTAAATTTATGGATGTGTTAATCTACCTTGCACCAATATGTGCCCTTATTGGTCTGATTTTTGCAGGTGTATCCTATAAAAATGTCCAAAAAGAAGGCGAAGGTAACGATGTTATCAAAAAAATTACAGCGTCAATTCACAATGGCGCCATGGTTTACCTTAACAGGCAATATCGAGCAATCGCTGTTTTCGTCATATTATTTTCAATCATAATCGCATCAACTCTTCCAAATGGGATTCTCACTGCTTTGTGCTTTGTTTTCGGCGCAGTGCTCTCCGCAGCAGCCGGATACGTAGGTATGCTCACAGCTACCATTGCTAATGGCAGAACTACAAATGCTGCCGCCAGAGGTATTGGCCCTGCATTTAGAGTTTCGTTTGCATCAGGCACGGTTATGGGAATGAGCGTTGTAGGCCTTGGTCTGCTTGGATTATCTGCTTCATTCATAGTAATTGCAAAATATTATACAAATCTCGATCTTATTACAATTATCAATATAATTGCAGGCTTTTCACTAGGTGCCTCGTCTATCGCCCTTTTTGCCCGTGTAGGTGGCGGAATATTTACCAAAGCTGCGGATGTTGGGGCTGATCTTGTAGGTAAAGTAGAAGCTGGAATCCCTGAAGACGACCCAAGGAATCCTGCCGTAATTGCCGACAATGTAGGCGATAACGTCGGAGACATTGCAGGCATGGGAGCCGATCTCTACGAATCATATGTAGGTTCTATCGTAGCAACAATGCTTCTTGCAGCATCAACAGCAGCAACGACCTTCCCTGGAGTTCCAATTGAGAACACTATCCTAGTTCCACTGTTGATTTCAGCTGTTGGAATTCTTGCATCCGTTGTTGGTACTTTTTTTGTCCGTACAAACAAGACAGAAGCATCGGCAATCCATATGGCTTTCAATATGGGCTTGATTTCTGCAATCGTTCTTACAGTCATCGCCTCGTATTTCGTTACCTCTCAACTCCTTGGAGACTACGGTCTAGAGGTCTTCCTTGCAAGTGTCGCAGGGCTTGTTTCAGGGTTCCTTATCGGGCAGATCACAGAATACTACACATCATATGATCGAAAACCCACTCGTACAGTTGCAAATTCGTGTTTAACCGGGTCGGCTACAAACATTATCACAGGCTTTGCAAAAGGAATGGAATCAACTGTTTGGCCAGTTGTCATCATTACAGCTACCATCTATGTTTCATACATGCTCTCTGGCCTCTACGGTATAGCTATTGCAGCTGTGGGAATGCTTGCTACACTCGGGATCTCACTGTCGGTCGATGCATACGGTCCTGTAGCTGATAACGCAGGCGGTATTGCCGAGATGTCCCACCAGAAAAAAGAAATACGAGAAATTACCGATACTCTTGATGCGGTAGGAAACACAACTGCAGCGGTCGGCAAAGGTTTTGCAATCGGTTCAGCAGCTCTGACTGCACTTGCCCTTTTCTCCTCATATGGCATAGCAGTAGGTCTTGATGTTATCGATGTTATGAACCCGAACGTATTCATCGGGCTTACCATTGGTGCAATGTTACCTTTCCTCTTCTCGTCAATGACTATCCTGGCTGTTGGAAATGCAGCAGGTGAAGTTGTTATGGAAGTTAGGAGGCAGTTTAAAGAGATCAAAGGTATCATGGAAGGCAAAGCTGATCCTGACTATGAGAAATGTATTTCAATTTCAACACATTCTGCTCTGAAAGAGATGATTGGACCCGGTGTACTCGCAGTTATTGCACCTCTTGCCGTTGGGTTTATACTTGGACCTGGCGCACTTGGAGGACTGCTTGCAGGCTCTGTAGTTTCAGGTTTCATGCTTGCGATTACAATGTCTAACGCAGGCGGGTCATGGGACAATGCGAAGAAATTCATTGAATCCGGTAATTTCGGCGGAAAAGGTTCAGATGCACATAAAGCAGGTGTAACAGGTGATACTGTGGGAGATCCTTTCAAGGACACAGCAGGCCCGGCAATCAACATTCTCATAAAGCTCATGAGCATTGTAGCGGTTGTGTTTGCACCTCTGTTTATGGTCTGACATTCTTTTTCCTATTTTTTTATTTTTTATCAGTGTTTGGTTTCTAAACCCTTAGCTTCTCGATCTCTATAATCATTGCTTGTTTTTTGTGTGAGCCTCTGCAGACCTCTAAAAACCTTCTGTTATAAGCATGTTAAGTTATTCCGCAGTTTTATGAATGAGTTAGTTTTATGGATTAATGTTTAATCTACTATATATTAGCCGGAACACACTTTCCTATTTATGGGCAATCTAATAAAAACTTTTCGCTATCTGAGGGTTTAAAGCAGTCACTAACATCAGATTATTTAGAAAAAAACAGGATAATAGAAGGAATTAAATGAACAAGTATTGTTTTATATTTCTCAAGCCAATGAGGAAATATACGGGCTAAAACTTAAACAGGCTAGGAGAGATCAGTTAACTCCCCTTACCTGTAGTAGCTGGAACTCGATTTCTTCCGGAACTGTGGCTAGGAATATAAACGTGTTATATCCAAGTTTCTGAACTTCTTTAATTGCACTTGCCTGAGCTTCATTCAAGTCTCTTGAGTCGCTAACGATGCAAAAAGACTTCCTGTTTCCTGTATTGACAAGAAAATTAAAGACACTTCCATGAGTGTTCAGAAATACAACGAGATTTTTAAGTTCTTCCCAGGTGTTGCACATGTGAACATTCTTGGAGCCCATATTCTCCACGTACCAGTCCTTGCTCACATAGGAGTAGGATGCATACTGTTCATTTAGCTCATCATGAGCTTTGAGGATTTTGTTAGTATCTTTCCTCAAGTTTACCCATTTCCAGCTCTGCTCTGTGAAATAGCGGGCTGCCACTATCTCAAAGATTGCCTGCTTATCTTCATTCTCGAGTCTCATTCTTTCACATCTTTACTTTGTCTGCGTTTCTTACCTCAGAATACGTCGTCCTGGGCATAGCTTCTGTTAAACCGCAGGGCAAGTTCGGCTTTTTCAAGTTCCCTTCCCAGATATGCAGCATGATCCAGACGGGAGACCAGTTCCAGTTCAAGCAGTGTATCCATAACTTCCCTGGCATTTTTTCCCACGACTAAAGCTTTCTCGTGTTCGGCTACAATCAAGCCGTCGTTTCCGCTTATGCGGTCCGGCACTATACGGATACAGATAGGGCCTGCGGGATCTATTCGCCAGCCTTTTGATGGTTTGGCTTGAATTGCATTCTCTGGAAGCGGAGAATCAGGCCGCCTGCGTTTTTCTTTAATGTATAGGAGGTCAAGCCCAAGATCTTTTGGTGAGCTCTCTCGTATTCTGGAAAGCATCATCATCTCGGATGCCTTTTTAAGTTCCCTGATAGAACCCTGTGCCTTATCACTGAACTCGGGGGTGAAAAGGATGCTTGCTCCTGTTTCTGCTCCTATTCCACACAGTGTAGCATTGACTCCTATTGTATCTACATCCATAAGCTCAGTGACATTGCCAACTCCGAGGAATATAGGTATTTCAGGGTACATCCTATGAAATTCACGATAACGTAAAATGGATTCGGTTATATTGTGACCTACAGGATCAAGCACAGGATCGGCTATAATTCTTTCAATTCCAAGCTTGCGGGCAGCTTCGACGTTCCTTATCAGGCTTTCTAGACTTCTTTCTTCATCCGGGATTATAACTGCTGCAATTCCTGCCCTGGCAATACTTGGGCCCACAGTCTCAAGATTTGTGCTATTAAGACTCAGGACAAGATCTGCTCCTGCTTCTACTCCTTCTTTTATCAGTTCAGGGTCAAGGGTATCTATGCTTATCGGGGCATCTGTGAAGGTTTTTGCAAGATTTACAGCTCTTTTTGCCTGTTCTGGCAAAGTATTAAGGGTAGCCCCAAGATCGATTATATCTGCTCCCCGGGCGATAAAAGCTTCGATTTTTACCTGGAGCACTGGGGCATCCATTTCCATAGCCCCTACAATTTCTCCCATTACTTTCATGCGAGCCTTTCCTCCGATTTTTACACCTCTGAGTGCAAGTGGAGAGGAGACTTCTTCTTCGTTTTTCCTTATTAGCTCGAGTGCCATCCCTTTTCGAACATCAGCAAGGAGTTCACAGGCAGGAACTTTTTCTGAAAACTCGATTTTTCCAGCAAATGGGAGTACAAAGCCAAGATCATAGGCGTGTTTTGGTCCAAGTCGGATTTTGCACCCCAATTCTTCAGAGGCTTTTGAAAAATCTCCTGCTACAAGCCCTGGAAGCAGAATAAGGTCATAAGCTTTCGAAAGGCCGGCTTCCTGAAAGGCTTTGATCAGTTTTTTAGGGGTAATAAAGGCGGCAATGTCAATATCAGCTACGAGGATGTCAGCTTTTTCCCCGATTGCTTTCCTGACGGTATTTTCCGCAAGCCGCCCTGTTGCAATCAAAATTTTCATGTTTTTTTAGATAGAAGCACTAATAAAAAAGAGTATCTGTTTGAAATGCATCAGTTAAAAATGTCAGGAAATCAAAAGCCCGAGTTTTTCAGTTTTGAGAATCTCGGACTTTAACTTAAGCTAGATTTAATTTATAAAGTCAATGATTGACTCTTCATGTTTCTTTCTAAGAGGGCCCGCTGTATTTCTGAATCTGTCCGCAGTTGTCATTCTTCCAAATCTTTTTTCCTGAATGAGGCTAGCTTCGGATCTGGGCTCCAGAATTCCAGCTCCTGCCTGAGGTCCCAGAATCTGGGCAGATTGCACACCTGTCATGATAGCCATTACCCTGACCTTACCTTCATAGTCCTCTCTGATCCTTGCGCCCCAGATGACATTTGCATTTGAAGAGAGTTCATAGGTAAGCATGGATGCGATTTCTTCAGCTTCTTTAAGGCTCAGGTCTGGCCCGCCGGTTACATGGACAAGACTTCCTGTTGCGCCCTTGTAGTCAACATCAAGCAGAGGATGGTTTAAGGCAGTCCGAACTACCTCAGTGCTCTTGTCTTGGTTTTTTGACTCACCTACAAGCATGACTGCAACTCCGCCACAACTCATAATAGTCCTGATATCGGCATAGTCAAGGTTTATCAGGGAGGGCACTGTGATCGTCTCTGTAATACCTTTTACGGTCTCGGCAATCAACTGGTCCATTACGGAAAAAGCCTGATCGATAGGGAGGTTTGGCACGTAATTAAGCAGCCTGTTATTGTCCAGAACAATTACTGTGTCAGCTGCCCTACGCAGGTCTTCAAGACCTTCTTCGGCTTTGTAAATCCTGGCTCTTTCAACTCTGAAGGGGCTTGAGACCATTCCTACGACGATTGCTCCCTGTTCCTTTGCCACTTCGGCGACTACAGGAGCAACTCCTGTTCCGGTACCTCCGCCTAAGCCTGCAGTGATGAAAACCAGGTCGACATCCTTTAGCACTTCCTCAAGGGTCCCCCTTGCAAGTTCCGCAGCTTTCTTACCTGTCTCGGGGTAACCACCTGCACCCAGTCCTCGTGTGAGAGTTTTTCCCACGAGAATCTTCTTGTCAGCCCTTACATTGTCAAGGTGCTGCTTATCAGTATTGATACATACCGTTTCCGCACCTTCAATTCCTATGTTATAGAGACGGTTTACAGTGTTATTCCCTGCACCCCCGCATCCGACAATCATGATTCGTGGTTGCCCGAATTCTTCGAAGTCGTCATCAGAGGAGGAACTCTTCCGGTACTCCTTCTCTTTTTCGCTGAATTTCATTGCTTCCTGTACTATTGATTGCAATTTTATCCCCTCGGGTTTTGTTTCTAATAGTTTTGTTTGACTCCTCACCCTTTACATTGGGGGTTACATACCTTTCTAATATTTGAGTTGAGTTATGAGATAATTTTTAAAACTTATCAAAGATTTTGTTCCGTTATCTTTAATAAGTTGGCACTCTACCAAACTTAAATATCTCGGGTGTATTTAAACAACACATCTAAATTGTTTATTAAGTTTATATATTTCACCCAAAAATCTCATATATTCACTCTTTTAATTCCTTTAATACTTAATTCTCAAAGGTGGAGGGTGGGAGCTACCAAAATGTTTATATGTATCAGCTTACTTTTTTATCGAAAGTTTTCTCTCCCTTAGCAAAGCTTTCCTATTTTTCTAAGTCAGGGCAATTTTCTATCTTGTTTTCTACATTCTTTTGATGCCATGTTTGTTGACTTCAGAAGCTAACTGCAATCCTGTGATTTTTGATAAAACTTTCGAGTTGGGATTCTTTTAATTTAATTAGAATGTTTATATTATTACTTTTAAGTAGAATTCCCCTCTTAAAATCTTTTTCGGTATCTTTCAGGGTTCTGGTATCTTACATAATTTTTGAAATAATCTTTTTAAATCAATATAAATATTTTTATCTGTATAATTTAATATTTATATCCAAACTTCAGTGTTTATATTCAAAGTTAAATATTTATTTTTATAATTCAATCTTTGATGAATTAAGGTTATTTGCTAAATTTTATTCACTCGGGAATTTCTAATTAATCTTTTCAGTGAAATTACCTTAGAAACACTTTTGTAACTACAGTATATTGAAACCAAATAGAATAATAAATCGTAAAATGCGTTAAATTCGTAAACTCATATTATATCTGGGAAGGCGTATTGGGTTTTTATAGGATTTTTTGAACTCGCAGGAGGCATTTTTAATTTATAATTTTTAATTTATAACTAGATCCGAGAATTTTAAAACTATAACTCTATTCAAGCTTTCCGGGAAAGCTTTAAGGTTTCAAAGCCGCTTTTACTTTTATTCATTAATATTTAATTATCTTAGTTACTAGAAATTCTAGTTGATTTATTCCCAGGAATTTTATTAAGAATTGCTAAGTTTTTGTTTTGGAGTCAGAATCGTGATAAAGGCATTAATTTTCGATATGGATGGCGTTCTCGTGGACTCAATGCCCTTTCATGCAGCAGCTTGGAAAAAGGCTTTCCTTGATATGGGCATGGAAATTCAGGATAAGGATATTTATGCAATTGAAGGCTCAAATCCCAGAAATGGGCTTCCTCTGCTTATCCAAAAAGCCAGGAAAGAACCAGAAGCATATAACTTTGAGGTTATCACTTCAATCTACAGGCAGGAATTCAAACGGATTTTTGAGCTGAAAGCTTTTGATGGAATAAAAGAGTGCCTTGAAGTCCTTAAAGCTCGTTTCCTGCTTTCAGTAGTTTCGGGCTCGGATCGATTTATTGTTCACGAGATCGTTGACCAGCTTTTCCCAGGCATATTTGATATCGTGGTTACAGGAGATGATATTAAGAATTCAAAGCCCCATCCAGATCCTTTTCTTAAAGCTGTAGAACTCCTGGATGTGCAGAGGGAAGAATGCATGATAATAGAAAATGCCGTTCTGGGTGTAGAAGCTGCAAAAAAAGCTGAAATTTACTGCATAGGGGTTCCCACATATGTAGAGCCCTCGCAGCTTGACAGGGCAGATCTTGTGGTAGGAGATCACCAACAGCTAGTGGAACATCTTCTAAGTCTTGAACCTACCAACGCATTCAGATTATAAAAATATTTATTTTTTGTTTTTTCCTTAAAAATAAAAATTGTGGCCCCTAAGGGGGTCACAGCAACCTTACGGTCTCAAGGTTTGTAAGAGCTCTGGTCTCAATCTTCAGTTTTTTGTAAACCGAGCTTGCCAGATCTACACAGGCTTTTTCATCCCCATGCATGGTGAACACCCTTTCTGGGCGGGGCTGCATTCTCTTGACATAATCCACAAGCTGTCTCCTATCAGAGTGACCTGAGAATCCGTCAACAACTAGGACATCCATGTTCATCTTTATGGTTTCAATGGTCCCGCCCTTTCCTGTCATCGGGATTTCTTTCCATCCTTTCTGGATTCTGCGTCCGACTGTCCCATCAGCCTGATATCCTACGAACACCAGAGAATTGCGCGGATCTTCGGCGAAAGCTTTGAAATATTCCATGACAGGTCCTCCGTTCATCATGCCTGAAGTCGAGAGGATGACACAGGGGTGAGGGTTCTGAATTATCTTCTGGCGCGTCTCATGTGAATCAACAGGTCTGAAGCACTCGGATAGGAAGGGATTCTGGCCTTTCTGGAAAATCAGCTTTCTCAAGTCATTGTTCAGATATTCGGGATGTGTAGCATGGATTGCCGTCGCTTCCCAGATCATTCCATCCAGATAGACCGGAACATCGGGAATCAGTCCTTTTCTTATAGACTCTTCAAGTACAATCATGACTTCCTGACTTCGGCCGACGGCAAAAGCCGGGATAAGGCATATTCCTCCTTTTTCTACTGTACTCTTAACTACCATCTGCAGGTTTCTTTCGGCGTCTTTAAGTGAAGGCTGGAAAGCATTGGAATTCCCATAAGTAGCCTCACTAACAACAGTCTCAACTCTCGGAAACCTATTAACAGCAGGATCAAAGAGCCGAGTTTTCTCATATTTGTAGTCTCCAGTAAAGACTACGTTATGAAGTCCGTCTCCTATATGGAAATGGGAAATAGCCGATCCTAGAATGTGACCTGCGTTATGGAAAGTCAATTTGATGTCAGGTGCAATATCCGTTACTTCCTCATAGTCCAGAGGAATGGTGTGTTTTAGAGTCTTTGCTATCATGCCTGATTCATAGGGTATCTTCTTTCCTTCTTTTGCTGCCACATCGATATAGTCAAGCTGGAGCAGCACCATCAGGTCCCTTGTTGGAGGCGTACAGTACACAGGCCCCTCATAGCCATATTTAAAAAGCAAAGGAACAAGACCCTGATGATCCAAGTGGGCATGAGTAACTACCACGGCATCAATCTGGTTTAATGGAAACACTTCAGGAACATACAGGTAAGGGGTCATGTTTTCATCCGAGCCCACATTGACTCCACAATCAATCAGGATTCTGGACTCAGGAGTTGAGAGCAGGAAACAGCTCCGTCCTACTTCTTTACATCCCCCAAGCGATGTAATCCTTATCCACTGGTCTTTTGATGTACATTGTTTGTGAATCTTCCTCCCCACGGATTTAAGAATTTCTTTTCTTTCTTTGAGGTTGTTTCTCATGAATTCTCTAATATTCTTTACAGTACGGGATTTGATAGGAGGAGTCCTTACAACCTTCGGGATCCAGCCGATTTGCTTTGTAATCTCCCTGAGGGTAGCTCCATGCTTTCCTATCACAAGGCCCGGTTTTTCAGCTTCGATAATTACTTCTCCGGAATCGGGGTCAAAATAGTAGCTCGAGATTACGGATTCTTTTGGAACAACCTCTTCGATTATAGAAATAGAGTCCTCAGGAGTTGCAAGTACCCTTGGATCGGGGCGCATAGCAATCCGCGTCCTGATCTCTTTTGCTAGGTTACGAATAATGTTCCCATCGTCTGCGAATTTTCTGGGTTCTTCAGTATAAAGCACAAGCTGAGGCCCTTCAAATTCAACGTCGGTAATTGTAACTCCTTCTGGTAGGTTTTTCTCAATTTTATTTTTGAGGTCTAATAGCACGTCTTCAATAGGCATCAAGAATCTTCCTTTTTATCAAAAAATGAAAAAATGTGTAAACGTTGGAGAAATAGTAGGTTGAAAAAGATGTTAGTTTAATTTAAAATAAAAAACCAACAATTTAAGTTATTTAGCTAATGAATCCCTTATGGACTTTACTTCTTCTGGGTCCAGCCTTTTAAACGACTCCTTAGTAATTACCACTACATCGATGTTTTCTCCAGAAGCTGAATCCCTTTTAGTTGCATTATGGATCGCTCGAATAGCAAGGTCAAGACCTTCCTTTACAGTCATATCTTCCCTGTACTGATCTTCAAGCACTCCATATGCCATGGGCGAACCAGAACCCGTTGCCGAAATTCTTGTTTCTTCTATACTTCCTCCAAGAGCATCGAGTGAGTAGATACCAGGTCCATTCTTGTCAACTCCTCCTATAAGAAGCTGGACCATCATAGGGTAGTAACGATTAGCATTTAAGAAGTTTGACATCAAGGTTGCGATGCCTTTTATTGTCATTGATTCATTTCTGCGCATCTTGTAGAGCTGTGATTCTACGTTTACGAGCCGAACAAGTTGCTGGGCATCTCCTACCGAACCGGCAGTTGTCATTGCAACAAGGTCGTCAATCTGATAAACCTTTTTTGCAGTTTTACTTGCAATAAAATTCCCCATGGTGGCTCTCTGTTCGCTTGCGAGCACGATACCGTCGGTACAAACTACTCCTACGGTAGTTGTGCCCTTTAGATATTTGTCATTATCCATAAACATACCCTCATAATAAGTTAAAAATGAGAAAATGTCGCTAAAAAAAATGTTTTAGTGAGGTGAGATTTTTAACTTAAATCGCAGGATTTAGCACTTCATTATCTCAATATTAATATCGCTATATATAAGTTTTCCTTCTCTTTTATTGAATGCATCTAATTTTAAATCCGGAAAGAGATCTAGCAAGATAGTCTTCTCTTTTTCTTTTACATGACATCAAGAAATCTGATATCTGATTTACATGATATCAGAAAGTCTGATCTGAATACTAAAATTTAACGGACAAGCTCCTCAATCTCCTCAGCGAGGCTCTTTGTCCTCTGAATTACATCTTCAGGTATTTCTTGCTTATGCATGAGTGCAATTCTCTCAGCTATGGTTATCCTACTCGTTTCTTTAACAAGGTTATCCGCATGAGCGACAATTTTTTCTTCAAGGCTCCGCGGGAAGTAATCGTTCTCAGGAAGCCCTAAACTTTTTGCTTCTTCTTTAGAGATTCCGGCACCTATATGTCTTTTTATTATTTCAGAAATTTCTGGCTCTATACCTCTGGCTCTGGCCAGTCTGTATCCTTCTATCGCATGGTTGATTTTATGAGTTTTACATCTTCCAAAATCATGCAGAAGAGCTCCTACTTCTACCAGTTCAGGATTTACGTCGTGTCCTGATGCTTTTGCTTTGTTTGCAATCTCAAATGCGAGCGATGCAACTTCCTTACAGTGCTCGATCACATTGAGAGCACATCCACTTTCCTCAAGCAACTTTATTGCTTCGGCTTTGGTGGTCAAGAAGATCACTTATGATGAACTAAGAGCATCTACACGTTTCCTTATGATATCAATAATATAAGAATTGTCATAGAAGACAAGATCTTCTCCACATAACGGGCAGAGAAACTCAGTTTCAGTAGCCTCGTCAAAAAGAAGGCGAGCGCAACCCTGAGGACATGTGTAGAAAACATGGTTTTCTTCAAACTCAAGGCGAGTCTTCAGGTTACGAAGCAATTTTTTCTTTTCTCTCATAAGCTGGTGCTCTATGTCTGAAAAATCCAGGCGCCAGAGATATGTTAACCACCCACTATTTGAATCTCTCTCCCTTACAACTATTGCGAATTTATTTTCATATAACATGAAGAGAGTTCTCCTTACGGTATTCAATAGAACTCCGGTCTTTTCCGCAATTTCCTCATCTGTAACCTCGCCTTCGGGCATTTTTTCTATCATTTCTAGCCCATCTTCCCCTACAAGGCTCACGAGATATCCTCTAATTACCTTGTCATCTATATCAACCAATACGTTCACCTCGCAAATAAACAATATGAATTGGACATACCAGTATTAAAATTTACATTCTAATTTTTCTTCCGAATTTTTGTCTAGTCAGAAAAATTAAGCATTTTAACCTGGGTTTTTATATTTTCCATTAAATCCGGATTTTTTTCCTTTTGGTTTTCAATAAAAGCCTTTACTCTATTTACCCCTCTTTTAAGTGATAGGACTGCTTTTTCCCTAGTAGGGGCGCATGCGAACAGGGAAGTAAGAGGTCCATCAGGCTCTATAATACTTTCCTTGGATGGGATGTCAGCGCCTTTTTCTTTCAAAATGAGGTCCATGAGCTTTCTGTCTATAAAAAGCTCTCTTTCTGAGTAAATTACTCCTCTTGCAGCAAAACAATTGGCTTTAGGTTTCTCAGGGAGTTCTCCTCTGAAGCAACCTGCATGGGCTTCAAAAAGGTTAATCTTCATCGCTTTCTCAACCGTATCAAGGCTTCCCTGGAATCTTGGGTTTATTTCAAGTACTATAGGTCCTCTTTCCGTAACCAGGAAATCTACTCCGTTCGAGCCAAGGAGCTTGAAGTCAAGCACCAGCTCTTCAGCAAGGGCTTCCATTTCCTCAGCTTGATCGGTCCTGAAAGGAGTTACATTTCCACAATAAGCAAAGGGCAGCCGTGAAAGCCAAGATATTCCTATTAACTGTTCATTTACAGCCACTGATAGAGCTTCGTTTTTTGTAGAAAGCAAGGAAACGCTTGAGGGTACTCCTTCAAGAAACTCCTGAATAATAACAGTTTGTTCCGTAAGCTCAGGGTTCAGACCGTTCAATTCTTCGAGGATAGCTAAAAGCTCCTGTCTGTTCCTAGCAACCCGGTTGAAAATTCCTCCTCCCCCTGAAATCGGTTTAACCATAACCGGATATTCTATTGCATCCAGTTCTTCCGGGGAATAGCAGCGTGGGTGAGGAATTCCAAGGGCTTCAAGCCTCTTTGATAGATAATGTTTATCTGAAGCTTTCTGCATAGCATCCGGACTGCTGGCAAGTACAGGGCAGGGGAAATCATCATGATCAAGCATTTCCAGTCCCGAGCCAGGAACAAGAGCATCAAACTCAAGTCCGAATTCAGCCATCTGGGCTTTTATCCGGGAAGCTTCAAGCTGATGCAATTCCTGTACGGTTCTGCATTCAAGAAATGTCGATGCATGCGCACATTCCTGCAGGTCAAAATCGCAGAAAGCATCTATGGAACAGACCGTATAGCCAGCCCGGCTTGCAGAGCAGACAACATTCCGGGTATTAAAACCTATTACAAGGATATTCTGCATATTTCCTCTTTCTGAATCTTTCATTTTGCCTGTATATTATCGGAACGACTGAGTGCAAAGATTCCATACGAGGTTTTCAGGACAGGAATCTCGCTTCCAGCTTCTGCATTGAAAGACATAGGCTTCTTTATGGCAACAGTCTCATAAGTTTCCGGGTCAAGTACCAGAATCGCGTTGTCTTCTATTGAGACTAACACTGTTAAAACTGTATCCCTCATATTTCCTACTTTCTCGGCTCCTTTTAGTTCCTCAGGAGTTGAGATAAATCTTGAGCCGTCCTCAAGAGAAATTCCATTAACTTTTTTTCCTGAACTCTTGATCTGGATAATCTTTCCTCTAAACCTGACTACATCCCCTGGCTTGAACTCGGGAAGGCGCAAAGAGAAAGTAATTCTGTAAAGGTTCTTCCCATCTTTCATTCCTACAAGCGTAGGGGATTCGGAAAAGCTGCCTCCAAGTTCAGAGGTGATTAGTCGGCAGACCTGCCTGCTGGCATTCATTGAACCCATGTAAAAGTCTATTCCTTCTTTTTGCTCCAATACATCGCTTATAAACGCAAGCCTATCACCCTTTTTTCTCATGCTCTCCATGGTTTCCCTTGCGATAGCCATGCAGCGCCTTTTCTCTTCTTCAGTAGGAAACCTGCCTGCTGCTCTGATCTGAATAATTGCTTCAAAGTATCCTCCGGATTCCCTGCTGCACATATCACAGGCTGTCCGCTGAATCCTTACCTCGGTCTCAGCTTCGGCATGAACAGGTTCTTCCTTGATCATTGCATCGACTTCGGCTCTCACTTTATATGTATAAGGAGTAATCTCCCTGGGCTCGAGATAGATTTCCACGTCTCCGGCTTCATTGTGGATGAAAAGGATATTTTCTACAGCTTTTAGCACCACATCTTCGATATTACCAATATTTTCCCACCGGCCTCTGTGAAAATATGCTCCACAAGTTGAACATATCCTTACATGAAGTACATGGGGCAATTCAATTAGTTTGAAAGTCTCAAAAAAACAATCCCTGCAAACCGAGTTAAAGAGCCTATTACATTCTCTGCCGCATCTTGGGCATGTGATAAAATTCATCATTAATCCTTACTTGTAGTCTTCTTGAAATAGTATTTATCTTTCTAATAATAACAAGTCTTCTTGATCAATAATCTAGAATACTATTTTTGAGATTCTCAGGACAGAAAGTTCCTGCAATATAATCTGAGCAATTCACCTGTTAAGCCTGCTCATGTTATTTAAAAATAGCTGAATTTACCTTTCAGTATTCAGGCTCCCCAAATTTCCTGCATCGCAATCCAGCAGAAAGTCACGTCAGTTATCAGGTAAATCGATTATAGATTAGTCTAAAAATATATAGTTTGAACCTTTCTTAATAAGTATTTATCTTATATAAATATTTCTCGAATTGCCTGAGTCATACTAGTTTCACAAGTCTTTTCAAATCTGTAAGTTTATGCTTTTTTCCACCTTTAAATTTTGGAATTGGGGTAGTATAACCGGTCTGATTCCATTCTTTCTGCCGATAATATCTTGTTTTCTTTGTTATTCTTGTTTTATTAGGAGTCTCTTCTACAGAGTTACCTAAACACCTGAACTTGATGAAATAAAGCCTTTTTAGTACTCTTGAATACTTTCACTTCTAATTAAAGAATCAAGTTCTTCAGAGGAGATTCTCCTATTAGTGGCAATTTTCTTTATTCTCCATGTATAGAAATATAATTCATTCTGTATAAAACATTGAGTTAGGGACTATACTTATATCGGTTTACATGACTGCAAAGTTCTACGTTCTCTGTTTTTATTTATTTGAATACGTGTTGGGGCATTATATCCCATATTCTTTCTACATAAAGTTTTTAATAATCAAAAACAGGGAAATAGTTACAGAATTTAAATGGCTACAAATACCATACATTTAGTTCACCCACTAAAAAATTACAATGAATTAATGCGAATAAGCTTATGGAGTCTAAAAATTTTCCAGTCATACAAACTTCATAAAATATGCTCTATGAAGCACGATTATGTTTGCTTTGCCCATATTAAGCTTACCTGATTCTACCTTCTAGGGTAAAATAACTTTAGGAGTTAGATAAATGAGTAAGAGTAAAATTGCAATAGAAATGCTTATTTTGACAATGCAGGTTGGTATAGCATTGATACCAGCTGGAAGTGCAGTTAAAGTAAACGCAAGTTCAAACAATTTATATAATTTTTTAGAGATACAAATCTCTTTACTTTAAGATATAATGTAAATTATATTAGAGTGACTTTAATTAAGGGATTAGAATGCAAAGAAAATTGCTAATCATATTTGTAGGTATATGCCTTTTGTTGGTATACATTATTGTTTTACATTCTGTTATCAGGCATAATACTTTTTCTGAAGAAATAGAAAATAATACGTTGATTATACTTAATCAGGATAATACAACTCATGAAGTTACTGTAAAATTATTTGATTCAAATAATAGCTCTATATTTGATGAATTATATGTTTTAGATCCTGAAAAAGAAATAAAAAGTCAATATCCGGCTAGATTGGTAACAGGTACATCTATTGACGTTACATTAAATATAGGGTCCTCAAAAAATGATTCATTTTTCAAGGGTTAATAAGCCTTATCTCGTAAATTGTATATGGTGTTAGTGCTCCCCCAGTAAAAGTACAGATGATAAAGAATTTATTTTCCATTAAAGAAATTAAATATCCTTAACTTCCATTTTAAGGTTTTTTTAGCCCTATTTTCAACATTTAATTTTGTAAAACGGAAAACGGAGTCAGTTGCCATAATTTCAAAAAAATGTAATTTGTCAAAAAAATAAAGCTCTAATCCCATCCATCTATTATTTTTAAAGTTTAATCGGGTTTATTTTCCTCTAAATTGGATTTTAAGAATATACTTTTATTGGGGGAACTCTGGTTATATATCTATTACCTAAAATAAGCATTCTGAATCCTCAGTTTACACACTGATTTTGGAGGACCCTAATTAAATAACAATATTACAAGGACTGAAACTGTTTATTCGAATTTGAGCGATGCAGACATAATATATATTAATATAGATGCGCATCGCGGTAATCCGTTGGATCTAAGTATTGTTTCTCCATGAGTTTGATTGTATCAAACTGGGCAAAATTCTCTTAAATTCCTCTTTAAGCGAGAACTATTTTTTCTGTCAATTGAATCAGGTAGTAGTCTCTAAAAAAGTTAGGGTCTCCAAAATTCTTCTATTCTCTGTGGCAACTGGCAAATACTTTATAGGTAACGTCCCGAACTCCTTGCTATAAATGTGCTTTACATTTCAATCGATATCGCGGCCTGCTATTGGGTGCGTCAGCGCAATTTAATTAAGGACAGAACTTAATTTCCTTCCTGATTTCTGTTCGGCAATATCATTTGCTGTTGCATACGGATGAGAATATCTTTCGTTTTCTTCGGTATATGATTTCATATAGAGTTTGGATTTGATTTGAATCGCTTTCACAGGACAGTAATTGAGACAAGCATAGCAAAAGTAGCATTTGACATTTCTTTGCCATACCGGCTTTTTATCAATCATTTTTATTTTCCCGGATAGACAAACTTTTTCACATATTTTACAGCCGGTGCACTTCGAATTTGCATAAAAATAATCCTTTGCGCCGGTGTATTCAGCAAAAGCCATTCCTAAAGGAACTAAATGTTTCAACATATAATTAGATGGAGCTGAATCAGAATCTTCTTCCCGGCTGTTTTCCTGGTTTATAATAATTTTTTGAATTAAATCAAGTTTAATCTGAATCTCAGATTCCAGTTTTGTGATTTCTTCATTTGTTGTGGGATGTCAATCTTTATTTCTCGGATCGTTACAAGCCATATTTAGAGTAAAACATGAATTAAGGTTTTTACCTTTTTTTCTGAGTATTTTTTTGATTTCATTAAATGCTATATGTTGGGTACCGGCTCGTGTAGCTATAGCAAAAATGTACCTGGTCGATTTTATATCAAGTTTCTCGATGAATTTCTTTACAGGAGTAGGAAATGTCATAAGATGAATAGGAAATACAAAGCCCACTACTTCTTTGCTGGTTTTTATAGTCTCTTGATCTTTTACCTTTAGATGCTTATTTATGAGACTTACAATTGGAATCAGGCTTGCATCCGGAATTCGTTTTTTTATTTCCTTTGCAATATGTAGCGAATTTCCGGTTCCTGAGAAGTAATATATGTCCATTCCACTCATAAAGGCTCCTTAACGATTATCGATCTATTTCTATTCAATTTTATTATAAAAACGCATTATTATATAAAACCTAAGTTCCCAAGTATTAAGCGTATATATATTGTAATGAAATTATGTGAGGTCAACAGACCCAGATTTTGAAATTCTGCTACAATGATCATATGCTTAAATTTAAGCACATACTTCAATATCAGAAGACCTTTATGTGCCTAAAAATGTGGAGTTTAGGTAAAAAAATTCCAAGTTTACCAGAGTCTGCCAGGATGTTTTATCTAGATACACAGTTTATACTTTGCTCAATGGGTCCCTTCTAATTTTCGTGCAATTCTTTACAAGAACTACTATAGTAAAGAGGCTAAATAATGCAACTATTAGATGAGATACATAGTGGTTTTTATTGCAGCAATTATAGGCGTGACTATACATGTAGAGATGAATAAAAAAACTGGCAGCAAAAATGAATCTGAAATCGGGTTATAGAGTCGCTTCGGACCCCGCTTGTCTGAAGGAAATTTTTGTCTTTATAACCTTCACTGTACATTATTTTTTCAATTCAAAAATACATTCTCTGCCAGAACAAAATCCTTCGCTTTCCAGCTCAAGTGTAGAGTGTTCTATGTGATGTTCTTCTAATTTTCTTTTAATAGTTTGCTTTATTCTATCCGGCTCTTGTAGATATCTGTCTTTCACAACAACATGGGCTGTTAAAATGTCGGTTTCACCTTCCAGAGACCATATATGAACATCATGAATTTTTTCCACTCCATTTATCGATAAAACAGCTTCCTTAATTTTATCAATATTGATATGCTCTGGAACACCCTCTAGAAGAAGATTAAATATCTCCTTTGTATTTCTAGAAACTCCCCATAATACAAAGACGGTAAATCCTATTGTCATTATAGGATCAATAATAGGGTTATTCAAGAACCTTATAAGTATTGCTCCGATGAGCAGGACTACCCATCCCAGAATATCTTCCAGCAGATGCCATGATAATACCTTCTCGCTCTGGCTCATCCCTGTCTTCAATCTAAAAAATCCAAATCCATTTATAATAACTCCGAAGATTGCAATTAAAATTATTCCTTCGGAATTCACTTGTTCCGGGTTAATTAGACGTGGAATTGCTCTGGATAAAACAAGCAATGACCCTGTTATAAGTATAACAACAGTAAATAGTGCAGAAAAAAGAGATAACCTTCGATATCCAAAAGTCATTTTACTGGTTGCAGGTTTCTTTGCTTTCTTTTCCGCGAACCAGGCTACTACCAATGCAATGCTGTCACCAAAATCATGTAACGCATCAGCTAACAGCGCCAGACTATTTGTTAAAAGTCCTCCGATCAGTTCTATGATTGTGAAGAGTATATTCAAAGACGCAGCAAATCCCACATTTTTTTCCCTATCGCCCATAATCCGTTCATTAGCTCATATTGTTATTAAATTTTCTGTGTTTTATTAAACTAAGAACTCTAAAATATCCAGACATCTAGACTGCTGTGGTCATTTTTAATTAGTTATCAGGAAAGTAATGGAAGTTAAAAGGTATGCTTGGAACTTGTTGAGTATATCGGAATACTCACTTAACAAGCTGAATTTTGGGCAAAATGAGTTTGAACAAACTGGATTCTGAACAAAGAAAAAACTAGTTGCTTAAAACTGGGTTTTCGAAGAGCTGAAGATAATTATTAGAAAGGAATAGTTAAAAAAGAAGAAAGTTCCGTGTTTTTTGACACGGAATAAATTCAAATTAGTTCCTGATTATTTTGGTGGCCAGTTCTTCTCAATCCAGCCTGGGATACGGCCTGAGTCCATTGGACCTACCTTGACATTTGCACCAAGGGTATCTTCGAGGTCACCCTGCAGGCGGGCTGCTAGACCTGGGACTATAACGGTATTGTGGTTTACATCCTTCTTGAGGTCGAAGCCAGCCTTATCAAAGGCGTCCTTTACCTTTGCGGCAGTCAGCTGACCACCGGCAACTGCAGCTTCAACACCAATACCATCAGTGTCAACTGCAAGCAGCCAGCATACTATGCCATTTGCTGAGATATCGCTTTCTACCGTGTAGTAGGTAAGGGCGAAGTTGGTGGTGAAGAACACTGGAGAGTCCTTGTCTGGTTCTCCAACCTTGTACATACCTCCGTCCACAGAGACAGGAGTCCTCGGGTCGGTGTAGATGGTTTCGGCCAGGTGCACCAGGGGTAGGGTGGCATAAGGCTCCAGGCTGTGGAGGATCATTATGTCGCCGTACTTGATGGTAAAGACTGAAGCCATCACGGTTTCCCAGTAGGAGGCACTGACAGGGTCAGAAATTCCTGCCATCCAGGCTGTGACCGGGAGAGCCATGATTGGGTATGCAATATCTCCGTCGCCCATAATGCCTGCTCTCCTGATTTTCAGGAAGTTAGTAAAGGTGTCCTTCAGGCCTGTACCGGTTGGGCAGGTCCCTGGGTCAAGCACAATGTCCTTGATGCCAGCTTCTGCGAAAGTCTTTGCAAGGCTCTTGAGAGCGTCAAGGTCATTAATGACTGAAATTACAACAGGCACTTTATATTCAAGAGCTAGTTCTCCGACTTCTTTCCAGTTGTCCTGGTTTGCAGCATAGAGCAGTGGATTTTTGTCCTTTGCAACCTCAAGTCCTGCTTTCAGAACTTCGGGGTTGTATGAACAGAAGATCATGGGCAAGCCTATTTCCGCTACTTTCTTTACTGCAGCAGCGAACTTCGCTGGATCGTTGGAAGCGGCCTTGATTGCCACACCATCGAGAAGCAGGTTGCGTCCTACATAGAACTTCTTGAAGTCAGCAATCTTCTTTACCCTCTCAATAAGAGCAGCTTCTTCCATGGTATCTGAAACATCGAAGAACATCTTTGTCTTATTAAAGAAGGTAAGTCTGTGGCGGTACAGGACGTCGTCCCCACCAATATTTGCTGCCCTCTCGCCTACTCCTATGGTAATCTGACGGATCTCAGGGGCAAGGAGCCTGTCAAGTTCGGCAAGCTTCTTAGCATACTTCTTTTCCTTTACCAGGGGAGGACAGTCTGCTGTCTTTTCAGACCTGTCGATAAGCTTGGAGGCAAATGCCATGCATGTAGGTTCACCACATTCTCCACAGTTGGTCTGGGGCAGGTACTTATAGGCTTCTAATGGGCTGTTTATTTTCATGTTTCACACCTCCGCTCCAATCCAGTTGGCAATATCAATGGGTTCTGCCTCAATTGTACCGAAAAGGGTCTGGGTTATGTGCTTCAGGACAGCAACCGAGGTCGGGTGCATCATCATGAAGAGGTCGTTTCCTGCAATGGCAAGAGACAGGCCTGTAACGATTTCCCAGATAGGTCCTCTGTATTCTCTCGGGCCCCAGTCAGAGTCCTGTCCCAATGGGGAGCTAACCATCCAGGATTCACGGGCACCCCATGCGTTAGTGGTGCCTGAGGACATTGGGAAGGTCAGTTCGTCATCACCCATAAGGGCTGCAAGACGGATACGCTCCATGTTGGTGTAGGCATAGTCGAGACCATAACCGAGTGCGGCAGTGGTCGGGTCCATGATAATCCTGTCTCTGGGCACGTTGCACTGCTTCATGAGCTTCCTGTTCAGTTCCTTCTGGGCGTTCATGTCCAGCTGGGTCCAGGAAAGCACGTCATGGTCGTACTTTAATGCGGCCTCTGCGATTGCAGCATAGTCAAGGTTCAGGCTGGCAGATGCAATGAGACAGCGTTCGCCTTCAGCAACTTCCGCTGCTTTTGCAAGAACAAGTGGGTCTTTCTGTGGGTTACCGGAACCGCCTATTGCGATTGGCACATCAACAGCCTGCAGTACTTCTTCAACTGTCTTGGCTGCATCCTTGGGCGAGGTGTCCTTGATGAGCGGGTCAGTTGAAATCAGGTGAATGGTGATCATGTCGGCGTTGAACTTCTCAACATTCTTCTTTGCCCATTCTCCAGGGTCATCCATGACATCGTCATAGTTTTCCTTGACAGCCTTTGCAAGCCCTAGCCTCATGTCGAATACGTCAATTGTGACCTGGTTCCTGTTGGGCATTGGAGCGTCAAAGTAGAATGGAAGGGCTTTCTCACCACCGAGCATGACCCTCTTGCCACGGCTGCCACCGTCTGCAGAGGTGTTACCTATTGGGACTTCCTGGATCTGGGTTGTCCATTCTTCTATGTTTGCAACGTCAAACTTGGCAGGGATAAGATCCTTAAATTTCGGGGCTGCTAGAGCAGGGGAAACTGCAGGAGCAGCTGCGGGAGCACCGATACCAACTGGGTAGCCAAACATGCCTGCAAGTCTTGCGAAGTGCTGGGCAAGGATTGCACTCTCCTGTCCAAGAGCAGCAGCAAGCATCGGGTCAAAGCCGCCTCCGAGTCCACCAAGATCGATCTCAATGTCCCCTTCTATAGTCACACCTTCAAAGGCCTCTACGTCCATACCCTTGAACATGTCTGTAATTTCGGATAACTTAATTTTCTTTGCCATGTAAACCTCACCGTTTCCGTAAGTTTTACGTTTTTACGAGTGACTGCATAATAAAGAATGTAATACAGAATGCATTTCCTGACCTTTTCCCTGTATAATACAGGAATCAGGACAGAAATAGCTCCTGCTCCGTTATTTATGAAGATTTCTTATGCTTTTTCAAGCCCTGAAATACGGGCAAGGGAATCCTGTCTCTTTTAAGGCATAGTATTCTGCAGTATTGTAAGGTCCAAAAGGAAACTGAGGATTAGATCCTCAGTTTTTTTACAATATTTTCAATCTCTACTGCAGCAATTGAATCATCTGGGATTTCGAAGAGAGGTATGCCTTTTATATCCATTTCCTCAATCTTCGGGTCGAGAGGGATCATACCTATAATATCAAGATTCAGTTCCCCGGCCAGTTTGACAAGTGCTTCATAGTTAGCATCTGTAACCTTGTTTGCAATAACATGAATTCTTCCAATATTTGAGTCCAGTTCACCTACAAGTTCACGAATCCTTTCGGCAGTCCGTATGCCTCTTCGAGAGGCATCAGTTACGACAATCAGGTCATCGATGTCTCGGATAATCTTCCGGCTGAAGTGCTCAAGCCCTGCCTCAGCATCAATAATCACCACATCGTAATTTAGGGTGAGCTTGTCCATTATGCCTCTGAGCAGGTTGTTTACGTAGCAGTAACAACCTGACCCTTCAGGCCGACCCATAACCAAAAGATCATAACCAGGCATTTCTTCGATGATCTCATATACCTTGCTTTTAAGTATCGACTCCTTGTTCATGTCGGGATTATCAGGCTTTGGTTTGGTGATTTCAGCCTGCAGATATTCTTTTGCATCCCCGACTGTTTTTACGTCCTCACAGCCAAGGGTTTCGGGCAGGTTAGTATCTGCATCTGCATCTACAGCAAGCAGGAACTTCCCATTTTTGGAAAGGTAGCGGATCAGAAGAGCCGCTACCGCTGTTTTACCAGTCCCACCTTTTCCCGTTATTGCAATTACTCTCGTCACAGAATACCCCTTTGAATTGTTTTTCTGTTTTAGGCGATTGCCTTTTGTCACTCAGTTATTTCTTTTCCTTCTTCTCGCTGATGATCAGCCTGTCAATACTAATCTTGGCGTTCTTGAGGGTAAGTTTTATTCCACCGGCACCACCAGAAACCATTGGCATTGCTGCCATTGCTGGCATCTGGAAGCCTGCTGCTGGCATCATCATTGGAGCTGCTGCAACAGCTACTTCTTCTTCCTCCTCTTCTTCCTCCTCTTCTTCCTCTGCAGCTGCCCAGTTGGCAACAACCGGGTGGTTCTTTTCTTTCAGGAAGGCTTTCAGGGATTCAATGTCAGTTGCATCCTTCTCAGTTGCGATCTTATCCTTGAGGTCTTCAGGAATGGTTTCATCGATCTTTTCCTTGAGCATGGAGGGGAGCCAGACAACTCTGTTCCATCCGCCATCAGCCTGGATGAACTTCGGGGAGTAGAAGTAGTTGACCCCAATTCCCAGGAAACCTACAATCTGCTTTCCACCACCGGTCTGGCCTGCCATTGTTGAGAACCCAATTCCATTCGGAGCCATTCCCTGGTATTCTCTGTTTACCCAGCCAATACCGTCGACTTCTGGGATGTAGAATCCGACCACTTCAAAACAGCCGCATGATGTGTGCGGACTGTCGAAGAAAGAGTGAAGTTTTATCTTGTCAAACTCTCCGCCAGAGAGCTTCTTTGCAATCTCGTTGACTCCGGAATATTCACCGGTGTTAGCGTCGAGAAGTTCACCCTTTGCGATTTCAAACTGTGGGCCTTCCGGGTCGACCTTTGCTGCTGCACGGCCGTCGAACCAGTTGATAGCACCGCAGAGGGCAATCCTGTCAGGAGAGACCACACAGACACTTGTCGGAGCAAAGGACTGGCAGAGGGTGCAGCCGTAGAAAACGTCCACATCTTCATCGTGAAGGTCCTTTGTCCTGGCATCTCTGGCCTTGAAAATCTCTATTGCTTCATCCATCTGCTTCTTGACTTCTTCCTCGTCAGTATAGAAGGTCACCTGCATTTTCTCGATAAAGGGAAGTTCTGTCTTGAAAAGCATCATAACAGCTTTTCCGAAGGGTTCGAGAGAATCCAGTTTTCCAGCAGTGTCTTTGGAAATTCTCATCCAGACGTCATACCTCTGGTTCAGGTGCATAATACCCTGGCAATAGTTGATGAAGTCGTGGACACGCCTTTCTACGACAGATTCAAGGTCAGGCTCTACAAGTTCTCCACCTATGTTGAAGATCATTGCCCAGGGATAGGTCTTGCCCTCTTCCATTTCCTTGATATCTGGACCGATAATTGTGACTTTGTCGTCTTCAATCTCGTCCATGGGCTTTGAACGAACAAGTTCGAGGCCGATGGACTTCGGACCTCCGAGTTCGACGAACATTCCTTCTTTTCTTACTCTTTCTCCTTCAAACATCGGGGAAATCTCAAATGGGAATTCTGCCATTATATTTCGCCTCCTAAATTAAACTTATAAAAGGTCAATTATCTCGTCCAGTGCTTCAATGTGATCTGCCTTGCTAAGGTTTCCAAAAGACATTGTTGCATTCTGGATGTAGTTTTTGTCTATCGAGATTGCTCTTACATCGCTGAAGTTTTTAGTTGCAGATAACACCTGATTGATGTAGTACTTCTTGTGGCCCAGGAGAACTATTGTATCATAGTTACCGCTGCCATCAAGTCCTGGCCAATTGGGATCTGTCAGATAGAAGCCAAGCTGGTGCAGGTTGATGTACTTGGCATTAACATCCTTGCCCACAAAGCCTGGCATTGAACTGCCGGTTGCTGCAATAGGGATGTTTTTTGCCTTTGCAATCTTCACTGTGCGGTCAAGAAGTTCTGGGTCGAGAACTCCAGTGCCTACTACGAGAAGTGGTCTCTTTGCCTTTGAGATCAGCTTGGCAGCTACTTCAGTGGTTATAGCTTTTGAAGTCTTTACACCATAACTGGTAAACAGTTTGGTGTTTTTAGTAGTATCAACCATCTTCAGGCCTCCTTGCAAAGTCTCTTAAGATTTGTTGGCTGTGCAGAGACATCGAACTTGATCTTCGGGCCGGAAATGATCTTCTTCTTCTTCCAGTCAATCTCCCATCCGTGCTCGGCTTCAAGTATCTTCAGGAGTGCTTCACGCTTGGAGAGCGGCAGGTCGGCTTCGTGCCTAACAAACTTCCACCAGTCTTCGGGCATAACACCAAGATACTTCTCGCTTAGCTCCATCCAGTGGGTGAGCTTGATGGATCTGCCCATGTTGTTGTCGGATACGCGGATACAGTTCTTTGCAATAATTACACAGGCTTCCTGCCAGGTCTCTGCAGTCGTAATAAGGAACTCCGGAGACGGTGGGATAGCCAGTTCAGAACCGTTTCTGCTGTCGTAGAGCTTCCACTTGCTCTCATCATAGGTCTTGGCAATCAGGGCTCTCCTGTACTTTCCGCTGTGAGGTCCAAGCACTGCAGGAATTCCAAACATATTGCATCCTGTACCGATAGCTGCTGCCTTCTGGGAGTAAGCACCCCATGCAAGTCCTACTGCACCTACACGGTTGAGTGTGTAATCAGCGATCTCGGCAAGGTTGCCTGAAAGGTTTCTCTGGGCAAAGATTCCGGCGACTTTGTGAGCTGTACCTGAGATGTGAGCGTTCGAGACGCAGGAACCCGTGTTGAGGATGTTACCTCTCTCGAATTTGCCTGGGAACCTCTCGTAGAGAGTCCTGCCGTCGGCATCCTTGTACATACCGATGTCCATTGCGGAACATCCTGACACTGCAACGATATAGTTCCTGTTAAGGAATTCCTCTGCAATGTTGTATACGTCCTTGGAGCCTGCAGGGTAGTTGGAACAGCCGATAATTGCAACGATACCGGGGGTGGTACCCATAACCAAGTTCAGACCTTCTGCCCTGATTTCAGCATCGCTTACCTGACCTCTTCCTGCTCTTACCAGACCTTTCTCTTCGGCAATAGCTTTCTGGGCAGCCTTCTCAATGACGCTCAGGACAGGTACGTCCTTGTTACAGACCTGTTCACACCTGCGGCAGCCTACACAGAGGTCGTGGATATATTCCAGAGCAGAATAGTCTCCTTCTTTTGCCAGCTGGATTGCATCAGGGATATCTAGTTCTTCTGGGCATGCAATTGCGCATTCTCCACATGCTACACACTTGGCGACGAGGTTTGTCATTTCCTCATCAGTGGGGATGGCTGAAATTCCCTCCCGAAGTGGAGCCATTTCCATGGCAATTCTGGGTACAAGTTCTCCAAGCTTGTCATAGTCCAGCATTACGCAGCCTGGAATCTTTCCGGTCTTAATATCTTCGACAATTGCATCCACATCATCATTGGTCCTGTCTGGTAGGCCGTACATGACTTTCTCATTGGATGCGATAACTGGAATCTTAAGTTTCTGTCCTTCTTCTACGAGGTCAGCCCTTACACACTGTTCGTCAATGACAATTACATCAGGAATTCCGGAGCGTACAACCTTAAGTTCCTTTGAAATAGTACCAACGATCTTTGCATATGGGGCTTTTTGATCTTCTCTCTTGTACCTGGTCATATCGAATGCGGTACAGCAGAGACCTCCGATTTCCAGCTTGTCGGTAAGATCATTATCTTCCATATAGTCCATAATATAGGTAACACCGGCAACGTTGTGCCCAATAGCGATTATGACTGGCTTTGTGGCATCAAGTGTTCCCATACCTACTTCAACAAGAGGGGCATCAGGATCGGACTTCGGGAAACCAAGTGCAGTAACCTGAGCGATATCGGAAACCTCCATACCCACGTGATCCAGGATTCCGGCAAGCATTGCCTTGTTATCATAGTCAATTGCTGCTCCTTCCTGTCCTGCGTGAATAGTTGCAAGTAACTGGCCAAGCTCTTCTTCAACATACTCCATTATGGGTTTGAGATCGCCAAGGGTCTTTGGCTGCCTTCCTGTGACAAGCTGGATATTGGGGGCGATTACATTTGAGGCGCCCATGTTGATTGGCATTTCCTCTCCAAAGAGGTTAATAATGTGATCAAGCAGGTGGCGTCCGTGTGCACTGTGACATGCACAGCCTGTAATGCAGCGCAGGAAGAACTCTCTTGCAGTCTGGCCTTTCATATCAAGGCCGCATGCACCTCTCTTGTTCCCTTCCAGGTTACACGGTCCAAAGGTACAGTAACAGCACTGGTCACACATTGGAGTATAGACAGGCTCATATCTATCAAACAGTGTAAAACTCCAGTCCCTTACTGCAGCGGTTGTGGGGAAGGGGGTCGGACCCATCGGGCCAAGTTCTTCTTTAGCAGCCTCCTTTGCTGCCCCTACAATATTATTAATAGTGATCTGAACAGATTCCAGATCTTCTATAGAAAAACTCCCGGTAGTTAGTTTGCTCATTTGAGCTTTACCTCCTAAATTTGTTCAAAGTCGACTTCATCAAGACGATTGCAATTTACGATACTCGGCGTATTCTTAATGATTATACATTATATATTTTGCCGTCTGCTTTAAAGTTACAATCGTTTAAATAAGGTTTATCTGGTAAAATACTTCTAGTTGTTTCTTTTAACTATTAAAGTATCATACCAACGTTTTTCTAACTAAAACCGTTTTTAGAGGGAACATTTCCTTGTAAAGTCGTTTTTAGGGCTTTAATCTCTTCAAAACTGTTTTTACGCCCTATGTCTAAAAAAAATCGTTTTTGCCAACGATTGAGACCTTAATCTTGAGCAGAGGTCGCTACCGATGGGTAATGAACATTAATTAAATGTCTTTAACGTACCAAATCTATATAACATTTTCTAATTTGTAACATACCATTTCGACAAGGGTAAAATGAGAACATTTAAAATCCTCCTACTTGGTGAATCTATTGGAGTCTTTATGTAAAAAAAGAAATTAACCATATGATGCTGTTTTTCCTTCAAAGTCCATCAAAGTATTGGTATTTTTTTTCTTAGTGTTATTAATTGTTATTAATTATGTCATTTTTTCATTTTTAACACAAAAAATTCTGTAAATATTTGTTACCTGAGGGTATACAAATTCTTAGGCAAAACTTATCTTTCTAGGAAATATTTAATTAAAATAATATTATTGATTTTATAATTATCTACTTAATAAGTAAATAGGAAATTATTTATATCTTTAGCTTTGCCATATGGGTTTATACAGTAAACACCGTAAACTGTTTTCGTGTTTTTCCAGAAAAAACATAAATATAATCTTCTCGGTTTAATATATGCCGAAATATTTACTGACTTATATATTTCACACTTTGATTAAAATTGCATTGATCCATCTGATAGTATGCAGATTTTGTTGTAATATCATAAATCTTAAGAAATTATTGAGTCAAAATTTCAACATCTCAAGATTAATTTTATCTATTGTGCATAAAGCTCGATTTAAAAACTATTTCGGAATCCTTACTAGATTTAAGTCCAGGATCTTTTTCGTTGGAAAGGTTAAGTGAAGATAAACTGACTTACTTAATTGGCGTTTCTCAAAATTGAGTCTTTAACTAAGATGGTTGAATCTTTAACTAAGATGGTTTTCCTATGCAGGTATATAGAGGTTTACTGCTTATCCTTAAAGCACTTTAATATAATGTACTAAAGCACTTTAATATAATGTACTCAGTTCGATTTCATAATAATGAGGTTAATAATTTATTTCAACATTATAACATAGTATATGTTCACATAAATCTCAATTATTTAGTCAGCTATTTTAATCTCAAAAATAGAATTGTAAGCAGATTTAGAGGGATTGAAACAATTATAATATGACTTATTATTATATTATTAAATCGGAGAGTAATTTGAAATATGCTTGATTATACATCTTATATACCTGGACGTGAAATAGATGGCAAATAAAGATTCTATTTTTGCAAGCCCGTCGATAGTAATAATTTCTCTTTGCATACTTTCATTTTTCTTGGAAATGGTTCCAGGTATAGGTTATTTCTATGTAAACGCTTTCCAGTTTGACCCTAATTCTCTTTTTACAAGGCCCTGGACGCTTATTACATATATATTCCTGCATACCGGTTTATTACATCTTTTATTCAATATGCTTGTCCTGTATTTCTTTGGAACTGCACTTGAAAATCGGGTTGGAAACAAGCAGCTTCTTGCAGTTTTTTTCACTGCCGGAATTCTATCAGCAATAGGGTATACTTTCCTGAGCCAGCCCGTTTTCAATATCTCTCCTGGCCCCATGATGGGTGCAAGCGGAGCGATCTATGGGGTTTTTGCAGCTCTTACGGTGCTTGAGCCGAATATTCGCGTCTACGTTTATTTTATCCCAATGAAGCTAAAACATGCTCTTGTGCTTTTTGCTCTCTTTGACTTTCTTATGGTTAACTCATCGGACATGATAGCCCATACAGCTCATCTTAGTGGTCTCTTTGTTGGTCTCTACATGGGTTTCCGTATAAAGAAAATTCAGGAAGAAGTTCGAAGATCTAGATACATTAGCAGGTGGTAAATCTGGAAGAGAATAACTTTCTCCAGGGCATATATTATCATCCAAAGCCAGAGCCTGGAAAGAAAATTCCGATCCAGATTTTAAATTTCAGGAAGTTATTTGCAGCTTGGTCTCCTGAATTAAAAAAGACTCTGTACTTTGAAAAATTGCCCTAGGAGGTGGAGGATCTGAAAAGGGTAAGGGAAATTATTCTTCTCCAGGTTTATGACTGGCTTGCGGGCAGAGAAGGGTTGATAGAACTTAATGAACTGGAATTTAAACAGTTCATGGAGGTTTATGAGGCTTTTCTGGAAAAACTTGGGGAAATCCAGTATATCAGGCGTAAAAAAGGGAGAAAAACGGAAAATGTCTTTGAACTTAAGGAGTCTCAATATGTTGTCCGGGAGGTAAGAAAGGGACCCTTTTCTGATAGATTATAACAGGGCTTATTATATAAATTAAATTATGTTTGTTATATAAATTATCTGCTATATTTTAATACAACTATGTGCTATGTTTCTATAGATAGGAATTTTGTCCTGCTTGAGTTTTTTGTTCCTTTTCAAGAAGAATCTCTGATTCCTCAGTTCAGTAATTTACAAAAGGGTAAGTTGAAAACTTAGTTGCCTTAATATGCAAATGTTTTACTACAGAAAAGCAGATATTAAGTATTATTGGGTTATATGCAGATTGTAGTATCAAAACTTAAATATTAGAAGTTCGAATTTCAAACCTCAAAAACTGACAACTAAAGCATAAGTTCTGCACCGGCAGATTGGAGGGCTGCTGGAAGTGTAGCTTTCCCCCAGAGCTAATGCTGTATTAGTTATATAGCGCAAACACACAAGATGCAGATTCCGTGAACTGCAAGATGACAGAGGACATTGATGATGAAACCTGTAAAAAGCGGAATTGACACGATTTCAAAATACCTCCGCTCAAAAAAAGAGCTTGGCAGGCGGAAAATAGGACTTCTAGTGGATGGTCCGAATATTCTTAGAAAAGAATTTGACGTAAATCTTGAGGAGATAAGAGACGTCCTGAAAGATTATGGTAACATCAAAATCGGGCGCGTTTTCCTTAACCAGTACGCTTCTGACAAGCTTGTGGAAGCTATCGAAAATCATGGGCTTGAGCCTATAATCTGTTCTAGCGATGTTGACGTGCGCCTTGCAGTAGAAGGCATGGAGCTAGTACATAATCCTAACATTGACACCCTTGCAATCGTAACTAGGGACGCGGACTTCAAGCCACTATTGAACAAAGCAAATGAACACGGCAAAGAGACTATTATTTTCGGGGTCGAACCAGGCTTTTCCACAGCGCTCAAGAATTCGGCGGATTATGTTATTCTTATGAAAAAAGATAAAATGAGCAGCTATGATAATTCTGATGAAATAGGCTCAGAAGGAAAAATGGATGCATCAAAATATCAGGACAGCCTGTATGAAGAATCTGTAGAAGAGACCTGATTAATGTCCGTCCTTTTATGATATTTCTTTCAACTTTTAAGGTTAATAACTCCCAACTTTTTTAAGGGCGATTATTTTCATCTTTTTAAGAATAATTAACATCTACTCCGAGAATCTCCTTTTTTCCGGCGAAAACATCCCTTGCTATCTCGGCACAGCCTATCGCAGCATGCCACCTCCCAAGACACTGACATTCTTGCCCCAGGTGTGCATCGATTTTTTTCTGTACATATTCGAATTCGCCTACAGATCCAGCAAGAAATACTTCTCCATTTGTCTCATAGTCCTTGAGAAGGAGCTGCATTGAGGTGATTTCCATAGCCGAAAATAACGCAATAGTATCAAGGGCAAGGAGGGCAGGACTCTCTCCTTTTCCGGCTGCACTGAGTAATTCTTCCCTATCTTTATAGGAGGTCATTTTTAGAGTCCCTGCTTCCATAAAAGCCTGATTTGCAGTACAGTGTCTGTTGTCTACATCTCTGATAGCTTGCAGGTCTAAAGGACCGTGATGGACACCCGGAGCAAATATGCAGGCATCAATTGCACCAATCACTTTCTCGTTAGCAATGGCAAGAGTAACAGTATTTGAGCTTATATCGGAAACCACAAAATTTTTATAGCCAAGGCATAGGATGTGATAAGCAATTCCTAGCTTCTCAGGACTTGTAAGATGAGAAAATACTTTCATTCTGGGATCTACCTTGCTCTCAATATGAAGACCAGGGATTGCTATAGCAGGAATTCCTGAGTTCCGGATTGCATCAAAAACTCTGGTGCCTCCTCCTGTTTTTTTCCCAGCACCTTCAATACTTTTGAGCCCTCTCCCTTCTAGGTTCCTTACATCTTTAATCGTGGAAAATCCGTCTCCCATAGAGTATGTCAGTGCGACCAGATTGATTGCCTCACGCTGAACTCCAAATTTTTCCTCAAGCAAGGTCAAAATCTCATTTTCGGACATAGCAGCTGCCTCAGCCCTCCCAAGCTCAAAGGTCAGGGTCTTTTGCTCCTTTATCAGAGCAAAGCGCATTGCAGTTGTACCGTGATCTATCCCTATAAACGCCAATTATTTTTCTCTCCTTTAACGCCTCAGAGGGCAGCTTTTAAGATTTCATTCAGTTCGTTCATAATTCTGTCTCCCTCTTCAGCGGTCCCAACTGTTGTCACCAATCTTATTTCCTGGATACTCCTGCCTTCAGAGAGTAATAATCTCAAGTTCCCTCTCGCATCCGCACGCAGTATCTTTCCGGTCAGATTTCCTCCAGCAGTGCCTTTTACGGAAATTACGGACGGGATTACCTTTTTTACTTCAGGGTGCTGGCTTACAAGTTTTACAAGCTTTTTTCCAGCCCTTCCTCCGATAACTGTTGTATGGGCTCCACCAAGCTTTTTTTTCGAGGAGTTTTGTGCGTTTTCCTGTAAGTTGGTTCTATTTTCCGTCATTCTAGTCAAACCAGTACCCTGTTTTTCTGACAACTTTTTCTTTCTCTTATTTATTTCTTTTTATATTTATTGTGTATATTTATTTCTCCGGCTGGAATCTAAAGAAATCTTTCAGGCTATATTGACTCTCATTAAGGTTTTGTCATGGAGCATTAAAATTTTGTCCAGCAGCCAAAAGCTGTAAAAAGAAGTCGTTTCAGAATCTGGAAAATATAAGTTTGCTGATTCTGAACCGTTAGGTATTCTTTCCTTTAAATGTTATCTTCTTTTCCGGAAACCCGGTTTCTCATTAAAATCAGATTTTTTCAAGTTCCTTCATGGTTATGAGCTTTATACCCTCTTCTTGAAGTGTTTTAACTGCTTTTTCAATGTCGTTAACCCTGACTATTAATAGGGCTTTCTGATCTCTGGTAATAAAGGCATATGCATAATCAATATTTATCTTGACTTTTCCGAATACTTCCGCAATACGGGACATGCTTCCAGGAACATCCTCCATTTCAATCCCCAACACACTGGTTTCAGAAACAGTAAACCCTGCATCATGGAGTATATCGTGCGTATAGTCAGGCCTGTCAACAACCATGCGGATTATCCCGAAGTCCCCGGACTCAGCAATGGTAAATGCCCTGATATTTACTCCAGCGCTCTTTAGTTTATTTGCAACGTTTGCAAGTCTGCCAGGCTTATTTTCCGCAAAAAGGGAAATCTGCTTTATTATTTTATCTTCCATTCCAGCACCCATGTCCTTATACTGCTTGTTATTATTTTTACTTACTTCCTTTTTTGCTTTTTATCAGAGTATAATAGGTTTCCAGTATACTTTAAGCTTACATGCAGTTTTTAAGCTTTAAGTCAATTTACTTTAAATTCGGTGACTTATTTTTACATTTGTTTATTTTTTACATCAAGTGACTTTATTTTTGCGTCTGGCTCTGCCTTGTAAGAAGAGTTTTGAGAAACAAAAGCCAAAAAGGAAGCTCTGCAGAATACCAACATTCTGCAGGTTTTATATTTCAATCCTCGAAACTTTCAAATTTTCCGCTTGTCGATAACTTTCTTTGACTTTCCTTCCGAGCGGGGTAGAGAGCCGTGCTCCACCAGCTCCACCTCGACTGCGAGGTTCAGTACGCTTTTAAGCGCACCTGAGACCTTTCTTTTAAGTGCCATCATATCTGACATCTTATCGCTGAAGGCAGACCCGTGCATTTCGATCTGGACTTTCATGGAGTCAAGGGGTCCAATCCTGTCTACAATAATCATGAAGTGGCTCCCAACTTCTGGAATCTTCATAAGAACCGATTCGATCTGTCCTGGGAACACATTGATGCCACGCACAATAATCATATCATCTGAACGGCCGCTGATGCGTGCAATTCTTGGGTGAGTTCTTCCGCACGCGCAGGGTTCCGAAAGTTTTCTTGTAAGGTCTTTTACCTTGTAGCGGATTAGAGGAAGAGCCTCTTTAGTCAGGGTTGTAATTACGAGTTCACCGCGCTCTCCATCAGGAACAGTTTCTCCTGTTTCAGTGTCCAGGATCTCGACCAGGAATTTGTCTGCCCAGATATGAATTCCGGATTGTGCCGAACATTCGGTAAAAAGAGGCCCGCTCATTTCCGAAGTTCCATAAATGTCATAAGCTTTGATTCCTGCTTCGTCTTCTATACGTTTCTTGAGTTCCTCAGTCCAGGGTTCGGCTCCGAAGAATCCTCTCTTTAATTTCGTTTCTTCCTTGATGTTCATTCCTATTTTTCGTGCAGTCTCGATCATGTAAAGGAAGTAAGAAGGCGTGCAGGCTATAGCAGTGACGTCAAGGTCCATCATCAGCTCAAGCTGGCGTTCAGTATTCCCGGAGCTTGTAGGGAGTACAGTTGCACCCAGTTTTTCACATCCGTAATGGGCACCGAGTCCTCCTGTAAAAAGCCCGTACCCGTAACTTACCTGAAGAATATCGTCTTTCCCCATTCCAACAGAAGTGAATGCTCTTGCAAGGGATTCAGCCCACTCATCAATATCCTGCTGCGTATACCCTACAACGGTAGGTTTGCCAGTTGTACCTGAGGAGGCATGGAAACGGGTTAGCTGTGAATTTGGGACGCAAAACATACCTATTGGATAGGTATCTCTGAGATCCTGTTTAACTGTAAAAGGTAATTTTCTAATATCTCCAAGAGTTTGGATGTCTTCCGGCTTAACGCCGTGTTCGTCAAACCTTTTTCTATAGAAAGGGGAGCGCTCATACACATAATGTACAAGTTGTTTCAACTTTTCCTCCTGCAGTTTTTTTAAATCCTCTGCAGGCATCGTCTCTATCTCAGGATCCCAGTATTCTGGCATTTTTTCTCACTCTGTATCTCTCATAATCCCAGGCTCACAATTTAAGGCCTGGTACTTCTTTAGCTTGTTTTTTGCGTATATATCTTATCTCATGCCCTTTAAGGTCATGTTTCAGCAGGTTCTCTCTTATTTCTATATTTAATCTTGCTTCTTACCCTTGAATTCCATTGTTTCCAGCGAACATTCACTTCCGGCAGATATGTATCAAAGATTAAATTGGATTATCGTATAAATATTAGCGGTTAGGCTGAAAAAAAATTTAAAGTATACTTGAAAGCTGGTTATATAATGGGTAAAAATCCTAATAAGTAAAAGTCCTCCGGCAAATCCTATCTGAGTTTTTAAACAACAGGCAATTCACTTGCAGCCGGTAAATCATAAGGCTCCAGATTTCGATGCTTATAAGCAGATTATTAAGATAAACTAAAAAGGTAAATTGTTAATTTAGGATTCAAGAAGCTGTTTTGAGTTGTGGAATATCGTTCTTCAAAGAATTATTCATCTTCCTCTTCGATTTCATCTTCAAATGTTATCTCTTTTGATGTTGCCCCAAGAGAGGTTTCAAGAATCTTCTTTGTTTCTTCTCTGCATTTGTCCAGAACTTCTTTCATATCAGCGATAACATCGATCCCGGCAGCTCCGGAATGCCCACCGCCTGTACCGTTATACTCACTACTTATATCTTCCATTAACTGCCCAAGATTTACTCCGACATTAACAGCATCGCGTTTCGCTCTTGCACTTATTCTTACGCTTTCACCTTTGGTTGTGCCAACAAAAGCAATATCTGCACCAATATTAATGAGCATAGAGGATGCAGAGCCTCCAAAAGAGCTGACATGGGAAGAGGCAATCAGCATATCGTGTACTCTATCGAGCTCGACGCGGCTTGCGGCTTTCAGAATAGCTATACGCATAGAAATATCCTGTGGGGTAGCAGCCATAAGGTCCAGCACTTCTCCGTACTCTACACCACTGTTCTCGATAATCTTTGCCACTGTCCGGAATGTGTCTGCGGTTGCATGCTTGAAATGTCCAGTATCTGTTACGATTCCTGTGAGCATTCCAATGCCCACACGCCGGTTAATCGGCGCCCCCATTACTTTTAAGATATTATAAACTATTTCGACAGTGGAGGTACTATTTCTGTGCAGGTAAAACTCGGCATTTTCTGTCAGAGCGGTAGTTGTATGGTGATCGATCACGCAATATCTTGTAAGTTCCAGATCATTCAATTGAGCCTTTGTCGAAGTATCAACCACAACAACAAAACCGTAATCAGCAGGGTTGGGTTTATCCACAACTTCAATTCCGAGTCTTTCTATAAGTACGGATGCTACGCGATTGCGACCGTCCACGAGTCCGACAGTACCTCCTATAGCTTCTGAAAGGGCAAAAGCACTGCTAATCGCGTCCGGATCTGCGTTCCGGTGGCATAGATATAAAATATTTCGATAGTCAAGGAGCCGGTTGAAAAACTCCGCTTCATCAACTTCCATTGTCCACTCTGGCTATCGTTTTTACGGGTGTTATCTCCCTGAATTCAAGAATTTCGGGATTTTGACGTACATATATTGAATTTTAGCAAAGTTGTTTTTTATTTCCTAATTCCCTATACGGAAATAAAAAACGTGGTTATTGTGCCCTGGGGCCCAATGCCTGCTGTATCTGCTCCTGAAGCTGTTTGAAGCGGGATGTGAGTCTTTCTTCCTGCCTAGAAATGGACTGAAGCCTGAGTGAGAGAGTTTCTTCTCTGTCTTTCAGTTTTGCAATAGACTCTCCTTTGCTCGTTTTTATTACCAATTCCCCTACATTACGATAGACTACTGCATCGTCAGTGAGCCTTTCTAGCTCATCAAGAGCCATCTTGGATTCTTTTTGCATAGCTTCAATCTGTGTTTTTTGCATGGCAAGCGCCTGAATCTGCTGCTGTATCTGCTGAAGCTGTGCTATCTGATTTTGAACTTGAGGGGGTAATTCTGCAGTCATCTGATTTTTCACCTGAGTCCTCAATAAACCTGAAGGGATTTTAATGTTTCTGTCCTTGCAGCATTTGAAAAATCAACTTTACTGTCTAGTATTAATCTTGTAACTCCTTCTGCTAGATATTTAAATAACAGATTAATCTTAATAGTTGGACAGTATTATAATTCAAAATCTGAGATACAATTCTAAAATGTGTAATTATAAAAACATGTAATTAGGTCGTGCACAATTAGTTAGTTGATGTATTTCCAAAACACTTTTAGTGGTGCATCATACCTTTTTTGCAATCCAGTAAGGTTAATAGCATGCTTGATGCACGAAACATAAGGCATTTCTAGCACTGGAAAATTAATCATGAAAACATCAACTGCTTAATGATGGACGACCTGTAATTATAATTCACTTAATTAAATCGTATTGAGTTCGTTAATTATATTAAATCCCTTTAGTTATATTAAATTCATTGTTTATACTAACTTTGTTAAATTATAACTAACCTCAATAATAGCCTCAGTAAAACAGTTTTAACACTTAGTTAATTAAACGATATGCAGGAGATATTCGAAAATGGAAAAAGACGGAAACCTTAAAGAAATAAAATCTCTGCTTGAGATATTTACAAACGCTCACGGAATTTCAGGCTTTGAAGATGATGTCCGAGAACTTCTAAAAAAGGAGCTTGAACCCTATGTTGACACTATGCGGAGAGACTGCATGGGAAACCTTATAGCTGTCAAAAAGGGAGAAGGCCCTTCTATAATGCTGGCTGCCCACATGGACGAGATAGGGTTCATGGTTAGGTATATTGATGATAATGGTTTCCTCAGGTTTGTTGGGATTGGGGGATGGTTTGACCAGACAATTCTTAACCAGAGAGTTGTGGTTCACGGCAAAAAGGGTTCAATTCCCGGAGTTATAGGGTCCAAGCCCCCTCACGTAATGAAAGAGGAAGACAGGAAAAAACCCGTGAAGCTGGATGACATGTTCATCGATATCGGAGCAAAAAACAGGGAAGATGCTGAAAACCTGGGAATTGAAATAGGCACAACAGCCTCAATTGACCGGGATTTTGTGTCCCTGGCAAACGGAAAGGTGACTTCCAAGGCTTTTGATGATCGGGCAGGTCTTGTGATCCTTATTGAGGTTATGAAGCAACTTTCCAAGCAGAAAATTGAAGCAAATGTCTATGCTGTAGGTACTGTTCAGGAAGAGGTAGGACTTAAGGGAGCAAGAACCTGTGCTTTTGGAGTTTGCCCAGACCTTGCGCTTGCCCTTGACACAACTATTCCTGGAGACCATCCTGGCATCAGTAAAACCGATTCTTCCCTGGAACTTGGGAAAGGTCCTGTAATTACCGTAGCCGATGCGTCCGGAAGAGGCCTTATAGCCCATCCTCAGATTCTTAAGTGGCTTAAAGAAACTGCTGCTGAAAATAAGATTCCTTACCAACTTGGCGTAGGGTCAGGAGGGACAACCGATGCAACCTCAATACACCTCTCAAGAGAAGGTATTCCTACAGGTACGGTCAGTATAGCCACTCGGTATATTCATTCTCCGGTTGAAGTTCTGGATACGGCCGATATTGAAACGTGTGTTTCTCTTATTGTAAAAGCAATAGAAAATATTGGAAAATACTTTTAAGGATAAGATGTCGCGCCAAGAACAAAAGCTCGCATAAAACCAATAGAAAATTCAGAACGATTCAATCCTTAAGGATTGACGCAAAACCAGTTTCGCTTCTGAATTTTTGCTTAGCGTTGGCAGAGTTGCGCCAATAAAGTTGTATCTCTGCAAGGCACTGTCAGAATAGGCAGTTTCGGCTATATAATACGACGACAGAATGACCTATCTTTAATTTAGAGATAATTAGCTTCCTCTGACAGGTTCAGGGATGAGCTTGCAGATCTGATCCTGTAGCCCAATAAGATCACTTGAATGAAGATACAGTTTTTCTTCATTTTCTAGGCTCAGGCAAAGTTCATCTCGCTCTTCATCCTGATAGATTCCTTTGCAAATAGCAGTCATTTGAATTTTGGCAAGCGGAATTTCAAAAAGAATTTTGTTAAAAGCCTTATTCCATCCAAAAATCCGGTGGTTGGTTACATATATGAAACAGTATTTCCAAATCGGATGAAGTTCCTGAAAAAAAGAGCCGTAGAATTGTAATTCAATCTCTTCGTCTTCTTGAAGTAGAGGGCTTGTTTTCCGATGTTCGAGTTGCCAGGCTCTAGTTTTTTTATCAAGCTCTTCAAAAAGTCCATATTCAAGCATGGTCTCAATGGATGCAATTGCAGCTTCCAGTTTTACTCCGAGCAGGGGAATTCCTGCAAGTGAAATTATAACATCGGCATTAATAAGTACACCTTTTGTGACCATTCGGTTCAGCAGTTCCCCAAGACTGTCTTTTTCACGTTCAGGTTTCATCCTCAATATTCCCCTTGAGATCAACAAAATTGAAAGGCGCCCACGGCCCTGTAAATCTTACTGCAAATTCTTCTCTTTTGTTTATCTTCTCAAGGCTTTGCCCAAATCTGTCAACGTTCTCCTGGGCAACAAGGCAAGAAAACGCAACCATAACTTTTTTACCTGCATATTTTTCAGGCACATAGGGGATTTTTTCCTCAATTATTGTTTGTATTGAATTTTCTTTTATTAATTTTCCAAATTCCCTCCCCATGCTTGCCAGATGATCGCTTACTGCTTGCTTCAAACCCAGTTCGAATTTCTTTTTGAAAATGTAGGCCTTTCCCTTTGGCATGGTTTCTATTTTCTGATCTATCTCTTTAAGTTCAGGTATCGTCTCTATAATCTGTTTTTCCAGAATCTTAGGGTCGTAAAAAATCTGTATCGAATATTCTGCAGAATTTTTTAATCTCTCAAGTTCTCTTTTATATAATCCGTAGTTTTTTTGAAGCCATCTTTTTATGGTTTTATCATCCCCTCTGGCAAGACATCCGAAAGAAAAAGGCAGTACTGTATTAAAATTCTCAGTAGCTTTGTCGATCACATAATTGTGATTCAAAATCCATTGTTTAGCCTGCTCTTCATTCTTTGCAGGCTCGGGTTCGGGTTTCGAAGCATGTACAACAGCTGCAATATCTTGAAAAACAATCGTATACACAGGACTATCGCCGAGACCAACATCTCCCAAACTTCTTTCTTCTTCCGTGTTAGCTATCAAGTAAAGATATCTCGCCTGGTCGGTTTCGGTCATGTTTCTCTACCTCTTTAGCCCATCTTGCAGGGTTCATTAACTTATCCACTACATCATCTACAACTTCATCCAGTCCGCAACGCACGGATTCAACAGTATCTTCGATATTGTTGTCCGCCTTTATAGTTTCAAGTGCCTCACTCAGATCTGCAAGTGCCTCTCCGAGTCTCTCGATCTCTTCGTCGCTAAGGCTCTCATTTTCGATTCTAAGAAGTGCCTGCTTTTCAAGTAACTCCGTTATTATTTCAACAAGAGCTACAACAAGGCCCAATAAGCCTTTTTTCAGATTTTTTTCATCAATCTCAATTGGCATGGCACTCTCTCCTTTGATTAATCTGAATCAGCGTTTTTTTTTGCTTTTTATTTTTAGCTGCAGTACCTCGTTCTTAAAACTATTTTCCATGATTGCTTCTGCTTCTGTAGGTAAAACTATGGTTTTACTGTACAATCCCGCAGAAATCTGCAGTTTGCTACCTTCAAGTTCTATTTGGACATCTTCTTCATTGGCCCCCGGAATTTCGGCAATTACGGAAACATTCCCCTCTTCTTCGAAGACGTCAAAAACAGGCTCAATTTCTGAAGACTCAATTTTTACTTCTTTTATTTTCGTTTTAGGCATTCCTCTTGTCGAGACTGTTCCGGGTCTGGTGTCAAGAGGCCTTATTGACAGGCCATAGCTTACAGTAGGCTTTTTATCACTCCAGCCAGTTTCGAGCCTATGTTTAATTTCCGAATCGGTGTCTGCAATTCTCTGTCTAAACTCTGGAGAGGTCTTTTCAAGAGTTTTTACTATTTTTCCAAAGCCCGGGATAAGAGAACTTACAAGTTCTCCAACAATACTTTCTCCACCATATCCGACAGGTTCCTTTTTTTCACCAAGGCTTTTCTCAAGTTCCTTTATCCTTTCTTCCATAGCCTTGACTTTGGGTTCCCACTCCTCTTTCTCTTTTACGGATCTGGCTTCAGATTCTTTTTCTGCGTTATCTTTTTCCATTTAACTCTCCCTTATTACAAACCCATATAAACATCACAAATTCCTGTACAGTATATTGTCAGATTTATCCGAATCATTTTGACTCAACGCAGGAACGCTTTTCTTCTTAAGCGGGCTTTCCCATCCACAAACAGGACATCCTTCACGTATCAGAAGTCTTTCTTCTCTTCGGTTTCCGCATTCTGGGCAGTTTGCGTATGTTTCAGATACTTTCTCCCAGGCTGGAGCATTTAAATTAGTTCCAGAAGGAAATTCAAGCCCGTATTTCGCCGCAGTCTCAAAGGATGCAATAGTAGCTGTAATCTTTACACCAAGAAGTTCTGTACCAGCAACAGATACAGAAATATCGGCGTTCAGCACAAGCCCTTTATCGAGAATTCTATCTATTACGTCAACAAGCCCTCCCGACTCCCTAACAACCGAATTTTTCATTGTTTCACCTTTTTACTGGTTCATATCCTGCTCCTTCTTTGACTTCCAGGTTCAGGTATGTGATGTGCGGTACTACTGCTAACAACTTGTTAAAACTCTTTATCTGCGTTGCGAACTGAAATCTTCCCTTGGGTCTTTCTTCAGCCTCTATGTCTCTTCCTGATCTTTGGTTTCTGAGATATGGGCTTCCAGGATCTTTCTACTTCCATTTCAGGATTATTAATTTTAACATGGTAAGAGTACTCAATTTTCGAGCCAACTGGTCCCTTGCAGTTGTTTCTTCCAGATTTCTCAGATGTTCCTTCTCTGTCCATCTCTTCAAGTAATTTGAAAAAATTCATTATATTCCAGCAGGATTCCCTAGATACTGATCCCTCGGACTCTGCATCCTTAGATTCAGGATTCCTATTTTTAGTGCGTTCTCTCTTTTCAGGAAAAAATGTCACTTCTGACACTGAGGTTCATCTCCTCAAAACGCTCTGTGAATTTAAGCTGCTCCATGAGACTGGATTTTGTTTCTTCGAACTCTCCCCTTGAGATTTCACCAAATTCGTACAGCATTTGATTCTCTTTTATTCTGCTTTTGACTTTTTCAGGGTTGTAAAGTTCTTTATATGCAAGATTTTTTATAATCTCTAATGTGTAAATGAGATCAAGCCCTGGAATTGTAATTCCCAGTGCTCGAAGAATAAGGTCATCAATGAGGAGCATTATCTGAAGCCTCCCCTCTGTTGAGACAATATGTGTATATCTACGAAATTGTAAGGTGACCAGGGTCCACTATAACTGACCTTAAAAGAATCGTATTTGGTTGTTAGCCTTTCAACCTCGTCGGAAAAAGCCTCTATCTTGTCTTTTTCTACAAGAAATGAACCATTCATTATAAGACGCTTGCTGAACAGGTTTAGATCCTTAGAATCAAAAGCAATTTGCTTAAGGCTTTTTGAAAACTCGGATTTGCATTGTTCTGCCTTCTGCATATCCCCGTCAAAATCTTTTGGCAAAATTATCTTTACTCCGAGTTCGACTTTGTTATCCACAATTTTTATGGCTTTTCTCATAGCCTTATGCCCGGATCGCATGGAGATCTCCACCAGTTTTTTGTTTTTGAAAACCATGCCATATGCCACAGGAATAACGCTGTACTTTTTCATTACCTCGTTAACCACTAAAGTATGGGTTTTTATGTCCTCTTCATCCCCAATATCATACTTCTTAAAAATTGCATCACTTACAACAGGAGAAAATTCTTTATATTTAATGGTGTATACTTCTTTTCCCTGAAAGCCTATGTTTCCGAAACTTTCCTGTTCGTCCTGGGCTTTTACTATGCAGTATACGTATTTCCCATTCTGATTGTCTGTATTCACCTTTTATTCCCCCCAAGGTGTGGATTTCAGAAACTCATTTTAAGTTGTCTGCTATCAGGTGTTCATATCCATAGTGTCAAATATTTCGATTCTGGATCGTTTGTTATGGGATCAAGGACAATCATTTGCCAATTTATCCTTGGATTCTTTCATATTAGTTAATATAATTCTTTCATATTAGTTAGTATATTAGTTAATATAACAGTCATCCTCTATTGCCATGACTCCTCTACGCCGCAGTCTCACTCTTCTGTATTCCATAACATTAAGATCGTTATCAAGCTTCATTTCATACATCCCAAGTATGTCCTGTGTATCGGGAACTGCTTTTCTCTCCAGGACTTCTAACTGGATTGTCCAATTATCTCCTTCCCTGGATATACCCACAACTCCCTCAGCTTTTTTCTTAACAAGATGTTCGATCTGATGAAGCGCTTTATCCCCGACTTCTTCTATTGTACTCTTTTCCTCCATGCAATCCCTTCCAAAAACGCATGAATTCTCAGATAGTTATTCTCAAAAATACATAAAACTCAAACTGAGTTTGAGTTTTATGGTAGTTCTGAGATCACACTCCTAATGATTTTCCCTTTTAAAGAATCATCTTTGAAATTTGTATCTGTGATATTAACTCGAAGAAGAAAAAGTCAGATCTTGCATCTTATGCATTAACTCTTTGTGCTTCTTCGATCGCCTCTGCAGCTTTTTCAATCCTTGTGATTTCTTCTGCATAGTGTAGGAATGTGTCTACAGATGCTATAACCACTCTAGCTTCAATTGTAAGTATCTCGATTCCAACAAGTGAAACCCTAGCCCATAAATCTACAACTACGCCTTTATCGAGTATAAGATCCAGCACTTCTACAAGACTGGAACTATCAGGACTACTATTTACCAAGCTTTCACCCCCTCACTGTGTTTTTTTACTTCAGCTTAAGCTGTACAAATCACAGTTTATATATTGAATAAAAGGGGACTTTTTGCTCTGAGAATGCGTCCAGTTACCATCCAATTACGAAAACAGCCCCCAAAAAATAAACTTCAGATTTGTACGACTTAGTTTTTTCCTTATATTTTAGGGCGACAGAAGTTGAAGTAACTTAGGATATTCATTTTTTTGCTACAAAATTTGTTTTAAATTATATTATCTTAATTGTACTAAATATTCAAACAAATGTAATTACTTTGTCACTCAAAAGCAGTTTAATGATACTGATTTCTAGCTTTCTTTATCTATTGAAGATATTAATTTCTGCAATAATAGAAATAGAATTAAAACAAATATTATTTCATATAATGTTATATAATTTCTAAGTTATATTTATCTTAAAAAATCAACACTGAACAAAAAATAATAGATACATAATGAGTATGAGCAGAGCTAATAAATGCAGATTATTATCGGAAATAATAGCTCTTAAATAATAGCTCTTAAAGGGATAATATCTCTTAATAGCTCTTAAATTTTTCAAGCTTGAGACAAATTTATTTTTCAGATTAAATAAATTGATAGTAATCGATTATTTCAGTATTATAAAAACGATTGAACGTTATATAAAACCATTATGCAATAACTTCACCAAGTTCTGAGGGGACAGATAGTTGCATTCAAGACAAGGATCTCTTGTTAGAGGCTCAAATTTTGAAATCCAAAAAGAATTCGGTGTTGAAAATCTAGTTAAAAAACACCTCGAGATAATAGTACTTTCTATTTTAAAGACACAGCCAATGTGCGGGCAGGATATTGTAAAAGAGATTTTCAGGCAATACCAGATATTTGTTAATCAAAGCTCAGTTTATCAAGTTCTATATACTCTAAAAGAAAAAAATATTCTCGAAGCAAGCACTACCAAAGGTGATATGAGATCAAAGGTATATGTCCCAACGGAACAAGGAAGCCAGATGATTTATTTAATGCTGGATGAATTTGTTTCATCAATGGAATACTTACTAATCACCTTAAAAGAAGATTTAAACCATAAGAAGAGACGATGATGGGACTTTTGTAGGCTACGTCACGGTTTAGGAATATGTTTGAGAATTAAACTGAAGAAACTCTGAGCTTTACCTTGGTCACTCTGAGTTTTATCTGTGCAATATTGAATTATATAATCTGTCGGAAACTAATGCAATTAATCGATCTGTTTATCTAGTGTGAGATTATGCGAAAACTTGTATACATTAGGATTGTGCATACCTCAGCAGATATGGGATCTTTGAGTGAAAAACTTCAGGAAGAAGTAATTTCCAAGATAGGAAGAGATAAGTGGGAAGAGACTCAGAGCTTGATCCGGAAATTCTGGGATGAACTTGAAAAAGAGGTTTTTGGACTTAAACTTGACTTTGAGCATACAAAAATCTATCAGGACGGACTTCCGTGTGGCGGAGAAATGGGGATGAAAATTGTACATACTACTGCCAAACGCGGAAGTCAGAATTACAGGCTTATAGAAAAACTTGTGGAAAGTAAAGCTGAAATAATTGATACTGAAAACCCGGAGCTTCTGATTGAGGAGAAAAACTTGCTGGTGGACATATATAAGAGTTTGACCTCAGATGATAGAGAAAAGGCAAAACAGAGATATGAAACTAGAAAAAAAGAGTTGTTGCAGGAAAGGGACAAGTATATAGCCTCCAGGATTAACAGCACCTTAAAACGTGGAGAAACCGGAATCCTGTTTATAGGTGCCGAACACAATGTAATTCCCAGCCTGGAGAAAGATATCGAAGTTATCGACCTTGTAAGAAAGGAATAAGTTCAGATCAATAGGCGTTCCTGTTTCGTATGTTTATTGCTGATGCTCTCGATTCAGTGAGCTTTTTTCCTGGGATCTTGGATTAGTTTCTCAACGGCAAAGTAACAATCGTCATATAGTTAACTGACAGCATATAGCTCAATCTGTTTACCTCTGACTATTATGTTTTTTAGCCATCTGTTTTATCTCTGGCTATTTATATTTTTTAGCCATCTGTTTACCTCTGGCTATTATGTTTTTTAGCCATCTGTTTTATCTCTGGCTATTTATATTTTTCAGCCATGTCTCCTATATAGCAGCTACAATACTGACATCTACATCTCAAAAACATTCACAGGTAACTCTCTTTCTTAAAAACCATTTTTATAGAAGGTTTTATGAAAAGCAATCATTATATAACTCATTATTATAATATTGTTATTATATAGCAATATGATTGCGGGTATCGTGGCTATTAGTGTCAATTATTTTGAGAGACTTTATTTATAATCATTCGAGGGCGCATAGCTGTGATCGTTCTCCAGGTTAAAATTAAACTTTGGAACAGGGGAGTACAATGACTGTTCAGAACCAGGCAAAAAATAAACCTAGTAGAACGAAAAGTAAACCCAGGAAGACTACAGGTCAGGGATGCCTTAAAGCATATTGAAAATATTCGGGGGTACCATGAAGGGTATTGCTAAGCTTCCAGAAGGTCGTGTAAGGGGTATCAGGCGGACTCCAAGAACTCGCCCAAGGGGTCTTGCAGGTATTGGAGAAGCTATCAAGGAGGCTGAAGAGAGTCTCGAGAGAAATCTAGAAAGAGCTGCAAGTAATTTTACAGAGGAAACTATGGGTTTAGGTAGTTCCTTAGGAGGAGGCATTTCAAATATCGTAGTAAGTGGGCTCACCAAAAATGCAGGAGGCATTATAGATCAGCTTACCAAGTCGTTTACAGACCAGCTCAACAAAACTGTAAGTGACCGTATAGATCCGCTCACCAAACCCATTATAGATAAGTTCGCCAATACTGTAAGCGGCCTTATAGATAAACTCACCAAACGCCTTATAGATCAGCTTACCAAAACTGCAGCAGGCCTTACAGATCAGCTCACCAACAATGTAGAAAACCTTATTGATCGGCTCACCATGATCCTTATAGATAGACTCGCCAGCATTATAAAAGACCTTATGAATCAGCTAACTAAAGACCTTATAGACCAGCTCACCAGAATTGCAAATTACCGAGAATCTGGTACATGAGCAAAGGGATAAGAAGCCTTATAGGTCAGCTCATCAAAAAAATAGGTTAGATTTTCAAAACTTCGGAGACCTTATAAGTTATCTCATGAGCTGATCCCAAAACTCAAAAACGAGTCTCCGAATCTTAAATCTCAATAACCAGTTGAGTTTTCGATTACGAAAATTGTTTTGAGATTCTTGTTGGCTTGAGAAATAAAACTTGTTTTGGGATAGCTCATCATAACACTCAATGAGGCTGCTCAAGGGTTTCTAAGACAATGTAAAAGTTATTAAAAGGCTGTATGCACTTTCGTAAGCAATCTAGAGGAAATTGCAGGTGGTATAACTTAGAAGCCACTGAGTCTGCACAGGGGTTAGATTTCCAATTAGGGAGCTGAATCTGGAACTAAAGGGAAGAAAAGTAGGATACAGGAATAGATCAGGCAATTAAGTCGATAAGAGTCAGTAATAAAAACATGTAACAAAAGCCTCTTTCATTCGCCTTTATCCAGTCCTAAATTATTTTGAAAATTATGCTGCTTACTCTAAACAGGACGGTGCTGGATAATGTGAGATCTGAAAACAGAATAATATATCTCATTTATGAATGACAATTTGCTTTCAAGGCATCCCTCCTTCTTTTGATACTCAAGCTCTCTTCATCAAAAACCTTATTAGGGAAGGTTTTAAGAAAAAGTAATTCATTATTATAATGGTACTAATATAAAGTAGTATGAGTGGGGGCATCACGGCTAACTACGCCGATAATTCGGTATCATCTTCGGTTCATGTTCACTTAAACGGTGTATAGCTGTGATTATTCTCCAGGGCTAAAAAGAATCTCTAAAAAGGGGGTATCATAAAAACTTAAAGCTAAGTGAGAAGTGAGCTTTGCAAACTGATGGATATAACTGGAGATACTGCAGAGAAATTCAAGAATACTGTAAAGGGTAAAACAAGTAAGGAAAGGTAAACACGAGAGGACATATATAACAGGTCAGGGAGAAATTGTAATTATCTCCAAGATCGATAAGAGGCGTTGGAAAAGGAGGAATATCATGAGTGCGCAGGGTCAGAAAGCAGGTAAGTCTGGACAAGCTGAAGGTAAGACTGAGGAAGGCAAGGAGCAGGGCCTTGGGAAGACTTTAGAAGGCGTTACAGGTGGTCTCGGAGAGACTGTGGGGGGTGTCACCGAAGGTGTAGGGAAGACAGTAGGCAAAACAACAGAAGGTCTCGGAAAGACTGTAGAAGGAACCACAGAGACTCTAGGGCAGACATTACAGGGAGCTTTAGAAGATCTCGGAAATACTCTAGGGGACCTAGCAGATAATCTCACGCAAACTGCAGAAAAACTTAGGGAACAGATCCAGCAGATTAGAGAGCAGGCAAAAGGTAAAGCCGAGGAGACTACAGGACAGGTTAAAGAAGGTGCTGAGAAGACCGGAGAACAGGCTAAAGAAGGTGCTGAGGAAACTGGAGAACAAGCCAAAAAGACTGCAGAACAGGCAAGCCAAACTGGTCAGCAGAATGTAGATGATCTTATAAAGAGTATCAGGGAGAGTACAGATAAGCTCATAGAAGAAGTTAGAAAGACTGCACAGAAGATGAGCCCCGAGAGTAAACAATAAGATCGAAAAGGAAAAGGTAAGACACTGGAAAAATACTGAGTGATAAAGTTATTTTCTTAGATTCCCTGATTCAGGGATTCTTATAACTTTTTCTGGCCTCTCGTGGTTAAAATCTGTCATAAATGGAACAAGTAAAAAACCTTAATCTTTTTAGCCGAATTTAATTTAACATGACTGTCAAAGACTTTTTATGGAAATCTCTCTTTCTTAAAACACATAGCGTATAATCAGTAAATAATGGATAGTCAATACATATCAGTTTAATTTTATCTCAAGAACCTACAAGGCTAGAGTTTTTTCAAAACTTTATCTCATAAGGCGGGAAGACCCCTTCCTCAGGAGCGAAGCGAACAGGGAGGGAATGGTAGCAGTCAACCTCAACATAACTAGTTTACAGAAAGATACTTATGTTTGTAAGACGTGAATACAATGGTATGTTAAAAGCCTATAAATTCAGACTCAACCCTACGACTTCTCAAATAGCTATGTTTGAACAGCATATAGGTAGTTGCAGGTATGTCTATAATTGGGCTTTAGAACAAAAGATAAAGACCTATGAACAAACAGGAAAATCACTTTCACAATTCGATCTTAACAAACAACTTACAGTTTTGAAAAAAGAACATAACTGGTTAAAAGAAGTAAATTCTCAATCACTTCAAGGAATGACAAGAAACCTGGAATCTGCTTTCACCAGATTTTTCAGAGAGAAAAGTGGATTCCCTAAGTTCAAATCAAAAAAGAATCCTATACAGTCTTTTCCTGTGCCTCAACACTATTCTGTGAACTTTGAAAATAATACCGTTAAGCTTCCAAAAATCGGTGAAATTAAAGCTGTTCTTCATAGAAAATTTGAGGGAGATCTGCGAGTAGCAACCATTTCAAAAACTTCTACAGGAAAATATTTCATTAGTGTTCTTGTTGAATGCAATGAAGAAACACCGAAGAAACAAGAATTCACAAAATCAACAACAATAGGAATAGATATAGGTATCAAAGACTTTGCTGTCCTTTCTACGGGTGAAAAAATAGAGAACCCTAAATACCTGAAAAACTCACTTCAAAGACTTAAAATTCTTCAGAAAAGAGTTTCAAGAAAACCGAAAGGATCAAAGAACAGGGATAAAGCAAGACACCGATTGTCAGTTTTGCATGAGAAAATTAACAATCAGAGAAATAATTTCCAACATCAACTCTCTTTTAGACTGATTAGCGAGAACCAAGCTGTAGCACTGGAAACTCTGAATGTTAAAAGTATGGTAAAAAATCATTGTCTGGCTCAATCTATTTCCGATGCTTCGTGGAGTAGTTTTGTAACAAAATTAGAGTATAAAGCTGAATGGTTTGGGAGAACAGTTCTTAGAATAGGGCAGTTTGAGCCATCAACTAAAATATGCCATGTTTGTGGATTCCATAATTCTAATCTAACCTTAAAAGATAGGGAATGGGAATGTCCCGAATGTAATACATTGCATGATAGGGATGTAAATGCTGCAATAAACATTAAAAAATTTGCACTTCAAGATCAAAATCTAATTACAATCTGAATTATAATTCGACACCTACGGAACGTGGGGAAGAGCCTATGGACTCGTCTTCAAAAGAAGAGGGAATGAAATAGGAAGCTCCGTCCTCGCTTTCATCAGAAAGCAGGGCGGAGTAGTTCACTAGGCAAAGCTTTTAAGATGACAGCTAATTATTATAATGTACAGAATATTAAATAGGGGTACTCATGCCAGTAAAGCTGATAGTTCCTAGAAATTTTCGGCTTGTGTCTATTGAAGGTACCTAAGCTGTAAAGTTCTGTAAGATTAAAAGAAACCTTGAATGGGGGAGTATAATGAAATCAAGTACAGATGACAAAGTTAAAGGTAAGTACCATAAAGCAAAAGGAGAGGTCAAGGAGACTGTAGGGGAGCTGACCGGCGATCGTGACCTGGAAGCAGAAGGTAGTGCTGAAAAGACAGAGGGCAAGATACAAGAAAAGAAAGGTCAGATCAAGAAAGTATTTGATAAATAAATGTGCGTCATGAGGGTGTACCCGGTAATCTAATTGGTTATGATGATATTGAAGCCGTGGCAAAAAATCCTGGGTATCTTAAGATCGAATCATAATTTGAAAACTCCAGCTCAGTAGAGATCTTTTAAGTTATATATTTAAGTTGGATAGTACTTAGATTTAAGTTGGATGGTACAACTTAGGTTTTTAAAAATGTCAGTTAGAGTAATGTGCAGCTCTAAATTAAAGCTGCGTCGTTACTCTCTACAAATAAAAATAAAACCAAATTCAACAGTTAACGATAAATAAACTATTTTGTATTTAACTTGGTTTGGGCTACACAACTAAGGATTTCAACCATATCTCTTCTGTATCTATCTGGAAAAAGCTCAGCCTTCATTATATTTGGTGATTATTCGGTGATACTTCAAGTATTAATCATTGTTGCTATTCAAAATTCACAAAAGAGAGATTTATTTTTCTTTCTGTGTCACTTTATTGACTTGTAGATCCTACCCTCTCATAATAGAACCGGCAGACTCTTGTTCATTGTCAGGAAGTCTTCCAATTTTCGATTTTGTAACTGGATAAATCCAAAATTAGGTTTTCAGAATAATAAGCTCTTATTGATCCTATCCATTGTTAACTGGAAAGTAAAAATACTATGGTCTACTATTGAAGAAGAGTTTTCAGAGAGCTACGGCACAAATCTGGAGTTCTTCCTGAAAAAGCCAGGCTCCTGAGAAAAATATATGTAATTTGTATATTTAAATAGAGTTTTGCAAAATAGGGTATAATATTATAAAATAATAAGTATATTATTTGGATTATTTGGAAATATTATTTCCTGTCTTGCCCAAAGAATCTATCATTAATAAAACAAAGACTGAGGGATTGTATTATTCGAAAATATCCGCTTTCTGGACACTACTTTGAGAGACGGTGAACAAACACCAGGTATTGCCTTGACAAAAGACAAGAAGCTTCTGATTGCCCAGGCGCTTGATGAGATGAGAGTTTCGGTAATTGAGGCTGGTTCCGCGATTACTTCCGAAGGTGAAAGGGAATCTATCAAGGCTATTGCAAACGCAGGACTTGATGCTGAAATTTGCAGCTACTGCAGGATTGTAAAATCTGATGTTGACCGTGCTCTGGAGTGCGACGTTGACTCTATCCACCTTGTAGCACCTGTTTCTGACCTTCATATAAGGACAAAAATCAAAAAGGATCGAGATGCTGTGCGGCAGATTGCAGCCGAAGTAACAGCGTATGCCAAAGACCATGGCTTAATCGTGGAACTTAGCGGGGAAGACGCCTCACGCGCAGATCCTGAATTCCTAAAGGCTCTTTATGCCGACGGAATTTCTGCAGGCGCTGACAGGTTATGTTTCTGCGACACTGTAGGCCTTCTGGTACCTGAAAGGACAACTGAGATTTTCCGGGATTTATCTTCTTCTCTGAAAGCCCCTATCAGCGTCCACTGCCACAATGATTTCGGTTTTGCAACTGCAAACACGGTTGCTGCCCTTGCGGCAGGAGCAAAAGAGGCCCATGTAACTATAAACGGGCTAGGGGAAAGAGCTGGAAATGCACCTCTGGAAGAAGTGGTCATGAGCCTTGAATGGTTGTATAAATATGATACAGGTATCAAACATGAGATGATTTACCGGACTTCGAGGCTTGTAAGCCGGCTTACAGGGATTGCATTATCGCCAAATAAAGCTCTAGTAGGTGGTAATGCGTTCACTCACGAAGCAGGGATTCATGTTCACGGTCTTCTGGCTGATAAGGCAACCTACGAACCGATAAGTCCCGAATATATCGGAAGGCAGCGCCAGATCGTACTTGGAAAGCATGCAGGTAGGAGTTCTATCACCCTTGCCTTAAAGGAAATGGGGCTTGTGGCTGATGATGCCCAGACCGAGGAGATTTTCAAAAGGGTAAAGCAGATGGGTGACCAGGGAAAATATGTAACTGATGCTGACCTACATACTATCGCGGAGAACGTACTTGATATCTACAAAGAACCCCTGGTAAAATTGGAAGAATTTACCATTGTATCCGGAAATCGGGTGACTCCAACGGCATCGATAAAACTCAATGTAAAAGACAAAGATATAGTACAGGCAGGAATCGGGAACGGACCTGTAGATGCTGTAATCAACGCCATCCGGAGGGCAGTAAGTTCCTGTGCCGAAGATATCATCCTTGAAGAATATCACGTAGATGCAATTACTGGTGGAACCGATGCCCTTGTTGAAGTAAGAGTAAAACTTTCCAAGGACGGAAAGGTAGTTACCTCAAGCGGAGCCAGGACTGACATCATTATGGCATCCGTAGAAGCTGTAGTAAACGGTATGAACCGTCTTATACGGGTTGAGTGACTCCAGAAAGGATGAATTTTAAAAATTCTCAGGAGGGCTTTTTTGTCCTCTCTCTTTTTCCTGCTGTAGAATTATAAATAGCATACCAATGGTATTTCTGGAGTCAGAAGAAAACCTTATCCATATATAACATGATTGATTATGATCCACTCGCAAAATTCATAACTAAAGACTGTCAGAGATAAGTATTTCTGATATATGTCCCCTTACTGAGCATACTCATCTCAAGGTGAGCATATCCAGTAAATTCACATTTCAATTAGATAAATAGGAGTTAAATAATGACAACCGGGTCAACAGAAAAAGTTAATGGCGCAAGGGCTCTGATAAAGTGCCTGGAAGAAGAAGGGGTTGACACCATCTTCGGATATCCAGGAGGGCAGATCATTCCCTTCTATAACGAACTTTATGATTCAAATCTGCGCCATATACTTGTGCGCCACGAACAGGCGGCAGCTCATGCTGCGGACGGGTACGCCCGTGCTACTGGAAAAACCGGGGTCTGCGTTTCCACCTCAGGTCCCGGAGCAACCAACCTGGTAACAGGCATTGCTACCGCATATATGGACTCAGTACCTATTATAGCCTTAACAGGTCAGGTTCCGACGTTCATGATAGGTAACGACGCTTTCCAGGAAGCTGACATTACGGGAATTACTCAGCCCATTACCAAGCACAACTATCTAGTACAGGATGCAAACGAACTCCCCAGAATTGTAAAAGAAGCCTTCCATATTGCTTCTCACGGAAGGCCTGGCCCGGTATTAATTGACCTTCCAAAGGACGTACAGAATGCGGAGATCGACTTTTACTATCCTGAAAAAGTAGGGCTTCGAGGGTATAAGCCAACTTACAAAGGCAATATCCAGCAGATTAAGCGAGCTGCTGAAGAAATTGCAAATTCTTGCATGCCTATAATTTACGTAGGTGGAGGAGTGATTAGTTCTAACGCCAGCGCCGAACTTGTGGAACTGGCCGAGACGATTAATGCTCCGGTTACGACCACTCTTATGGGAATAGGTTCGATTCCAACAGAGCACCCCCTGTATGTCGGGATGCTTGGAATGCATGGGACTAAATACGCAAACTATGCTATCCAGGAATCCGATCTTATCATTGCTGTAGGTGCCAGGTTTGATGACCGTGTGACTGGCAAACTCGAATCTTTTGCTCCCAATGCCAAGGTTATCCATATTGATATTGATCCTGCAGAGATTTCCAAGAACGTAAAAGTTCATATTCCAATCGTTGGAGACGCAAAGCAGATACTCAAAACCCTGAATAAATATGTCCAGCGCTGTAATTCCGCGGCTTGGCTTGAAAAAATAAATCTGTGGAAAAAAGAGTATCCCCTTAGCTATAAACAGATTTCACCTGATACTGTTATGCCCCAATTTGTTATCGAGCAAATCTCCGAGGTCTGTAAGGACGCAATAATAGTTACTGAAGTCGGGCAGCACCAGATGTGGGCTGCTCAATATTTCAAGTACAAAGAGCCCCGCACTTTCCTGACTTCAGGTGGGCTTGGCACAATGGGGTACGGTTTCCCTGCAGCCATAGGAGCAAAAGTCGGCAGGCCGGATAAAACAGTTATCAATATTGCAGGCGACGGCTCCTTCCAGATGAACTCTCAGGAACTTGCAACCGCAGTCCAGAACGATATTCCGGTTGTTTCCGTGATCCTGAATAACGGTTATCTGGGCATGGTCAGGCAGTGGCAGGAACTGTTCTATGACAGGCGGTATTCTTACACCTTTATTAAGGGCAGTGTCGATTTCGTGAAGCTTGCCGAAGCCTATGGAGCCATTGGACTGCGTGTTGAAAGACCGTCTGAAGTAAGGCCTGCAATTGAAGAAGCTGTCAATTCGGGTAGGCCTGCTGTCGTTGAAGTGATTGTTGAATGCGAGGCAAATGTTTATCCTATGGTGCCGGCAGGAGCTGCAATCAATGAGATCCTTGATATGGAAGAGCACGCAGATACTCGCTGCGCTATGCCTGACCTGCGCACTGTAACAGCTGATAGAGTTCTTGACCTGGAGGAGAGCTGATGAAACACACACTTGCAGTCCTTGTTGAAAATAAGTCAGGAGTCCTGTTCAGGGTTGCTTCACTTTTTTCAAGGCGTGGATATAATATCGACAGTTTAGCTGTAGGCGTTACTGAAGATCCTAAGATCTCCAGAATGACTATTGTAGTTCATGGAGACGACGGTGTGCTTGAACAGGTTACAAAACAGCTTAACAAGCTCGTGGATGTAATCAAGGTCTCGGACATAGGAGCCGATGGGGCTGTAGAAAGGGAACTTGCCCTCATTAAAGTTGCAGCCGACGTAAGTACAAGATCCGAAATCATCCAGATTGCGGATATCTTCAGGGCAAGGATAGTGGATGTGGCTCCAAAATCCATGACTGTTGAGGTAACCGGAGACGAAGCCAAAATCGAGGCAATCGAAAAACTCCTGAGGCAGTTTGGGATTAAGGAAATGGTCAGGACAGGCAAAATTGCTCTGGTACGCGGGCCAAATAAGGTTTAAATATTAAGGACAAGGTAAAGGAAAGTAGCTGCTTAATTATTTTTCACAGATTGGGGCAACTGGAAGCGTTTTAATACCCTCAAAGTATCCTTAAAGGAAGGCCTGAGCTTTCAGGCATCTCCTGAAACTTCAAAAAGCTGTTCCTCTCTGAAGAAAGTAACTTTTTGAGAATCTACTTAAACTTTCGAGAATCTACTTAAACAATTCAGTTCTTAGGAAAACAATTCAGTTCTTAGGAAAACAATTCAGTTCTTAGGGAAACAATTCAGTTCTTAGGGAAGTGAATTAGTTTCATAATAAAGTACTTCCCGAGTAAAAGTCGAGGTGCTTTGCTCGAAAACTGAAGAACTTATCTGGAGAATCAAGTATGGCAACAATAATTTATGATAATGAAACTACTTTTGATGCACTTAAGGACAAAACTATCGCAATAATGGGCTATGGAAGTCAGGGCCACGCTCATGCCCTGAACCTTCATGAGTCAGGACTTAATGTTGTTGTTGGACTCAGAAGCGGCAGTCCAAGTTGGGCAAAAGCTGAGGGCGACGGCCTAAAAGTCCTGTCTGTAGCAGAAGCTGCAAAAGCTGCAAATGTTATCATGGTCCTCCTTCCGGATGAAAAGCAGGCCTCGGTCTATTATTCTGAAATCGAGCAAAACCTGAATGCCGGGGATGCGCTTGCTTTTGCGCACGGCTTCAATATCCATTATAACCAGATTGTTCCTCCAAAAGGCGTTGATGTCTTCATGGTCGCTCCCAAAGGTCCTGGTCACATCGTAAGAAGAACCTATACTGAAGGTATTGGTGTACCGGGTCTGATCGCAATCTACCAGGACGCAACTGGAAATGCCAGGGAAATTGCTCTTTCTTACGCCAAAGGAATAGGTGCAACAAGGGCAGGCGTTTACGAGACCACTTTCCGTGAGGAAACCGAAACCGACCTTTTCGGGGAACAGGTTGACCTTTGCGGAGGAATCTCATCCCTCATCAAGACCGCTTTTGAAGTGCTTGTTGAGGCAGGATACCAGCCTGAGATGGCCTACTTTGAAACCTGTCACGAAGTCAAGCTCATTGTGGACCTTATTTACGAAGGCGGGCTTGAGAGAATGTGGCACTCCGTTTCCAACACTGCAGAATACGGAGGTATGACTGTCGGCCCCAGAATCATTAACGAGGAGTCCCGCGAAGCCATGTATGAAGCCCTGGTAAGAATTCAGAACGGTGAATTTGCCAAGGAGTTCGTGCTCGAAGGGATGGTCAACCATCCTGTGCTCAAAGCAATGGAACGCCAGGAAAAGGAACACCAGCTTGAGATTGTCGGAAAGCAGATCCGTGCAAATATCCCGTGGCTCAACAAGAAGATTGATGACGACTGATCACAGTGGTTCTATCCTGTGATTTATTCTGTAATTGACAGCCTGCAGAGAGAAAGTTCATTAAGCTAGAAATAGAAAAATCAATCCGGAGGAGAATTAATGCCAGTAACAGGGGAAACCAAAGTCATTGACACTATCCTTAACAGACGGAGCGTCCGGGAGTTTACGGACAAACCTGTCAGCAAGGAAGATATTAATACAATCCTTAATGCAGGGCATTGGGCTCCATCCGGATTGAATAACCAGCCCTGGCACTTTATCGTTATTCGGAACCGAGAGACTATCCATAAGCTCTCGGAATGTACGCATTATTCGGGTATAGTTTCAGGGGCTCCTCTGCTTATTGCCGCTTTTCTTGATACTGAACATGCGTATAATAGGACAAAAGATGTCCAGGCGATTGGAGCTGCAATCCAGAATATGCTTCTTTCCTTCTGTGAGCTTGGCCTTGGCGGAGTCTGGCTTGGAGAAATTCTGAACCAGAGTGAGAAAGTCAACTCAATTCTTGACTGCCCTTCAAAGCTTGAGCTTATGGCAGTGCTTGCAATCGGCCAACCAGTTCCAAAGGAGAGAACTTCGACCCGCAAGCCTCTTTCTGAAATCGTATTTAATGAAAAATACGGACAAAAATGGGAAGAATAAACCTAATTTGGAAGAATAAACCTTATCCTGGAATCTTCAGGCTAACTTTCCTTTTGGTTTGTTTTCCTTTTTTTGAGATTCTTTCTTTTTGAGAATATTTATAATCTATTCAAGGATTAAATTTATAAGTCATTTAGCACTATAACCAGCCAGTTAACTGATTGTAGCTTGATCTGCCAGCTAACTGACTTAAAGTTTTCATAAGTTTGGTCAAACTTATATTTTCATAACAAAGGTCTGTGGTGTAGAGGATATCACTGGAGCCTCCGGAGCTCCGAACCTGGGTTCGATTCCCAGCAGACCTGTTACTGATTTTTCTTCACCAAACTCTTCTAGTTCCTATTGCTTTAATCTTATTTTAATTTCCACTTAGTAATTTCGATCCCATTTCGGGTTAACATTTTGGATTTTTTAAGAAATATTCTCATCTACGGGAAAAATATAATAAGAGTGATAATGTTAAGATATCAAAAAAGAAATAAAAAAGAGATAAATATCTAGAAGGTTTACAATATGGCTAATAGATTTAATCGTCGCTTTCTATGCGTGGGGAGAAAAAGACTTTCTTTAATTCAGTTAATTCTCATAGCGATAATACTCTATTTTTTGCTGCGGATTCTTCTGCCGTTTTTATGGACTATTTTTTTGATCATTGTTTTAGTTGTACTTTTGAAAGTGGTGCTGGAAAAACTTTAATTAATTTTTAATGCATTTCAGATATTTCTGAAATTCGGGATGTTGGAACGTTTTATCTGGAAACAGAAGTAAATTAGTAACTATCCAGTGTATAAAGTAATATCCAGTTATTTTTTAGGTTTCTCAAAGAGAGCAGGATACTTCTCTTTTAATTATGTGGCCTTTTCGTAAGCTCCCATAGAACAATAGAGTCTGGCGAGATTGTTTAGGATTGTTGCAACATATGGATGTTCAGGTTCCAGAACATTTTCACAACGGACATAAGACAAAAGACTTTCAGTATTTCAAATATCCCGATTTTTATTAAGAACCTTCTGCCCCATTGGAGTTAATTCGAACCACCCCAACGTTTCTACATCTGTAGGTTTATTAATAATTTGATCCGTCTCTTTATACACAATAAGACCCAAGTCAAAAACTGATTGAAATTGATTATCGGTGTACCCTCTTACGGCCCAGTCTTCAAATAATCCATCAAAACAATCATCTGGACAAGCTTCTGATAAAAGTAAAGAAAGTAAATCTGTTATTTGTGATTCTTCAGCAAAAATGCCATGTTTTATTAATCCTTCAACTCCACCAACCTCCGTAAAGCTAATAGATGAAGCTCCTATGAGACCCAGTAATTCACTAGCTAACACCATAATCCTGATACAACTTATGTTATCAATTTTACTATCCTCATGAGCTGTATAATTTCTGTAATAACGAAGTGCACCTGTAAATAATTCTAGTGCATCTTCTTGGAGGTCATCTGCTAAAGGAATTATTAAATGTATATTTTTCCAGATCCGAAAACTGCCTTGATTAAATTTCTACCATACAGTTTTTTAGGTGCTCCCTCATTAATTAGTTGATATTTTGAGACACCTGTAATTTAACAAC
>ENA-UOOI01000332-UOOI01000332.1-fermentation-metagenome-genome-assembly--contig:-NODE-332-length-61706-cov-10.840505_pt1 | contig 61706 bp, 105 predicted proteins | sample MGYA00245779_ERZ724027 | MGnify/ENA primary metagenome ERZ724027 (study PRJEB28704, sample SAMN03018318) | fermentation metagenome | biome: anthropogenic terrestrial biome; feature: soil...
GTGCTACGCAATGAGCCCAAACTTTTTCATATCCCCCTCATACCAACGGTTTCAGGGCATAGGCTTTAGAACTAAATTTCCTATCATAAGCCCTTTTACTTTATTTCCCAACCGTTGTATAATTATTGCATAATTCATAATGTCATCTTGCAAATTGTTTATTCCATTCATTCAATATAAACCTTAATCGTTCTTGTGCTCTTGCCTTATCTTTCTTATATAGTTCATGTATATATCTATGGTTCATATCGGTTAGTGGTATTAGGTTATCTATCTCTAGTCTTTTACTATAGTTATCTTCTATCGGTATGATATGGTGTACTGCATCAGCTTGTACTATCCTATGTTCTATATAATAAGACCATAAACATAATCCTTTGTACCTTATGTTTATATATTGTCTTACCTTTCTCCATTCATTAGTAGAATAGAATCTCCAGTTCTTATTACTCTTCCTCTTATTGTCATACTCTTTATATCTTTCCTTCTGTCTTGCTTCATACTTCTTAGTACATTCATTACAATATCTTTGGCCTGCATCTATTAGTTTTCCACATTTAGGACACAGCTTCTTTAGTGCCATATATAATCATCTACCTTTTAATATTGCCTTGGTGGTTTAGATACTCTCCCATTTCTTTTATTTCTATATCTCATTGTTCATTCCTCCCTTGGCTTCTATTCGTCAAGAAACTTATGTGTAATCCAAAATATTTCTTCTTCATCCGTTGGCTCGCATATATCGCTTAAATCATACATTAATTGTTTTAATTCACTTATCAGCCTATTGAAATTTTTCTTGTTGTATGTATGTCCATCTGTGTTAAATATGCCCTTCATTATTTTATTGATATCATATTTTATATACTTAGCCATATACTTACCTCCCAAATAAATACATATAGAAAAAGTACACTGGTAAAGCAAACACTATTGAGCCTACAAAACTACCTACTCTATCGCTTATCTTATTGGCTACTATGGCGTGTAACAAGTTATATATGCAATCTGTGCAACTTAATATAAAGCATATCCATGCTATCGTATACACATTTATTCCTCCTTTAAAATAAAAAAGAGAGCCATATACTACAGAATTTAATCTGTAATACATGGCTCTCTAGGTGCTCTATATTATTCTATTTTTTTATTTTTGAGTTGTTCATAATATCGTTTATCTTCGCGTCTATTTGGAATAGTAATAAATAATATCCATCCCAATGCGCATCCCATAATACCACCGATAACATTAGCAAATATGTACCACATAATCATAGTTTATGCCTCCTCACTTCTTTAATTGTTTTCTCCTGCATAGCTCCTGTTTTTATATCCTTATATGTAATTGTATTTTCGCTTTTATTTATATTTGTAATAACCTGCCAGCGCCTAAAATCTGGCGTTCGTAAAGTATTTATCAAGTATATGGTTCCTATAGCAATACCTATTATTGTTCCTATTCCCATTCCAGTAAATAAAGATTGTATTAACCCGTTAATATTGCTTCACTTCCTTAATGCATCTTTATAATTCATTACTATAACCATTATCTTTAATACTAAAAGATAAAGTATAAGTCCTGCTGCTAATACTAACAAAATTTTTTTCCATATACAACTTAGTAATATGGCAAGGATAGCAAAAGTTAAAATGAGAACTATACCAATCCCTAGCACAAGGCTATCTGAAATAACATCTAAAATAAATCCTAATATAGCTTTTATATCTCTTTACCTCGTTTCCCTTGGTGCTCCGTTAACTCTCTTGTAACTTCTAGCCTTCATAAGTTCCTCAGCATCTTCTCTATCTATATCAGTAGGCTTTATGCTATATTTATTCAGCTTGTCACATCTAGGGCATTTTATTTCCGCATCTGCTGTACCATCTATCTTTCCTAAAAACTTACCACATTTAGTACATCTCAATTTCATATTTTCAACCCCTTTAGCATATGTACTATTACCTTTAGCCTGTCCATTTATGTATATAGTTGAATTACTCATATATCCTCCTATCCCAGTGCATAGACACATATATTATCCATACATCTACAAGAACACATTAATTTTGTTTCTCTATTTGGGCACTTCCTACAATGCTTGACCATAAAATCCTCTTCACATTCAGCCCTTTGCTCTCTATTTTTCCCACATGTTGAACATCTCTTTGTACATTCTATTTCATCTTCATCTGAATTACTCACCTATCTAACCTCCCTCAAGGCTCCTTTAACCCTCTTATATACTCTATTACCCATACATTCTTTTAGATTATCAGTGGCTTTTTCCGTATGTAATTTAGAACTAGAACAATAAGGGCATCTTAATTCTCCATTAAATCTCTCCTGCTGTTCTGTCAGTAATACAAATTCTCTACTACATCTATTACATTTAATACTTATGTATATTGGTTTCATTATTATCAACTCATTTCAGGCATAAAAAATAAGTACCAGGTTTTCTGGTACTCTAAGCTATTAATCTTTGTTCCGGTAAGTAAGCATATCTAACTATTTGGTGTGCTCTGTCTTTACATATAGCATATATCTCATGGTATTCAGTATCTTTGTCCATTTCTTCATCTACCGTATGCAATATCATGTCTTCTATAAAGGCTATGGTATCTAATACTTTAATAGTGGCATATTCTCTTTGACCTTTTTTAATACCAACGGCATTATTAGCTAATGTACTATAATGTTTATAAATCAGTTTTGGATTATTTTTATATGTCTTACTTCCTTGATTAATTGCATATATTGCTAACTTTGCTAAATTATCAGTTTCATTTCTCCTTACAAGTTTTCCATTTTTTCTTGTCTGTAGCCACTCAGTAGATTGTTTTTCTCTTATGAAAGCTTCCATTTTATTAAAAGCTTCTATGTATTTTAATTTCCACTCAAGAGCTTTCTTACCTGTGAACCCCATTACCAGCAATGTAAATCCATCTCTAGTTAAAAGATATTCAGTATATTCTTTGCCTCTTGATGTATATGAGCTTTTGATAAAATATTTTTCAAGGTGGGAAATCCCACTCTCAGATAATTGTTTCATCAAGCTATTATTTTTAATTTTGCCTGTTGAATCCTCTCTACCTTCAATTGAATATATTATTTCTTTGTGGTCTTTCTCAAAATTCTGTGCAATAACTCTGCTGCTCACCAAAACTTTTTCTTTCTTCTCAAACAACCCCAATTCCATTAAATCATCCATTATAAATCCCTCCCATGATTTTATTTATTTCCAGGAGCAGCCGGAACATACCCGGCTATTCGTCTCCCCTGGGAAGGTGGCAGGTGTTCTCCTGCAAGCCCAAAAAGTTTGGCTACTTTTTATATTATCCATAGGCAAACTTTTTTAATCTATATGTTTTATATTTTTGCATACAAAAGGCACCCAGATAAACCAGGTACCTTTTTGACTATTTTCTATTGTATGAATATAATATCAAAACCTAACAGCCTTTTCAATAAGTTATCCATAAAAATAAGACACCTAGAATTTAATCTAAGCGTCTTAATAAGGGGATATATTAAATAGCCGTTTCCTTTATTCCTAAGGCAGGTAGCTAACCTGGTCTTATAGTTGCGCATTGTTAAGAGGCTATATAAGCTCATTTGGGGCTGTATATTATTATGCCCTACAGCCACAGGCAATGGAAAATTAACTTTGTTACTACCTTGTAATCCCTAATATTATTATATCTCATTTTGGCAATGCTTTAATAAGTAGTTCATAACCACTTAATAAGCTATAATTTACGTTTTAAAATGTTTATAGTATTTAAAATCTTCTCTTTTAAATTTACCAGGATAGGTAATATTTAATGCATTATATATGCTACCATTAAATACTATATATAGCATAGCGTATAACCCATATTCTTTAAAAATAGCAATATTTAAATTTTGTTCTATATCATTTTTGTTCCACTTTAATTTTTCTTCTATAAGCCACTTAACTGCTTGTTTACCTGTTTCTACATTCCAATAATTTTTAGGGCATTTTATTTTCTTTAATTCCCACGATTTAAATTTATTTGGGTATATAATGTTTATGACCTGAAAAGGGCTCATTTTAAATAGCCTTGCCTGTGTTAGCACAGATTTATCCCTATCCAATAATTCTAAAAAAGTCTTATTTTTTATATCTTCCTCTGTCCACTGTTTCTGTTTAAAAATATACCTAATTACCTGTATAACTTTCTTTCTTGTCCAAAATTTTTCTGTCGTATATTTTAATTCCCATTCATGTACAATATTGGGATATGTAAAATTTACTATATTAAAATAACTATTATTAAATTTATTTGATATCCCCGATAATTTATATTTCCCCAAAAAACGTATAGTATGTTCTCTAGGCTTGTTTCTTATATCTTCTATATCCCATCCTAATTTTACTTGAAAAAAATATCTTAATAATCCTCTTAACTGTATATCAGATATATCTTTCCAAAAGTGATGTGGAAATCTTAATTTTTCTCCGCTAAGTACCATTTCATATGTCCTTATAGCATCATCTGCTTCTGCAATTAAAAAATCATTATACTCTTTTAAAAATTTCCCAAACAACTTTTCTTCTGCTGTTTTCCTTGCCTGAATTGCTTCTTCTTTGTCTTTATATCTACCTAAAAAATACCTTTTCTTTTTGAATTGTATCTCTGCAACCCATTTATTTTTGCTCTTATCCCACCTAACGCCTTTTATTCCGCTTGTATTGCTCGCTATAAGCTCTTTCCTGCCTATTGCAGCCAAATTTGTACCCTCTACTACATTGTTTTTAATGTTCTTTTTATATGCTTTCTTAATATTTTCTTTAGAGACTTCTGATATAGAACACCCACAACTTTTAGTTTTGCCAAACACTAAATCTCCATAAGATACATACACTATATTTTTACAGTCACATTTGCACTTCCATATAACGGAGCCATTATTTTTATCTCTTTTATTTGTAGGCTCTATAGCTATTAATTTGTTAAATTTTTCACCTTTTATATTTTTAGTTTTAAATCTATTCTTTTTATTTAAGCATCCGCAACTTTTAGTGTTTCCAGATATAAGGCAATCAGAACGCACCCATAATTCATTACCACAATCACATTTGCAGTAATAATATGTGCATTTATTTTCTCTTTTTATTTTAACTACAGTTAGTCTGCCGAATTTTTCACCTGTACGATCTATAATTTTCCTCATTCTTCCTCACCTATTTAATTATAATAAAAAAAGAGCACATTAAGTACTCTTTTTTATCTTTTCCAATACCAATCCACGTAATTTAGGCGGTATTGGTAACTCTATAAGCTTTTCTTTGGTAATAATACCTTCCCTAAGCAAGTCTACTAAGGTTCCCACAGGTTTTTCTAATTTCCCTTTTACAATGGCTTGCAAGGTTTCCTTTATAATTATTTTCTTTGCTCCTTTCACTGTTAATATAGTAGACTGCCCTTGCCCCAGGCGTCTAAAATCTTCTCCTTCTACCATATTAAATCCTGGTAAATCTAATCTCTGCTGTAGGGTGCGTATTTCTATACCTGTCTTCTTTGCTACATCCCTAAGTGTAACTATATCTTTTAAATCCATGCAATTCCTCCTTCTGGCAGTTTTTTGGATAACTGCCAACCAAAAATATGTTCTAATTTTCTCCATATAAGTAATTGTAACAATCCTCTATACTCCATACTGCAATAGGCTTTATAAATTCAGCTACATATTCATCATCATGCCCATTAACTCCTGTGTCCTCTCCCTCAAATACAAGAATTACATAACTATCGTCGAACTGGTCTGCCCAGCTCCAAACCCCTTCTAAAGTATCCATGCAACTCTTTCCTGGTAATACTGCTTCTTCCTCTGTAAGCCCATCTTCTTCCGCAGATTCTAAAGCTTCCTCTTCGCTTCCATAAATCATTCCCCAACTTCTAGATTCTGGAGTTAACTTCCATTCTGGGTTCTGGAACCTAAAAAATATATTGTTGTCTTTATTAAAATTCTCTACTAATTCCTCTGTTGGTTTTCCTGTTATTTCGTAATATTTTTTAGCTTCCATTTCCCTATCCCCTTCCCTTTCTACAATTATATTATATTCCTACGCAGGAATATTGTCAAGGGGATTTTATACATTTCTAAAAATATTTTTCTAAAATAAAAGAGCATAGATTTTACTCTATGCTCTAACTAACTGGTTTCCCATAAACTCGCTGCATGGCGAGCTTTGTAACAAGCCATGTGGCTCCAGATTGCCTATATTCGCCCTCTTTAAACCTTCCTTGTCTAACTGCATTTCTAAGTACGGAACCATCAGATAGCCCCCATTTTTGTGCAGCTTCAGCAAAAGTATAGACGTTGTCCAACAAGCCCCCATATATTTCATCAGGATTCTTTTTCTTGTAGACGCTCATGCTGGACGATTCCCAGCTCCCAGTCCTGTATTTGTCATACATAATGTTCCCGTATTCATCGTCATTATCAATTATCTGGAGGGCTACATTGTCCCCCAGAGTAATTGTAGAACCATCTTCTAGCTTAACCATGTTTCTTCCTATATATTTCCCATTTAGCCCTGTAATTTCCTTTGCCTTTTCTTCAAAATCCCTTGGCAGCATTTCTATTTTAATTCCTCCTTATTGAGGACTACGGTCTAAGCCGGGTCCTCTTCTCTTTCTACCTCTCCAGCAGCTTTCTCTAATAAAATAGGCACCATATTACGTACATATATGCTTTTACTAAAGAAAGGCTCCAACTCCTTAACGGTTATTCTATTTTTACCAGGAAAATATTTCTTGATAAAGTCTTCTGTCCCAGGTTTGCAGTTCCCTGCTGCATAACTATCTTCCCGTGTAACCTCCAAGTCTTGGCAGGTAGTAACCAATGTTTCTACTGTTTTGTTCTCCTTCTCTTTTCGGGCAAACCGCCTGAATATACCTCTAACTTTTTTTCCTAGCTCTTTTTTCATTTCGGTAAGTATAATTTCCTTGTTCAAGGCATATACTGCCTGTTTTTCCGTGAATTCATATTCTACAATACCAGATGTAGAATATTCCTCCGATACAGAATTTCTATACCATTTTAGAAAACTGTCCCTATATTCTGGGAACTTTATAAAAGCTGCTATGTTCCTACAGAGAGTTAGTTTTACATATTCGCTCTTGAAATAATGTACATGCAACAAGTAATCCTTCTCTATGTCCAATTTCTTTTCTTTGTATAGAGTTACCAATAGATTCTCCTCCAGCACTTCTATACCAAAGAATCTTCTGTTGATATAGAATCCTTTTACAAATTTATACTCGCCATTCACATTCATAATAGCTATATTCCTGTCAACAGCATATAGTGCTGGCTCCAAGAATTCAGTCGAATCGCATTGTGATTCCTCATCATCTATATAGATACCATAATCCCTGGTGTCTATAAAGTGTAGTAAATCTAATACTCTATATTCTTTCTTTAAATATGGAGAAACATAAAACGTAAGTTTTGTATGCCTCTGTCCTAGATTTACAAAATTTAATTCTAAACTTTGTAAATCTAAGTCTTTAACAAGAGCCCTTAATAACGATTCATCTAAATCGTATTTAGGCTCAAATCGATATATATAATTGCATAAGTTCTGTATATTTGTATCGGAACCACATAACAATATCTGCCATCTGAAATTTGTGTCATCTTCTTTATAATTGCTTTGGAGGAGATAAAATGTTTCTCCTTCCAAGCTACCTTCACAATTCACAAATACAGAGAGGGTAATTTGCAAGCCCTCATCTTCCTGGTTTCTAAGATCAATTCTCCTTGTATGATGAAATACTTCTGGTCCATGCTTTGTATTTTGATAGCTATTGCACCATACAAATTGTGCCGCCTCTTCTACAGTTGGAAGTATATATGCTCCTCCACTTTTTCCTGTACGTGAATTCCAAAATTCTTTCCCTCCGTAATTTTTCTGTATCTCTTCCCACTCTTTTGGATAAACAAATGTAATTCCTTTTTCCATATCTATGAAAGTTGAATTCTCTTTTGGTGAGAACCATAATTCCTTTTTTATTCTTTCCATTTTTATTTCCCCCTTGACTTTTTCCTGTAAGTATGCTTTAATAATAGTAACATTTTAGCATACCTATAAGGAATTAAAATTTTTATATTTTTATTTATTGGAAAGGGTGTAGCCTTTGGGCTATGCCCTTTTTTCCTATGCTATGCCTTAGTTAAATCATCATATTGCCCTTTTAGCCTCTTTACCTCCTGGAGATATTCTTCTTTTGGAAGGTTCTCTTCTGGCCTATCGTCCCATTCCTCTTCTCCTTTGCTTTGTAGCAGATATTGTATATTATCACCGCCATGTATGGCTAGACAACCACCACGGTTCTCCCTATACACTTTATACCCGCGGCCATGAACAAATATATGATCATGGTCAATCCACTCCGCATCTAGAAATATTCTTTTTCCATTTTCTCGTCCTAAAACTCCAGTTAACATTTAAATTCCCTCCTTATGGCAGTTTTTTGGATGCCTGCCAACCAAATTATAAATATGTCCAATTCTGCATTTCTAGAATTTTATTTTTATCTATGTCTGATAGACCATGCAGATGCCCCTCTACATCTATAAATTGTTTTTTTATCTTGCCTTCTTCTTCTAAATAGACAACTGCATATCCTAACTGGTGAAATGCAGAAATGTCGTAAAATTTTGGCTCTGCAAGTACTTTCCCATCGACACGTATAAATCCATAACGTTCTGAATATCTGGCATTGCCATCTTCGTCTGAACCGTCTACTACCCATTTACAAGTGGCGGCAATATAGGTGTCTTTCGCTTTCGCGAATCCTTTTATTTCTTCTTTGTGTACAAAAGGGATCACAACCTCTGAAGTGTTTCTATTTATGACTCCCCATAAATTATTTACCTTTCCAGAAATATAAGGGCAATTCTTTTGATACGGGACGTTACCTATTTCATCCATTATAGGAGGGACAATATATATCCCTTTCCTATCTATTAGCCCTTCTTTTATTTTTCCGTTTACTTTTATCCGCACGGTTGAAACACGCGTATAGCTGTACGGATAAAAGTCGCTCATTTCTTCATAAATACATGGGACAGTCTCTTTCCCATGTAAATTGCAAGCTCCATATTTCCCATTTTTTGTTACTATAAACATTCCTGAACTAACAGGAAAAACTTCACAATATTTTCCGCTATTCATCAACCTCTTTTCCGTTTCTATGCGGGTTTTTTTGTATTCTGATTTTTCCATAAAAAATTCCTCCTTATGGCAGTTTTCTGGATAACTGCCAACCTTATTTTTTATAACGGTCCGTATACACCTATTCCATATCCATAATCAATCCTTCCATGGGATTCCATGTAAGCATCTCCACGGAATGATATATCTTCTAGTTCATTTCTTCTATCATCATAATCTCTGGGGTCCTCGATATCTGACATTCCAGATGATTCTTCAAGCTCTTCAATTATGTCAATCAGTTGGGCCTTTGTAAGACCCTTTAAACTTTTTCTATCCATTCTAATCCTCCTTTAATGCTTTTTGGAGCTTTTTCTCTAGCTCCTTATATTCTTTAGTAAAACTTAATTTATCTTTGGAACTCAATGTCCCTAAATAAACAAGTTCTGCATCTTCGTCTGTAATACTTCCTAGGTCAATTCTGTAATCTTCATTGTCATAATGTTCAAAAGTTAAATCTTTTTTCAGGACCAATCCATATATATAATCAGTCCATAAGCTGTTTTCACAAACCTTGTCTTTGCTAAAGCATGTAACTATCGGAGCAAAAGCTTTAATCTTGTTGTACATACTAACATGAACCATAATGGTTCCTGCTGGTATTGTAACTTTTCCATATAAATTTCTTTCTGTCCAGCTGTTTTGTCTCTTTTGTACTTCCGTGCCTTCCTTGATTAAAACTTTTTCTCCTTTTTTCATTTTTTCATATCCCCTTTCCTTTCTACAATTATATAATAACACGTATTCGTGTTTATGTCAACACTATTTTAAAAGTTTTTTAAAATATTTTATAAATTACTGGTTTCTTTAATTTCATATCTACATCCTGCCAAAACTCTTTAAAACAGGGCGTTCCCGATATATAATTTACAATAGCGTCTATTTCTTTGAAAGAAGTATAGTAAAGGATAGCTGTTTTACCATTGATATTAAGCTGTGAAGTTTTTAAATTTGTTTTTACATATCTATGTAATATATTGTTGATGGAATTAATTATAATATAGTTGCCATATATCCTTAATCTAAGGCCTCTGTATCTTTCTCTCTTGCTTCTGTTCATGTATCTAGTAGAATAGTCAAGTGCTCCATGCAACTCTATGTATGCCCGTAGAAAATCAGAACAGTTATCTAAAGTAGGTATATTCCTCTGCTCTGCATTTCTTTCTTCCCAACCATATTGCTTCAATTCATCTATATCAAATGACCTTGTTTTCATTACATATTGGGGCTTACCTTTATTTTCCTGTTCATATATTGTATTCCCACAAATAGCTTGAATCTGTTCTAAGAAATATCTATACTTATGCCTAAAAATCAATCTACCCTCTGCAATAGAGCCGATACTAAATATTATCCCTAGTACATAATTAGATACATCCTTTAATGAAATTGTCATATTATCACCTGCCTATTTCTATTTTCTACAAAATAAGATTGTTTCCCTTTTAAAAAAGAGCATAGAAATTAATCTATACTCTACTAGCCATTACCCAATCTTCCCAATTTAATATATTCTTTAGCAATTTCTTTTTTCTCTCTGTAGCTGCTGGCTGACTTATCCCATATTTAAATCCCATCTGCCAGTCTGTTTTCCCATATCCTGAAAACTTTTCCTTTAAAAATTCCTTATCTCCATCTCGTAGATCTTTTATGCTATCCTCTATAATAGTGTTATCTTCCTGTATCTGCATAATCCTATCTTCTATATCTGCTACCTGCTGTTGCTTATAAGCCTTATTCTTTATTAGCTTATCCGTTATACTATACAATGTTTTTTCTGCAAAACTATAGCCTGTAGGGCTTGTTTGTACCCTTTCTTCATATCCAATTTGTATAGATTCTTCTGGCAACTTGTAATCTATATGTTCCAACTTGTAATCTATCTGTGAAATCTGGCTTTTTAGTAAATCCAGTCTTTTATTCAATGCCCTAAGCCTCTTATCTTTGTTGAAATAATTATATAGTTTTTGTTCCATTTCTTTTAATCTAGCATCCATAACAATTCCTCCCTATAGAGATTCATTCTTTCCACTTTACAGCTAGAATAATACATAATATTGCTAATATTCCAACTACTATATATTTTATCATACTAAACCCTTCTTCAATCATTAAACATATTTATTTGTCCTTTTAGTATTTCTTGTTTATGTTGTATCTTCTCTTTATGCCGTTTCTTCTGCTCTCTCTTGACCTTATTTATCCGGGACAGGCATACAGGACCTATACCTATTTCTTTACTCTCTTTAGACTTTAACTTTCTGCCACATACTAAGCATCTATCAATTTCTACTCACCTACTTCCAATTCTTAATTGCTATCTTTATAGGGAAATCTTCTCTGCTATTAAGTTCTTCTATTAGTTTAGACGTAGATATCTGAGATAAATTAATATCTGCATTTGTATCATTATTTTCACTCAAAATTTTTATTATAGGTATAGACAATATACTACATATTCTATCTAATGCTGTAAATGAAGGCTGCTTATCTCCACGTTCAATTTGATATAAATATGAAATGCTAAGTTCTGCATAATCTGATAGCTCTTCTATGCTTATTTTTCTTTTTTTTCTGAATTTCTTAATTTTTTTCCCAATATCCATAGCAAATCCTGTTTTTCCGATATTAGACTTCTGATTCGTAATTAATAAATCCACTTCAATATCTAATGCTTTGGCTATTTCTTTAAGTGTTTCAATATCTATTTTTTTTCTACCGTTTTCAATTTTACTTATTGCTGATTGACTTATTTTAAAACCATTTTTATTTATTATATCAGCTAATTCATAAGTAGATTTATTTTGTTGAGTTCTTATTTTTTTAATTTTTTCCCCAATATTCATATATTTCACCTACTTCTCAATTCTTTCTTGCACCCTCAATATACTTTGTAAGGCACTAACCTCAGTTTCTAAAGCTCTTAGCATTGAATGGCTTGCTTTTAAAACTTCCTGTGATAAATCTCTGTTGAATTTTAAATCAGCTACATTTTCATTACCTCTTGCTAAATTATTTATAAGTGTAGTAGGAACACCTTCTGTCCTTAACTTTGTAATTTCCTTTGCCAATGCTATTCTATATATCTTCTCAGATTGTGCAAAATCCTTAGCTTTAGAAGTTATTATGTCAGCACCTTTATCTAATCTTTTAGATGTATTATATAATGCATCTGTTACTTCTATAGGCTCTACAGACATATTTCTTTACCTCCTATATCCATATTTGCATTTCTTTCTTTCCCCTGTAGGGTACGGGATACCGTACTTTTTTAGTATCCCGAATACTTCACAACCCTTACTATGCTTATTACAGTTTCTGCAACTTCTATCAATTAAAATTTCTATAATACTCCTAAAATCTTCATCTGCCATAACTTTATATTTAGATTTTATATCCTCTCCTATAAGCAATTTGTTTTCATATTTATTAGCTAGTTCTAGTACCCTAGCATCTATATCTTTAATTCTTTTCTCACTTATTTTATGCTCTCTCATTGCCATATGGAGCCATGTTTCAATCCTGTGCCATGTATCATCATTTAGCTTTTTCAGTACATCTTCCCTTTCTGTAGCTGCCTTTTCTAGTTCGCCTTGCATCTGTAATGCTTTCTTCTCTACTTGCTTACCTATATAGGCTCTTAACTCCATTTGTTCACCTATATTTAACTTAGATAAGATATTAGATATCATTTAATCACCGCCCTAACTTGATAAATCTTCTCCATAAACTTTATCTAGCCTTATTACAACACATGGATTTTCACTGTAGTATTTTACAATGTTCATACTTATTATCTGTTTATCATCATCGTAAGCCACTTTATTCAACGCATCACAGATACATTTCAATACATTGTCCACATCTGGCTTTTTATCTGGTAGTAATATGCCTTTCAGCATCATATCCTTTTTCTTTTTACTTGTGCTCTTAGGTATAGGGTAGTATGCCGATACCGACATACTTAAATACCCTTCTAACTTAGGAAACCTGTTTATTTTATATATATCTCGGACTAACTTTTCATAGCCTGCTGTCTTTTGTGGTGTATAGGTGCCATGCCTTGTTACACGTGGGCGTTGTTTCCCAACTGGAGGGCCTGGAATTTTAAATTGTATCATTTATTTTCCTCCCAATAATGAATTAATATTAACATAGCAGATTCCAATCCTTTTATTTTCCCTTTCTTAAATGCCTTTATTTTTCCAGAACAACCCCTTGTGCTTATATTTCTATTTAACTCTATAGCATCTTTAATTAAAACTATACATTCAGATACTTCATCTATTCTTCATCCTCCTTTATATACCATTTACCATTTTTAAATAGTCTAACGATGCCAATAGAAGTTAATGAATTGGCAATATCTTTTAATAAAAAATCAATATATTGATAATCAGATTCATAACTTCCTTCTAATATAGCCTTGATGCTTTTTCCACTTGTTAATGCTGTTATAGCATCCACTGGTTGTGGTATTACAGCCCATTCTTGATTTAATAATTGTCTTAAGCTGTCTGTTTTAAAATTACCATCTATATTTTCAAAAATGTTTTTTCCAGTTTCAATAAAATAAAAACATTCTAATCTTGGGTATTTGCCTTGTTCAATTATTTCTCCTGTCTTAATATTCTTAAAATTATTTTTAAATATCTTTCCATTATATCCCCCATATAATAGATCTATTGTTTTATATGTTTTCATATTATATCCTCCAAACTAATTATTCTCCCGCCCATGCAGGCTCTTATAATATTCTCTCTAGTATAAGCTCCTCTATCTATATCCATAAGCTTGGATAAACTTCTAGCTGCATCTTTGGATATATCTAGCTTCTTCCGTATTCCATCTAGTGTATATCTATCTTCTGTAAATACACTTTCTAACCAGCTTTGGAACTCTAGTTTCAACTCCATGTCTAATTCATGCCCATGTTTGTTATGCACCGCATAAGGCTTGTTTCTATGGCAATCCTGACATAAATACACTATGTTATATTTACAATGTGCTAGTGGCTTACAACTGCTTCGAAATATTATGTGGTGCCTTTCTAAGTGTCTTGTAGAACCACAATTTATACAATGTCGATACTCCATTTGATCATTCCTTTGTATGTAGTACAGCTTTTATACTGTACTACATTATTATTTTACTAATACACTAACTATAGAATTGTTACGTAATTTTAGCTTACTCTCTATTTATTTAAGAATTATTTTTCCGTTTTGATAGTTCTTCTCTTATTAAATTAGCTTCTGAAACAAATGGGCAAATCCCCCAGCAATCAATATCACATTCATTTCTGCAAACTTTTATTATATAACCTAATCTTCCCGATAATTGTTTAATACTTTTTTCTTCTAATTTATCCAAGCTAATCATCTTCCTTTATATCAGAAATCTAAATACCATCAACAATCCTACAGCAGCACCCAATACCTCTCCCCACCATACATCTTTTCTTTCTTGCTTAGACATTATATATACTTTTTTCACTTCTCTTTTTCTCCTTTATTCTTGCTATCTAAATCCATTTTCAGCTGTTCGCCCTTCATAATTTTTCTATCCCACATACTTATTTGCTTACCAAACTTTATTTTCTTTGCATCTTTTATAAGCATTTTTATATTTCCCTAGCTCTAAAATTAAATTTTCCCAGAACTTTTGCATGTCGCTATCTTCCAACTCTAATTCTTCAAAATTGCATACTTTTTCTTGTTGCCTCGTTATCTTCCATCTTAAATCAGGTAAGAAATCGTCTAAATGAATCATTAAATTTTTCAGGCATATCCACGCTTCATTTCTTAATACAATGCTGCTCCAACAATCTGGATATACAAACTCTTTTTTTCTCGTTTTCTTCATATATTTTTCCATTCTGCATACCAAAGGGGTTCCAAAATCTTCGTCTGTCTCTGGCATACAAGGGCTAAAATAATCTCTATGTTTTATCCATACGTCATTGTCTCTTATAAAAATCTGACATTTACAATGTTTGTGGATATAATCAACTGAAAACTGTGACTTTATATTTTTTAATTCTTTAGGCTTTTTTAATTTTGGTTGCCCATAATATCGCACAGAATACTCTATATATTGAATTGGTTCTTGTAGTGGTTTTGGGGTAATATCTCTTAATATGTGCCGTTGTATTAATATCACCTACTTTTCTATTACACTAATACACTATAGTTTTAACTGTTCTGTATCTAGTGTATTAGTGCCTTAAATTCTAATTATCTTCCCATTCTCCCCACCATTTTTTTATACATATATTCCAGCGCCTCTTCGTGGCCTAGTCCGTATTCTCTGGCGTGGAGATAGTCTATCTTATCTATTTCCATAAGCCCCGTAAAATCGTCTGGATTAGTCTGCTTTTCTGGCACATTCCCCAGTAAGTCTATATATGTTTTCTTTCCTTGTGGAGCACTACTCATGCCTCCTATTACCATATTCCCAGCCCTTTTCCCTTGTTGTTTTGTGTTCCCCCAGTCTATTGCATATGTCTTGGGAGGGTATTTCTTATATAGTGGTGTATCTTCTATATTCAACTGTCCACCTCATCTCCGTATATTTCTATATAACATTCTTTACACAGCAGAGGTTCATATCTCTTGCGTTGGTATATATGTTCCAAGCAAACATCTTTCCCGCATTTAGAACATTTTGCTACCGTATCTCTGCCACATATTACACATTCTTTATGCTCCGCCATATATTTCCCCTTCCTTCCTTAATCTATTTAATTTTAGATAAATGGAATGTTCACTTCTTCCCAGTACTTTTGCTATATCTTTCGGTATCTTGCCTTGTTTATAATAGAAAATCAATTCCCTTGTTTCTTCTTCTGTCCACCACTGGTTTTGCCTTTTGGGTAGCCTTAAATCCCGTTTTCTCTTCTCTTTCAACCAATCTGGTTCAACTCCAAGGGCATACAATTCAACTCGTCTGCTGTCCCATTTATCTTGGTTACCTTCCAACCATTCCAATAAATCTTCCAGCTTTATGAGCCATTTTTTATCATTTTTTAATGCTTTTCTTTGAGCTTTTAATCCATATTTCTTTATCCAATAATTTATTACAGTAGAGCCATTAATGCCTAGCATTCTTTCAATATTACCTGTATTAAGATATTCACCTGTATTGTATATACTAGAAAGTCCTAGTCTCCAAGCCTTTAACGATATTGCGTTTTGAGATTTATTTAATTTTTTAGATAGATAACCATAAGAAACTTCTCCCCATCTATCCATCAGATAAGATTCTTCTTGCTGTGTCCACCTGGTCATTCTATCACCTCAATTCATATACTTTTCATGCGACTTCCTCACGTCTTCCTCGTCTACTTGGACATATATCTGGGTTGTCCCCAGGTCTTCATGCCCCAGCATCTTTTGTATTTCCTCTATTGGCATACCTCTTCTTTTTGCAATAGTAGCACATGTTCTCCTAAATCTATGTGGGTGCATATCATTTATTCCAGCCAGCTTTTTAAGCCTTCTTATTGTTATTTCTAGTCCAGATTCTTCAAGTTTTTTATAAGGCTTTTGCAAGCTGCAGAATAAATACTCGCTTTCCCCTTTCCTGCTTTCCAGGTAGTCTCTTATCCTTGCAGTTGCTGCAGAATTCAAAAATGTTATTCTTTCCTTGTTTCCTTTTCCCAGTACATTTACTTCTCCCGTGTTGAAATTTATATCACTTAGTTTTATATTTACAAGTTCCGCCGCCCTGCATCCAGTGCTTAACAAAGTTTCTATTATTGCTAGTTGTCTCTTTCTATCATGCTCCGATTTTATCTTTTCACAGGATATTTTGATTCTTTCTATCTCGTCAAAGCTGAATGCCTTTTTTACCTTCCTCTTGAATTTGGTTTTCTTTATCTTTTTCAGTGGGTTTTTAAATATATGATCTTCATCTTCAAGCCACTGGAAGAAGGTACTTAAATATCTCCTAGTATTGTCTATTGTCACTGGTGTAGCCCTCCCGGACAACTGGTAGCAAGCTAAATAATATCTAATATCATCAGTAGTAATATCCTTCAATGGCTTTTTTACACTTGTCAAGAACTTCATGATTTCATAACTGTATACGCTCAGCGTTCTGTCCGATAGTCCTTGCAGCTTCTTTGATATAAGGAACTTTTTAAACCATTCTTCGCTGTCTGTCATTTCATACTTCACGATTCCCGTTTCAGATTTTTCCAGCCTGTACCCATTCAGTTTTACCGTTATAAAATTTCTAAGATGGGTATATGTCCCTGGGTCACATTTATTTTTTATTTCTCCGAATATCTCCTGCATTACTGTATTAATTTTTCACCACCCCCGCAATATCTTTTTTCTGGCAATATAATATTTCTTTACTACTTTTTATCATGTATTCTCCACTCTCTAGTTGTCCTATTACTTTGCCTGTATTACCGTTCTTTAGCTTTACTGTAGCTCCTATTTTAATATCCAAGGCTTATCCCTCCTCTACTATCTTGCAAGCTACTTCCCAATATGCTTTAAATAAATTTTCTCTTAGTTTTTTAAAAATAAGATTTTTCCCATTTTCATCATTTCTGCTAAGTCTTATTGAATATCCTCGATCAACTATATAAAGTGATTCAATTTTTGAATTTGTTTTATCTTCTATGAATTTTCTTAATTGCCCCTCTATAAGTAATGGAATAATATTAGGATCGTATATAGAACTCCAACATAAGCAATTACCTATATAAAACACCCGGCCAATGTTTATATCATCCTTTCTTGTATCCATCACACTGTCTATAGGTAAAATATCGTGTTCTCTAATTAAATAAACCCAATCATATTTTTGTAAGTTATCCTCGCACCACTTTTTCAGTTCCTCTTGTACTCTCTTAGGCTGTTTTAGAAATTCTTCTGGCTTTATATGTTCCAAAATCTATCCCTCCTTTCTATTATTTTGGTTATCTATACATCCATAAAGGAAAAATCCACATACGCATCCAGCGCCAAAGGTCCAAAGTAAAAACCATATACTAACCATTTATTCCTCCTTAATATCCTTCTTCCTGTCTCCTATAATTAACTGCATTTTTCTTATAATAAGCCCATTCCATATCCTTTAGTTTAATATCCAAGCATAATCCCAACGCAAGTACATGCTGTAATACATAATTCAAATCTAATACGCTCTTAAATGTAATTCTAAATCCTTCTACTATTTCATCGATGGTTGGTTTTTCTATCCCTTGAAGTTTCTCACCTTCCTCTAAATTCCATGTCCCTTGATCATAAAACAAATCGTGCCTCATAACGTAGTTTTCAATACTTAAAGCAAAGTGCAAACAGTCGGCAAATTCTTCCAATAACTTTTCTCTATTGATTTCCCTATGCTTCTTCCAATGTTTAAATCCCTGCCACTCATTCGCCAACTCTCCAAGCTCCACCAGCAAAGCCAATTTTATATTCTCAAGCGGATATTTCTCTATCCCTGCATTGCTTAGTATCTTGTCATCCAATTCTTTTTGGTCTGCTAACATCTTTTTTATATCCAATCTATTTATCCGTTACGTAAAACTTATAAAACATTGAAAAGTTTAGGTTTACTTCCCTATTCAACGTACTCCATTTTGCCTAAGCTACTTTGGTTTGCATAGTACTCCAAGGGCTTAAATTCCTGTGTAACTCACAGTACATATTGGCTTTATCTTTCTGGTGATATTAAGCCAATTTATATCTCGATAAATTAATACTTGCGTTATAATCTCTATCTATGACACAGCCACATTCAGGGCATATATACGTTCTATCTGATAATTTTAAATCTTTCTTTATGGCACCACATTCGCTACAAGTTTTACTGCTAGGATAAAATCTATCTGCTTGAATGAATTTGGATCCTATTCTTTCGCATTTATATTTCATAATAGTTATAAATTCATAGAATTTTTGCTGTGCTATAGCCTTGGATAAATGCCTATTCTTCATCATTCCACTAACGTTCAAGTCTTCCATAACTACTTTTGATGGCTTGGCTTTCACTATCTTGGCAGTTATTTGATGAATATAGTTAGTTCTGATATTATCAAGATTTTTGTAAACTTTTCTTATTCTTTTTTCAAGTTTTATAATATTGCGTGTTTTAACGTAACTCCCTCCTTTTTTATTTAATTGATATTTTTTAGATACTCTGCGTTGCAATCTACGCATTTTCTTTTCTAATTTCTTAACTTTTGAAGTCTTATTAATATTTTTAAAAGTCATGCCATTTGAGCATATTGCTAAATCTTTTATTCCCAAGTCAATTCCAATACTTTCACTAGTTAACTTAGGTTTAATATTTTCAATTTCAACACTTACAGAAATAAACCAATGTACTCCATTAAAACTTATTCTAGGGTTCATATATTTAGTATCAATTGGTATCCTATTTCTCTCTGAAAGTCTTATCCATCCTATCTTTTCTAGCCTTACGTGTGTAGATGTAAATTTAATTTTTGCAGTATCTTGATAAAAACTAGGTTTAGACTTCTTTCTGCTTTTAAATTTTGGAGGCTCTGCTAACCCTTTGAAAAAATTTTTGTAAGCATTGCAACAATCCTTTATAGCTTGTTTAGTTATGTTGTTACTGTAATGTTTGAGCCAGCTAAATTTATCAGTTTTCTTTAATTGAGTAAGTTCTTTTCTTAATACTCCATCTCGTAAGAACTTATTACCTTGATTGTAATTCTCTTGTTGTTTACTTAGTGCCCAATTATAAGACCATCTAGCAGTTCCAGCACTTTGAAACATTTTAGAGTTCTGTTTATTATTAGGTTCTAATCTTACTTTTATTGAAATTATCATTTTGTCACCTCCTACATATATTATACTATTATGTCCAAGGACTTGCAAGGACTAAGCTTATAATATATAATGTTTTTGAGGTGATAAAATGGCTAATAAAGATCTAAAAAATAGGACTCCTTTTTCAAATGCTATTAATACTGAATTACTTAACAAACTCAAAACATATTCCAAAGAAACAGGAATACCAATTTCAAAATTACTTGATAAAGCAATAGAACTTTTCTTGAAGTCTACTAAATAATAGTAGGCTTTTATACTTTTTTATAACTCTTATTTAACTGTTGCTATCCTCACTTTCGATTCTTTTTATATTTACAAATAATATTTCAAAATTCATATATCTTTTATCTAACCATGCTATTATTTTTTCCCGCACTTCTTTAGGGTTGTTAGCATCTATATACAGTCTAAATTCCCTTATATCCCACACATTTTCCCAATCATCTAAACAAACTTTGCAAAACAAATATGCTTCATAATTCTTCTTATATATTGGTTTTGCCATATGAATTATCTTCTCTCCCAAATATGGCTGCCATTGTTTTTCAATTCTGTTTTTAAGTTGATAAGGCTTCTCTGTAAATCTTATAACTGGCTCTATATCAATCAAATCTTTATTCATTTATTTTCTCCAATCTTCTTCCACACATGGGACAATATTTAATTTCTACTGAACCATCACTATTATAATTGTCATGGACTGTGCAATTTATATAAAATTTAGCATTATACCTATTGTCATATTTGCTACAATCTATTTTGCCGATATAGATACAAATAGCGCAATCATCTCTATCATCAAATAAAAAATCACCTCTTAATATTTCTCTTTTGCCAAAAGGTTCTCTTTTTAATCTAAAATCACAGTATCTACACATTTTGATTATCCTCCAGTAACTCTTTATTTCTGTACCTTTCAATTATGGGCTTAAAATATCTATCTTCAGCTTCTTTTCTTGCCTTACTCGCTTCTGATAAAGTATCAAAATACCCCAAATGTATTCTTCTGTTTTTTATACGAATATAAGCTACATATTTACTAGTTTTTTTAACAAAGCAAACGCCCTTAACCCCAGTACTATTGTCTTTTCTAAGCTTTGCATTTAAATTTCTAATTCTTGTTCCCTCAAATTTATCAAAGTTAGTAATTTTTCTTAAATGTCCATTTTTACTACACGTTATGCCACGTTTTCTCTCGGTTTCTAATTGTATACAGCCGCAGCTTTTGGTATCTCCTGATATTAAATAAGCCGCTTTAACAACTTTTTTGTTTCCGCATTCACATTTGCATAGCCATTGTACTCTATCGTCAGAAGAATTGTTTGCCCGATTTAAAACTGTAAGTTTTCCAAAATGTTGCCCTGTTAAATCTTTAAATTTCCCCATACTATTCCTCCAGTAACTCTTTATTCTCATAGATATTCCCAACAATTTCAAGATTTTTTGCAGTACCAATATTAAAGCAAGGCCAAGATTTTGCTTTTTTATCTACTGGCTGAAAGCTGTAACTTCCTATCCCGCTAAGCCATTCAACTACAAAATATCTATCCTTAAATCTTTTTCTTTGTTCTCTTACAATGTCACCTTCATAAATCTCTACACCGTTTTTATCTTCCAGCCCCGTGAACTGCATCAATTCACATTCACCAAATTCAACAAAACTGTTATTTTCTAGTGCGACATACCTTTCAACAAAATTGATATGTTCTATATCTTCATTCTTAAACATTTCCTTTTCTTCGGGTACCCATATCCTAAATTTAAACTCTCTCATTTATTCACCTTCCTTTAGTTTCTTCAATATCTCTGGATTCTCATAGATATTACCTATAATTTCTAATTGTCTGTATCCATTCTCTTTGCGTTTATCCCAATGCCATAAAGGAAATGATAACCCCTCTGATAAAGTTCCTCCCTTAATTACTTTTGCATCAAATTTATAATATGGCGACCATAGAATTTGCAATATTTCTCCTGTTTCTATACCATCTTCATATAGCTCTTTACATAAATCTCCTTCATATATTTTCTTTCCATTTTTATCTTTTAAACCTGTAAATTCGCCAATACTTTCTGGAATAATCTCTGTATCTGTCCCAGGTTTTTCTTGTATACAAAATACTACTTCATCTGCAGAAACTACTCTTTGATGTAGAAACCCATATACCCAGTTCTTTTCATCTGTTAGTCCCCTGAATTTAATCTCTCTCAATTATTTCTCCCTCCATTTCAAACACAATCCTACACAAATAACCGCCAGAACCACCATTATTGCAACCATTTTGCGCACCTCCGCAGTATGGTTTTCCCATCTGCATCATAAACAATTCCTTTATCCAGATTGATTCTTGCTCTATGCCACACTCCATCAATCTTATATCTGCATCTTACTTTCTTGTATCCTTCCTCGAATAAGTCCAACCCAGATGTCAAATACTGTTTCAGACTTATCAATTTTATTACCTCCTTCTTATTTTTCTTCCAGAACTTAACATCTGCAAATTTGTTATATGCAAATCTTTAACTATCAGATTATCTTGTTTTTTGAATATATCTGTAAGTTGTTTTACTACTTTGTTATATTGCATTCCGGTTCTAATCGGTCTATCTGTTAAGAATAGTGAAGTTCCAGTTAGTTTCTTTTGAATTCCTTCACTTGTTGTATGTCCTTCATAAGTAGCCATATATTGTATTTTATATCCCATTTAATCACCTTTTTATGAAATATTTTATTCATTTTATAATTTACACGATAGTTATTTATTCTTATATACTCTCCACTTAAATTCTTTAGTATGAATATTCTGTACTTTATTCTTACACCTTCTATCGAACATAGCGCCATTTTAAGCACATTTTTATTTCAAGATATCCAACTATACCAAAAATGATTTATCTTTTTAAATTTGCCCCTTCTCGTTTTAAATTTTGCTATTCTAGTTTTTGAACTACACCCAGAATAAAATCCACATACTTAAAACTTTCTGGGTATCTCTCTATTCCGTTTTTAGATACCATAATCGTTATAAAATACTTTGTACTAGCAATTACTCTCCCTCGGATATATCTTTTGCTTTTCCTGCTTCCTTGCTCGATTAAACGTATCTTTTGCCCTTTCCTAAAGCCATGCTTTACTGCCTTTACTTGTTTCACTGAAATATAGCTATTTTCCCATGTGCTAGCATACATCTAACCCCTCCACTACTGTTCTGCCGCTTAATATGTCCGCAAATCTGAAACACTCATTATAATGCTTTCTACGTACTACAATTAAACAATTTGTTATGTCCGTTATCTCTCCGCTTTTCTTCTTTGGGGTTAAATATCTTTTACCGTATTTCAAAGTTGCGGAATTGTCAGATTCATAGTTTATAATCTTTATTTTGTCACCCTTCCTGAAATTCTTTTTAACGTGCTTTAACATTGTTGTTTTCCTGCGTCCCTCTATTTCCTTGATTGTGTCATATCGTGGTCCGTACTGTTCGATCTCTCCCGGTTCAGGTGTATATCTTGGATTATGCCATGCCCTATCTGCCCCTCGATACATTTCTCTTTTATTTGCAAGCCCGATATCTCTAGCCTTTTTACCTACAGATACAGCACTTATACCCAGCATATTTCCTATTTCAGTATTAGTTTTCACCAGCCAATATTTTTTTAACTTAGCTATTTTCTTTTTATCCCATCTTCTAAGACCCATTTTTTTATTCTCCTCTCTCTAATATCTGGTTGAAGAAGTCCAATATCCTTTGGTATTTCTCCAATGTCTCCGCGTCTGTGGTATTCGCTATACCTTCAACCACAACTCTAATCAATTTATTAACCACATCTTCATAGGTCAAACCCCTTAAATACCTCCTTATCACTCATTTCCTTTCCAGTTATTTTTCTATATTCAGCCATCAATCTGCTGAGTTTTATTGTTATTCCCATATAGTTTGGCATCCACTTTTTAATGTCTTCCTTATCGGCTGTATCCATCCATTTCTCAGCTCTTAGTTCCCGTTTAATAAGCCCGTTATATTCCTGTTTCAGTTCTTCAAGTGTCATAAAATCACCCCTAGAATGGACATTCATCCTCTTTTTCTTCTACATTGGTATCTAAAACTACATTCCTATCTTTTACGTTTCTCTCCCAGCTGTAAGTCTTAGTACCGTTTTTTGTATACATCCTCTTACTAATTGGATTAAATTTGTAAAAGTTCTTCATGTCTGTGTCTCCGTATTCCCTGTTTTTACGGATTATAATTACCGTGTCATTGTCCATAAATTTTTCTTTCTCTTTTTCTTTTGCACTATCAGCCATATCTTCCGTAATCCTTGCTATAGCAATCACATTGTCGGCCAGGTCTATTATGTCAGACACGCCTCCAACATCTTCATCTTCAACCAGCTTGTTGTTTGTTTTTTTAGGGTGTGCCACAAGATCTATGTGTATGTCATATCTCTTTGCAAAACTTTTTAGACGATTCACAATGAACCCCTGCTGCCTGAAATAATCCTCTTTTTTATTTGTCTTGAGAGTCTTCAAATTATCTATAATAAATCTTTTTATGTCATATCGCTTATATCCATAAGTCATAATTTCAATCAAAGTTTCCACATCGTTGCTGCCATCTTCGCCATAACAATACAAGTAATCTCTATACCAGGCATTTATAATTTTCTCTATTTCGGGGTGGACCCCATATTCTTCTCTGCCGGTTAACGGGTCCTTGTATTTCACAATGTATCTTTCCCCTGCTATCTGCCTATCTAGCCACTGTTTTACTTTGGAATTGCTCAGTTCCCCGGAGTATATAAAACATTTTGTTTTCTGTTCTATAGTATCAACCAACGTTTGATTTAAAAATGTGCTTTTACCTCCGCCTCTCTTGCCGGTCCATACAACCAATTCTCCGCCTCTGCAACCACCTAAAAAGTAATCTAAAAACCTGTCACCATACAATATCCTATCTACGTCTTTTTGCTTTATATCACTCATTTTGAACAGATTGTCTATTGGAAAATATTTGGCATTGTTTATATATTCAAGAACCTTTTCGGAGCCATCTTTATATAAAACTAAGTTTGCGTCTTTTCGGTTTGCTTCAACTTTCTTGCATCTATCTATCCCCAGTTTCTTTGCAACTTTCTCAACTGCCCTCTTGCCAGCCCTGTCACTATCAAACCAAAGAATAAACTCTTTGCATTTATCCAACCATTCCCAACAATCATTTACCCATTCCATGTTTTCAGTTCCAAAAGGTATGGATACAACATTTTTATAGCCCGATTCATAAGCCGATAAGCAGTCAAATTCACCTTCTGTAAGTAAGATAGGCTGTTCTATGTCTACGCGATTCATATTGAATAATACAGGCTCTCCGCCGCCTTCTTGCCATATCTTAGTCTTGTCTTTACCCTTAACGAACTTTCTAGGTATCCTAATCTTGTTTAAAACATGCTCGTTGTCCTGGTTGTAGTAGGGGAAAATTATATTCCCCTTGCTATCAGACCTTAAATCAAAATGTGTCGCGGTACTTAAAGATATTTTCCTTAGTCTTAAATAGTCCTCTGCCTGCTTAGATAGCTTGTTCAGCTTTATAGACGGCTTTTTATATATCTTTTCTCTATCCAGAGAATCAAATTTTTGTTTATATATGTCCAATACATAATCAGCCCTTTCACCATATAATTTTGCCAGTTCGCTAAATTTCCCGGAGGCACCACAGCTCCCACGGTGACATACAAAAGTATGCTTATCCAAGTTTAGGAAAAAAGTATATTTGTCTCTATGTCTCCCACCATGGCAATATGGACATGATACTGGGTTTATTTCACTGCCCTTAATTTTATATGGTTGTAGATATTTATCTGCAAATTTCAGTTCATCCATTAGTTATCAAGCCCTAAAGCTTTTGGGTCCCATGTTTCTGCACTGTCTAAATTATTACCACTCTCTTTTTTACTCGCATATGAGCTATTCTTTAAAGGAAATATCCCCTGCCAGCTATTGAATATACTCTGATTCAGAATATCTACCTTCCCCTTAACACTGCCAGATAGTTTATCTAATTTACTCAATAGAAGTTCTAATGCTCTATTTGTCATTGGCTTTTTAATAGACTTCCTCATTTTAATGAACTCTCTAATGCTATCCTGTAACTCACTATTATTTGTATAATCAGCAATGATTTTGTCCAGCCCGGTTTCCTTTTTCTTTTTTTTATTATTAACTGTAGTATTAAGTACTGTATTATTATCTTTAAAGTTTTCTTTAATAGGGGTATTAAAGTTTTCTTTAATAGGCTCATAAAGAATTCTTAAATACCTATTTAAAATTTGTTTAGTACCCTCCTTGTAAATTATCTCTGAATGCAGATAGCCTTTTCCTATCAATTGTTTAATCCAGTTAGAAACAGAAATTTTACTTACATGATATAGAGAAGCAAAGTATTCATTAGTAGCCCAGCAATAACCTCTCTCGTTACATAGAGCAGTAATCTCACCATATAATAGTTTTGCATTCGGGGTTATATCTTCGTCATATCTAACATTAGCCGGAATTATGGCATAATAGCTTCTCTTTATTTCATCAGGCAAAAGTCTCACCTCCTTGTAAAAGTCTTCTGGCAATCCATGCACAACTTCTTTTTAAATTTAGAAGTGCTGAACTCTGCCACTTTCTCCGAAATTTTCTTACCACATTTTTCACAAGTTAATCCATTGCTTGAATTATTGCTTTCTTTATTTTGAATATTCTGTTTATCATTTTTACTATAATTAGGTATTGCAGGTTTACCCATAGAGAACCTAACTACATTATTGTTGTCTACTATATCCAGTTTTTCTATCTCTCTTTTATCGTTATATGCTATAGACTTAACTCTAAAGTGTAAATGTGGATTTATATAAGACTTATCGCCTTTATCTTTAACCTCTCCTGCCTGTAGATTCACCCATATAAACGGTGCTGTATAAAGTTCCCTGCCTATACCTACATTAAATCCTGCTCTCTTAAATGAATCACTTGCCTGACCCTTCTCCTTCTCTGTATAGCTCTCCACTCCTACATCCTGTTTTTTAATCCATTGCTTCTTTTCATCATCCCATATTGATATAGTGCAGAATAAATTATTGTTGATAAGCTGGTGTTCTCTTTGCCAGCCTGTGGGACCGTAAGTTTCATCAAGTATACGCATATCAACTCTGGCATCTTTATATAGGAGAAGTATACAACCATTAGATTTAACACTTTGTACCCTTACTTCAATTTCATCTGCATTTAAGAGCCGTATTTCCTTACCCATCCTAAGCCTCCTATCTAATACCTAAAGTTGTGCCCTGCTCCAATTTAACTCCTGGAATTTCCATATTATTTTTTAATGCATCCAATATACTTTTTTTATCCAAAATATCTGGTTGAGGTCTCCAATATTCTTTAGGAATAATTTCCTCTTCTTCTATAGCCACTTTAGGCGGTGTTTTTTTAATCGAAAGGGTAAATAGCTTACCCTTAATCTTATCTTTCTTTAAAAGCTTCATATGCTCGAACAGATACTGCTTCAAATATAAAATTTTGTTCTGGTCAGTTTTCTTCCTATTCTGCAGTCTCTTTATCTCTTCGTCTATGCCTTTCACATCAGCTTCCTTGGCTCTAATCAGCTTGGCAATATTCTCAGCTTTAATATCGAATTCCTCCTGTACATCATCCAATGCCAGCTTTATAACTGTTTCAGCATCTCCTATATTGTCAGAATCCAATAGGTCTTCTAGGTTCTTATATCTCTCTGCAATTTCATATAACTTACCCATGCTAATCCTCCTCTGCTATAGTTTTAAAAGTATTTATACAGTCATTACAAACAACCAAAACTTTAATTTTAAAGTAACTATCTCCTACATATATAGGTTCTCCACATATATCACAATGGGTATATACTTTAGCTTTAGGTGCTTCGTATCTGTAGTCATAACAACTATCTGTTAAATCAATCATCTTCATCACCTTCGGTATCTTCATCTGTGTCTTTTGGATAACCTTCCTTTGCAATTTCAAATCCTTTATCGAATATTTCAATATCTATATCTATCTTGCAAGGTCGTGTTCCCCCTAAAACAGGTAGATTCTTTGATATTACATTTTCTAAAGCACATCCATCTATATAAACTCCATATTCTTCGTTCTGTATAATGCTGTGCTCTGAATGCATACTAAATTTCATTTCAAACCCTCCATTGATTTATTTTCCAGCTTAGTATATACTGGAAGTAATATTTTTAATTTTGCCTTTTTAATAAAGGCTTTCTTTTTACTCTTTTGGCATTTCATAGACATAATTTTCTTGATTATACATTTCTTCATAGATGAATTTATACATTTTGTTATGCTCCAAAGTAGCAATGCTTTCTTGTATATCATTTAATACTTCAATTGCTCTTTCATATGTTTTATAAGCTCCCAATATATATTCATCACCTCGTATTTCTACCCTATCTTCAGCTATAACTATTATGACTATTCTTTTTACATCAATTAGAAATTTTCTATTTTGTGACCTAATCCACAAGTCAATCCCTCCTAACAATGTTTAAGAAATTCTTTAAGTTCTGTATCTGTAAGCATCTCTGCATCTTTGTAAGTTATTCCTATATCTTCGTCATAGAGTTCTCCATCACTGTCCAATTTCCAATGCCCTGCCCTATTTATAATGTCTTTGGCACTAAGTTGACCATTACACCCAAAGTATATAGATTCTACTGTACCAAGCTTTTTACTTGTGCATCTGTCCATCTCTTTTCCACTCTCCCTCCATTCTTTCCAAGGCACTATATAGCACCTTTAATATAGAATTTAATTCATCTTCATTAAGACTAGGAGCCAATTGTCCAACCAGTTTCATGGTTTCTCGGGCTTTAGCTATATTTGCCATGTTAATCCCTCCATAACTTCTTAAATTCAAATAGTCCTTTCCATGTAGGATTTATATAGCTTGTTTTACATTCATCTACATACTCAAGCAGTACATAAATGCTCATTTCACATTCTCCAATCTGTGGCTTTTCCCTGCGTTTATTGGCAATGTAGCTGCCTTCTCTATCGGCCATTTAAGATGCCCCACTCTAGCCCGAAATGCCGATTGGCTAATACCATTTCTTTCTGCAAGCCTAGCATATTTAAGCGGATATTTTCTTGAAGCCTCACCTACATTTCTACAATGTTCAGATATATCCATAATTGGCTCTGTAGCAGCTCTTTCAACACTCCAACCCAAATAATTTACACGGTTCAAAAATGTTGTGAATTTTATACCGTTTTTTGCGACTAACCTTTTTAGATCATCAGAATATACCGTTCTCTTCTTTTTAGGGGCATTAATAGCCCTTTCCTTATCCCAACCATAATATCTAATTCTTTTTTCCAAGGTATAACGGTTTATTCCATTACTTTCAGCTATTTTGTATTCTTCTGGAGTAATGTACCAACTATAACTCAACTCTTTAAAACCTCCTTATACTTATTTGAATATTCTGCCAAGCAAAGATGTTTTAGTCTCTTTGCATACTTCTCTGGGTCTACATAAGATTCTGGGAAACTCTCTGCTATAGCCATTTCTAATTCTTCTAATGTAGTAAATTGTGGTTCTTCATCTTTTGTAAATATAATTTGGTTATTTTCAGCAACAGTAAATGTATATGCTGTCTCCATATTAAAACCTCCTGTTATATTTACTTAATTAAATTAGACTTCTAATCCAGTAATTTCCTTGAATTTATCCTTATCAAAATTAGGTAATCTTTGCACAATGTCTTTTTCTTCTATATCTAAACTATCCCAAAGATTTTTCCAAGCTTCTTTGTATGTGTATTGCTTTAAGTAGCCACCTGTGGTTTCATATTCCTTATGTTCTTCTTTTTCTTCATCTGTCATATCTTCTTCACAAATCCATTTAGTTAAAGTAAATTTTCTAAGTATATTGCAAGGTTCACTCTCAAACCAATCTCTTAATGTCATATTGGTTGGCTTGTCAAACATAAGGAGTTTTGGTGTTTCTGTACAAAATACCCCGCTTGAGAAATCGCAGGAATTAAAGTCACCACTATTGCTGTTACCACTATTGCTATTACCACTATTGCTGTTACCACTATTGCTGTTACCACTATTCCTGCAACCACTATTCCTGTAACCACTATTCCTGTAACCACTATTCCTGTCACCACTATTGCTGTCACCACTATTCCTGTAACCACTATTGCTGTAACCACTATTCCTGTAACCACTATTGCTGTCACCACTATTGCTGTCACCACTATTCCCAAGCCCCGTATTATCTTTTCCTGTATTAACAAGGTCAAGTACCTCATGCCAGCTTATTTCTCTAACAATTTTTATTTTGTCTGTAACACATTTGCTATCTTCATCATTCGTTATAACCTGTCCTATAGCTTCAACTTCTGCTACTTTATTGTTGCTGTCAAAATCATAATATCTAAAACAATCAGCAGCTTTTTTGCAAAAGTGGAATCCGTTGTGGCACATCTGCAATTCTCCATCTAGTTTGTAGGTTTTACCTACTTTATATTGCATATCTCTACATGTCCAATCTAAATTAAAAACTTTAAATCCTTGTATCTTACTCATTTACATCCTCCTTAATATCTAATAGGCAGTAACACTTTACCTGTCCTTATATCCTGTATAACAAAGCTCTCATGATCGTTTTTAACTAAGCTGTAGTTGTTTGGGTTTACACCGTTGCGATATAGTAAGTTCCAAAACTTACGTGGTAGTTTCTTAGACATAAAACTCATCTCCCTTAGATAAAAACATAGTTCCTGCATCTGTGCCCTGCTGGCAGTGCCTTTAGATGTCTAATAGCTGTATTAAATCCTGCCTGCAACTTTCCAATAGATTTAGGTATAAACATATCCTCTGTAAACTCAACAAGCTCCTTTTTCTTTCCTTCCCAATCTGTATAAAATCTCTTCTTTACAACAATCATTTATTTTCATCCCCCTCTACATAGCTTGCAATTTTCTCATATTTAACAGCCTTATTCTTCAATTCTTCTATAAGAGCAACCATTTCCTTGTCCAGTTTCCTGTATTCAATCATTGCTTCGGTATCCTCGTTGTGGCTATTTTTCAGTTTTACAAATACTTCTTCTTTCTCATTTATTACATCATCAAGCTTATTTACTATCTCTATAGCTTTCATTTATATACATCTCCTTACATATTTTTCTAAAGGTATTGGCATTATTTTGTAGAATTATCATCTTAGAAAGCGAGGTGATAATTCATGAGTGACGATTTAAATTTTGAATCTTTATATGGTAATGCAGAGCTTGATATGGAATGTCCAAAATGCAAAGGTAAAGTTCCCTACACACTTAATGATGCTGGTAAAACAATAATTTGCCCACATTGTAAAGCAGAAATTACGCTTGAAAAAGATTCTAGCTTTGATTCTACAAAAGATTCAATAAATAAATCACTTGATGATTTTAAGAAAACACTTGACGATTTTGGTAAATAGTCTATTTGGTTGCTTTGGTTTTAAACTTAAAATTTTTAATTTTATTCAAATTATCAATGGTTTCGTTAATTAATTTATGGAATTCGTCTGCATTGGTAATTTCAATTTTTACACTTAGTTGCTCTTGAACCGGTACTTCATGAGCAACTTCATTTTTATAATTCATTTATATAACCTCCTCTACACTAATTTGATTATTTAAAGCTATAATCTGGTCTTGTAATACTGTAGGTGCTTTATAAGCTTGTATGATTTCCTTGGCTTTCTCAAATTGGCATCTCTTGATGGCTTCATATCGCCTAACTCCAAACTCTCTCCTAAGCTGGCACTGTATGTCTGAATATACTTTTGTCCTTAAAGAACGGTCATTATATGCCCTACTGCCATGTCCACCTAATGCCCTTGTACCAATTCTTTGTACTATACTTTGGATTTCCTTACATTCTATGGTGTATAGGGGACTGTTAAATTCGATATTGTCAACACGTCTTTCTATTTCCTGCTGCTTTCGGTCTATAGTGAATATGGCTTTAAGTTCTTTTGACATATGTCGGTATGGGTTTGCAACTTCTTTCAGTTTTTCTTCAACTTTTATGAAATACTCTTTTGCAAGTTCTCCTTTGTGGTTATGCGTACCCATTGCCAATTTCTTAGCAAAGACAACTGACAACTTATAATCTTGTGATGGTCTACCTCCTTGTGAGTTTTCGCCATTCATGGCTAATGGCTTAAAATCAACGTTTTCCTCTGCAAATTCATTCTTTGTAATATTCTGTTCTGCCCACCTTGAATAATGGCTTGGATCCAGTTCTAAAAACTCATAAAGTTTTTTAGCTGTAGTCCTGCCTTTTTCGTCTACACCTAAAGCTATTTCAATAGGTGTCAAATCTGTGGTTTCAACTTTCTGTATGTCTGATTTCACTAAATTACTCATATTATTATCCCTCCTTTTTAAACTGCTATATCATCAATAAACCTCTTTAATCGCCCAAGTTCTGTCCTTAATCTTTCGTTTTCTCTAATTGCTGCCTCATATTTTTCCTTTGAAACATAATCATCATTTTTGATAAATTTATCTACTTCCTTTTCTGGAATTTTGTAATGACCTCTGTTGGTTCTTATAGCATCAATCTGATTATTTTTGCACATATATAACACTTGTGCATAGGATAATCCCACCTTGTTTGAAAATTGGTTAGGACTTAGCATTTAATTCACCTCCTTAAAAATTTCATCTTCTGTTGTTTCAAACGCCCTAGCTATAGCTGCTCTACTGTTTTTTCTTGGATATGCATTTCCTGTTTCCCAATTCCAATAAACTTTTTGATTAGTATTACATTTTTCAGCAGCTTCGACTTGGGTCCATCCTTTTAAAACTCGAAGGACTGCAAGTTTCTTATTCCAGGTAATGTTATCCAATAGATTATTCATTCTCTCCCTCCTTACGTCTAAAATCTTTATCTTTGTTTATGTTTATATTCTACGTCAAAATGACGATATGTTCAAACTGTCCTAACCGTCAAAATGACGTAAAATATTTAAATATGTCCCCTTTGCTATATCTATCTTCTAAATATTTATTTTTATTGACAAAATGACGTAAACAACGTATAATTAATTTAAAATAAAATATGAAGGGAAGAAAAATGAATACTATATTATTAGGGTTAAAGATTAAGAAACTAAGGAGTGAACAAAGCCTAGAACTAGGCGAAAAAATAACACAACAAAAACTAGCCAAAAAATTGGGGATATCTCGTTCTTATTTAGGAGATATAGAAAGCGGTAGAACAATACCAAATGATGAAATTATAGATAAAATTGCAAAAGCTTTAAACGTGTCTCCGGAATATCTAAAAGGTGAATCAACTGAAAAAAATCCAGGTGAAACTACACAAATAGTTAATGAAATACAAACAGAATTAGAAACTAAATTAAATAAAATGGCTAAAGATAAAAAGATAAAAACTATAAATAAATTAAAAGAAATGCTAAATAACATAGAATTATAATTGATAAAACCAACTCATATTTAAATTATGGGTTGTTTTAAATAAATTATAAAGAAGGGCTTTTATGAAAGGAACTATAAGAAAATACACCCGTAAAGACGGAACAGTTACATACGGTTATTTGGTCTATATGGGTGTAGATGAAAAAGGAAAGAAAAAATACAAAAGAAAGAGGGGATTTAAAAAACAAAAAGAATGTGAAACTGCATTGGCTAAGTTCATAACGCAGTTAGAAAAAGGGACAGTTGTAACTAATGATAAAATGACAGTTAAAGAATATATGAACTATTGGTTAGAAACTTATCCAAAAAATCACTGCCAGCCTTCTACTTATAAAAGATACAAGCTTTTCTGCAGGGATATTATTCATTGCTTGGGCGGATATAAACTTGCAAAACTTAATCCATTACTAATCCAAAAATTTTATGAAGATTTAAAAAATGGTAGCATAAAAGAAGACCTCAAAAAGCAAAAAATATTAGAACTGCAGGATGCATATAGTAAATCCAAAAGAGATTCTAAAGAAGCTAAAAGTTTAGAATTAAAGATAAAAAAGCTAAAGAAGCAGCCAGCAAAAGGAATATCTAATAACACAATAATAAAAACACATAGAATGTTCCACGAAGCCTTAAAGCAAGCTCAAAAGTGGCGATTAATATATGTAAACCCATGTGATTTAGTTACGCCTCCTCCAGCAGATGAAATTGTAATGAGCTATTGGGATCCAGAAGATATACACGATTTTCTTGAAGATCTAAAAGGCGAATTTTTATATCCAATTATATTTCTAGCTGTTCATACTGGAATGAGGGAAGGCGAATTGTGTGCCCTTCATTGGAGCGACTATGATTCTATAGAAAAGACAATTACCGTTAATAAAACATTGCAACGTATTGATGGAAGGCTTCAAGAAAAAAATCCAAAAACCAAAAAATCTTCAAGAATTGTAACTCTGCTTGATGCTACAAATACCTTCTTAAAACAACTTAAAAGAGAAGAAAGAGAAAAAAATAGAAAAGTTGTTAATATGGATTCTAAAAAAGAAAGAAAAGATGGATATATTTTACACTGGGAAGATGGAAGACCTATAGATCCACACTATGTTGCACAGCATTTTCCTGAGGTGCTCAAGAAACATAATGTACCACAAATAAGATTCCATGATTTAAGACATACTCATGCAACTTTACTTCGTAAACTCAAAGTCAATGCAGAAGTAATAAGTGAAAGGCTTGGACATGCCGATGTTGCATTTACATTAAAAACTTATACTCACGTTAGTACAAAAATGCAAAGAGAAGAAGTTTCAAAAGCCAATGACTATTTATAAAAAAATAGTGATTTAAATATGTGTTTTAAATTAGACAACCAAAAGACAACCAAAACACTAAAATCACTAAACTAAAAATTATATTATATGAGCCTGCGAACCGTTGAATTCACAGGCTTTTTTTAATGGCAGGGGTAGAAGGCTTCGAACCCTCAACCAACGGTTTTGGAGTTCTTTATTAAGGATATATAATTTTTTTGAAATTTATTAAAACTATTATTTTAAGCCGTTCTACACCCTGTCAAAATTAAATACTTATAGTAAATTTATTAATTTTTTTAGAAATTAGACAACCATTAGACAACCAAAATATATTTCATGCTATAGAGAATTAATATATGTTTTTAAAGCTTCTATTATTGATTTTAACTTCTCTTTTTCATTTCTTAGTATTTCAACCTCAGCCTTCAATGTTCCATTTTCTTTCTTTAATTCTTCTTTTGTCATATCAATATTCCCCCTAATAGTTATATTAAGTTGATGCATCCCCTTGCCTATATTATAAGTCCATTCTTGTTTACTGGCAGCAAAGGTTTCGACAAATGAAGGAAAATCGTTCTACATAGTCTAGCAATTTCCAGCATTTTAATATTTATTTTTTACCATATTTTATATTATTATAAAATAGATGTCGAATTAAAGGGGATTGCTTAAATATGCTGCTGATAAAAAAATATAGACTTGCTAAAAATATTACCTTAAGAGAATTGTCCGTTTTGGCTGGCTGCTCTTATGGTTATTTAAGCCAGCTTCAAAATGGGAAGAGAAGAAATCCGTCATGGAATTTAACTAAGAAAATAGCACGTGCACTTGGAATATGCCCTATAACATTATTAGGAGGCTATTGTAGTAGATTCTGCAACCCTAAGTGTTACTACTATGATAAATATTTTGGGTAAAAGGTTATAAACTGTTATAAACTTTCAGTACACAGTTCAGAACTTTTTATATACTTTATTTAGGTGAGGCAAATGATAAAAAAAGAAAATACAACAGTTACAGCTGTTATTCCTAAAAAGGTATATGAAATGCTTGAAAAAGAAGCCGAATATGAAGATAGGTCTATTAGTGGAATGGTACGTAAAATTATAAAAGATCACTATGGAATAAAAGATAATGAATAGAGAAAGAGCTCCTAAATAAATAGGGGCTCTTAGGCTCTCATGAGGTATAGTATCTGAATGGCGCACTAATTTAAGTACTATCCTCATGCCTTGCTTCTTACCACACATAAGAAACATTTTTAAATTACACGAAAGAGAACTTTTTACTGTCTGCTATACATTTAATATCTCTATTTAATTATATTTTACCATTTATACGCTGCTAGTCAATACTTTTGATAAAATATAATGCAGCTTTACCTTGCTGCTTTTATTGCTATAAGAATATAAACTCTCCAAACCCAAATGCACAGCAAAGGCTTCAATTCTTTTGTGAGAGTGTGGATCTCACCAGAAGGCCTGTATTTATACCTAATTGAATATAATTTTTAAAATAGGTAAAGCTACTTAATACATGTATTCGTTTTAAGTTACCTTAAAACAAGTCCCGCTACTGCTACAGCTAAGGACAATAGAGATAGTGCTAATGTATACTTCTGATATTTTGTCATTTGCTTAGTCTCTTTCTGCTCTGCTATACTGGAGATATTTTTATTATACGTCTAAATTATCCATTATTTCAATAAAAATATGTAAAATAATAAAAGATAATGAATAAAATACTACATTGTGAGCATAGTATTAAAGGGTCACAATAAATCTTATACGTTCTAATAGCCTCTGGCTTATGCTGGGGGCTATTTATGTAAAAAAATAAAGCCTAGCAGGAATCCCCACTAGGCAATAATTATTTCTGTTCCGGAACTGTCGTACTGGCTGGAGCTGTATTCTTTGTATCTACAGCATTTTGTATAGTAGAAAGCTTACCTTGCAGAGTAGATATCTGGCTTTTTAACGTCAGATTCTCGTTAGTAGCTATAGTCAAATTAGCTTTTATAGCGTCTCTATCTTTTTCTATAGCTTTAACTTTAGCATCAATCTGTTTATTTACATCACTCATGCCACTTTCTTTTACAGCACTGCTTACAGCTAAATCTATGACATTTTTCAACTCGTCTGTTACTTTTATACCCTGGCTAGTTAAGAAGTCTTGTACAGCTTGTACAGCTGTTTTTTTCCTATCTTCTGCTGAAACATCTCCTGATAAATATTTCTGTTCGGTACCCTTAACTATGTTCAGTGCTACAGTTTCAATTAAAGATGCGGTATTTGCAGCAGCTTGTAATCGTCCTGTAGAATTATCTTTAATTATTTCTGTTACTTCCTTTAACTCAGATATCCCAGATTCTATTTTCTTGAACCATCCCGGTACATCTACTTTTTTATATTTTAAATAACTAAAGAAAAATATCAGCAAAACAACTCCAGCTATACTTCCTGCAATAATAAATATTCTTTCCATTTTATATCCCTCCATATTTTATTTAAATAAACATTGCCATGTGCTATGATAAGTAACTCCATTAACGGCCAGTCCGTGTGTCTTTTGATAATTCATAACTGCATTTCTCGTTTGCACCCCGAATTTCCCATCTACATGTATATGCAGTCTATACTGAACGTACTTTGTGGCAAAATTGTCCGAACCATATTGGCATGGTATAAAATCTAGTATTTGGTTTATGGCCGTTTTAGTACGGTCTCCTGCTATTCCATCCACTTGTAAGCCCATAATAGATTGAAATTTAGTTACGGCTTCTATAGTCTTAGGTCCATTTATCCCGTCTTCATCCAAACCAAAATTCATAATTCTATTTAAATTATGCTGTACTTGTTGCAATGATTTATCTACCACAGGCTTAGCTTGTACTACAGAATTGGAACCCGTAGGAACACTACCAGTAAATATAGAATCGTTAAAATAATCTAAATCCACATAAGTGGATATGCCATTAATACGCCCCGTACCTGTATATTGCCAGCTTACTTTATTTGGATATTGTAATGGCTGTTGAGAATAATTTGCAAGCCATAAAGGAACATCTGGTATATTACCTTGAAGATAATCGTAGTAGAATGATTGTCCAGAATAGACACCAATTTTATAACCTTGTGATTGAACGTATTTTATAAATTGGTTTGCATAATTTACTGCTGTTGTTCTACCCCATGCCCATCCATAGCTTTTAGGTGGTTGTTCTATATCCAGCCATAAAACGGTATCTAAATGTAATCCCCTAATTGCAGACAAAAAATGTTGTGCTTCAGCAATGGGAGAATTGTTACCCGCGAAATGATAATATCCTATTTTAAATCCATATTTAGGTGCTGTCACAGCCCTGTAATTTAGATATCTATCTGTATAAGTTAACCCTTCTGTTGCTTTTTGTATTAGTACAGAGGTGCCTGTATTCTTTAGTGCTTGATAGTCGGTTATGTTTGTATACCTGTATACGTCAGCCCCTTTATATACTGTAGAAGCCCGTGCATTTGCAGGCATAAAAAAAGCACCAGCCACAAATGCCAGTGCTAAAATAAACTCCCATATTTTCTTTTTCATTTTATCCCTTCTTATTTTATTTGTTCTTCGATTCCGTCTATCCTGTGGTGCGCCGATTTTGTGGATTCCTCGACCTTTACAAGCCTTTCAGCCATATCTTCCTGCCTTACAGATACAGCCTTTACATCATCCCGAATATCCTTTATATCACCCCCTATATAATCTATCTTGGTTTCCACCCTAGTAAAATCTTTAGTAGCTCCTTTTCCATCCCTGCTAAATACTCTCAGTAAACTTACCCCTGCGATTAGCAAAGATAAAGCTGTAATTATAGTACCAATGTTTACATTCATGTTATGCCTCCTGCTTTTGGGCAAAATAAAAAGACTACGCTATATAGTCCTGCCCTGTAATCTGTTTAAATTGGTCCGCTGTTAAATCTCCATTTTGTACAGCCCATTTCAGATCATCTATAGTAAGATAACCCAAAGTATAAAACATCTTATAAAAATCAAATCCTAACATATTTTACCTCCTAACTTGATTTTAAATTACTTATTGCATCTAAAATAGCCTCTACTAATTCAGCATTTTGATTTGAACTAGTAAAGGCTTTGTTGAAAATAAAAAGTGTTTTTACTAAATTTTCAATTTGTTGTTCTGCTGTTATAGGTACGGGGCTAAGTTCATCAAATACCACTGTCTTCGTGGCTACATCTACATGGTATTTAATTACTCTGCTGAATTCGTCTGTATATTCTCCATACGGTATATCTATATAAGTTATACCGTTCCATACTGGACGTTCCTCTGTTGCATTTGTATCTTCTCCAGTGTCATACAGAATTTCTCCTGTCTGGCTATCATAAACTATTCTTCTGCCTAAATTCATTTTTATCATTCCCCTTTATTCTACTGCAAGCCAATAGATATATTTTATCCTGCTACTTGTTAAATTGTACGTAAACCCATGCTCATCTACATTAGTTATTTTGTCATTAAAAAAACCTCCTATGCTATCGCTACCATAAGCGCCTACCTCTATTTGCGAAGTTGTATTTCCATCATCATCTAACATTTCTATGGCAGTGTTATATAAAGTATATATATAATTATTGCTACTATCTATATAATAACATTTGACAAAAATAATTGATGGTTTAAAAGTTAATGAAGATACTGTATAGGGCCCTGAAAATTCTAAACCTGTATCTTTGTGTCCCGTTGCATATTTTCTTCCCCCAATATCACTCGGCTGTATTCCTTTTATAGTAATATCTCCATCATATATCCCTGCAGGCTTAACTATATCCGAAGTACCCGGGACTACTTCTTGTGCTGCTGTAGCCTGTACTGGACAAGAGCCTGTTACCTTCTGACTATTTACATAAGCTGTTTTACCATCTCGAACATCTCCTGCTACTGCATCTGCATCTGCTGTATCTACTACAGTAGATTTACCTGTTATATTTCCAAAAGTTATACCCGATTTTAAATTCTCAGATTTAATATTTGTGTTAGGAATTATTACTGCGCTCTCACTGTTTTTTCCAGACGCAGATTCTAAATATGCACCTTTAGGAATAAAAACATATATTGTTCCATAATCACTTGCACCAGCATCAACTCCTACATATGGAATTGATACTATAGGCGTCTTTAATGGATTGTTAGGCATAGTGCCCGTAATAACACCGCTAGACACTGTAGCAGTCTTCCCCTCCAATATGTCTGGTGCTGTTGCATCTCCATCACCCCCTTTACCCAACAAGATAAAAGAACCTGAACTGCTTTCGTAAATTAAATTGCAGGGTAAGTTAGCTCGAACATTATTTACATTATTTCCAAAGTAATCTTTTACGGGCTTAGCCCCTGTTCCTCCTACATTTAAAGTTATATTCCCAGTGCTTGCAGCATTAAATTTTACTACTAATAATTGTCCATCTTTTAACGTAAATCCACTAGGTGCGGATACTGTATAGACATTTCCAGAATTAGAAGTAGTACCTAAATTTAATATATCATCTTGTGTAACTACTTGACTTCCGTTTGATTTAACACCATTAGAATCTACTTGCATATTAGCATCTCTGGATAATCTATATTTTAATGTTCCTGTTGGTGCTGTAGTAGTTTCGCTTCCATTTACAATAGTGTAATTACTACCAGTATAAAATAATTGACAATTGCATACATAGCCATACAATACAGCATATATTGCAAAAGTAGTGTCATCTTCTTTATATACTTCAATATCTACATTATTTACGCTTCCTAGCATATTACCAACAAAATAATCGCTATCTCTATTTGCAACAACTAAATTTATACTTGCCTTCCCAGTGCTACTAGTCCAACCACCAATTGATCCAAATAAATTAAATAATGAATCATTAGCTTCACTACTTGATCGTGGTAGTGTAACTAATTTTTTATACATTTTGGAAGTTCTTTGACCTGATGATATTATTACTCCATAATTTAAATAATTACTATCACTTTCCGACTTTGTATAAACATCTGTAAGCCCATAATCGTCACGTGTACTCGGTTTTGTTCCTGCTGTAACCCTACCTTTTGCATCTACAGTTACACTTCTATATGTCCCTGCTGTTACTCCACTATTCTTTAATGTTGTTGCTATACTTGCATCAGCAGATCCATTTACACTAGTATTGCCAGTTACATCTCCAGATAATGCTATATTTCTAGCTGTCTGCCATTTATCTGCCGTACTTGCGTGCCCTCCACTTGCTGGAAGACTTGTTGGAATATCATCTGCGGTTATAAATTCACTGTCATTCGTAAGCTGTGAAACCTTTGTAGGGATTTCATTTACCATTATAAAATTACCTGTAGCTGTGCTATATCTAAAGAAATATACGGCATTTTGTTTAAGGCTTACATCTTCTCCATTAGATTTCTTTAATGCCTTAGCTCCTAAACTATTCCAATTCAATGTAGCCGCTCCTGTACTTGCAGATTGTGCTCTTATAATTATTCCTATATTGTCTATATACGCCGTTGGTGCTGGATCTGTAGATACGCTATAATTATTTCCACTTGCAGTTGCTACCCCTACTCCCGGCATACGTACATAATCTTTATTTATGTTATCAAAATTTGTATTCACGCTTTCGGCATTGGCATCTAGTTTATCCCAGTTATCATTTAACGCCTGTTTTATGTTGAAATTACTACTTGCATCTGTTGCTGAGTCGTATTTAAACAGTTCCAAAGTTTCAGTATTTGTCGACATATTCTCATCTCCTTAAAATGCAAAATTATTCATAGGAATCTGTTCAAGCTGTGCTATAGTCATATTTTCTACTTCATTTATAGTTAAATATCTAAAGCTATATAATATTGCTAGATGTGCGGGCTTAGCTTTATCCAGAGCTTTCTTAAGACCATCTAAATCGTTTGGTACACCATATTCACCTATAAATTTAATGTTGATTTTCCCATTCACAAAAGAAACTTCACAATCTCCATTCTTCCAGCTGTTAGCTATATTTTGCAATAGATATATATCGGATTTTCCATTACTTTTCCATCTAGCTTGAAGCTGTGCCCGCCTATCTTCTATAGGAGTATTAGAATTAGTTTTAAAATCCAGTATTTTCTCCATTATAGGTATATTCCACGTCATTTTAGTAAAATCATATTGATTTAAAACATCCTGGATATTATCAGCTAAATTATCTAAGGTAATTCCTACAGCATTAAATATGGAATTTATATAAGGGTCATTCCTATACAACTCATGTAGATTATTTATTAATTCATCTTTAAACATACGTAATAGTCACCATCCCTAAAACTGGTATCTCACAGCTCTCATTTGTAAGACTTAGAGGAATATTAGCATTGCCACCATTTATAGTTAGAGAGGAATAGTCCATAACACCATTGGCATTTAAAATAAGATTACCTACCTTTGCATAGGACACATAATTGTTATCTTCATCTAGGGCTATGCTTTGTAGATATCCAGTTATATAATCCGTTATGTTTTGTTTTACCTCATCATCTGTATAATTTGCATCTTTGGATACATGGACATTTATATCTATAGTTTTAGCTGTAGGACTTGCTACAGTACAATATGCTCCCAGAGGTGCTGCACCTGCCCCAACTCCCCAAGTACTGTTATTTTCTCCTTTAGGATCTATATACTCTTGCACTGCATTTATAAGGGTCTGGTCTGGTAATCCTTGGTTGCTGTCTGTAATTACAACTTTTACGGTATTGTCACCATTCCATAGAGAAAATACCATTGCCCTTCCTACTCCGGTATGGCTTTCTGCCCACTGCTTGTAATTATCCATATTGCCACTTGCGGAAGGCTCCTGTAATTCTTGATAGTACCTGTCTCTTAAGTGACCGTCTGATTCAGCTTCGTATCCTCCTGTAGTGGCTGATAAATTTGTACAGCTTGTAATTCCCTGCAGGGTAACCGGCATCTGTGTAATGCTGTTAGCTCCTACCATACCTGCAGTACCGATTTGTGTACATTGCACATTTACAAGCCCTGTACCGCTTATTGCAACACTACCATCTACACAAGAAAACTGTATACCAGAAGGTGTCTCAAATAAATCTCCTTTATTTATGGTTCCATTTCCACTTACAGTTAATTGAGCTTTTGCATAACTTCCAGGTACTCTTACAACTCCCTTCCTCTGGTATACGTATTTTTCTAAATCTTCTCCACTTAATTTATCTACATCTATCAAATCTACAATTTGAGATAGAGCGGAATATATTAGAGCTTCTTCTATTGCAAAAGCTCTTGATAAATCATAGGCAAGTTCCCCGGGAGATTTCTCATAATCATCTGATATATTATCTAATATCTGTTGGTGTATACTATCTATTGTTTTATCTTCATACATAAATTCACCCCCTATATGATTTCTGATATGCTTATTTCTTCATCACTGGCAAGCGTCACATCAAAGTTTATGTTCACATTCATTCTTTCTTGCAAAAATGAAAAATTCCCCACTGACTTTATATATCTATGTGTCAGAAGAGAGCTTGTTATATCACTTATTATTTTACTTTGCATATCGGGGGTCAATCTTTTTCCAGATACATCTTTTACGTTACAATAGAAATTGCTGTCCGTATATACATTAAACTTGTCTTTATAGGTATTTAGAATAAGCTTTATCCATTGTTTCACGGCATCTATTTTATCCAGTTCAACCAATTTCCCGTTTTCCAAAACAAAAGAGTTTGTATTAAAATCAAATTTAAAACATTTCCCAAGCTCTTGTATATCTTTGGTTGGTTCTCCATTTGCACTGTCTATTTGCTCTTGTAATCCTGGAATTAAAGGGAATATGTTTGCCATTACATCACCCCCAATAGAAACAATTTCTGATTATCATCTGTAGCTACACAGGCTACTCTATCACCTTTTTTTAGTCCTTCATGCTTTGCTGTGCCTGTATATGTTCCGTCACCTGTCGTAACCGTAACTTGCATTGTATACTCCGTACATTCTTTAGCTACATATAATTTATCCCCAGAAAAAATTCCCTGGCCGTTATATATACTAACAGTTAAAGGATCAATTTCCTCCACAATACCGACTATGGCACCTATTTTTTCTTCATTATCTCTTTTTTTAAATTGTTTTGCTAGTCTAACATCCCACCTCGCCATAATATCAACCTCCTAACTCGATTGTGTCGGATCATTAAAACTGGCATTACTAAAATCTATAGTGACAGATATTTTATGAGTGTTATCTGCCAATGTATGTTCTGCAGACTTGACCTTGTAGTATCCGCTTACGCCATATTTAGGTATCTGCACGTTCAATTTTCTATTTGCTCGTAAATTTTCACATCCATATACATCCACCACATTAAATGTAAGCTCTCTTTTGGTGGCATCATAAGCATTTAAATAATTCTGAGCTGTATTCCTTGCCTGTGATTCATTTTGGCTGTCTACCGATAGAACCTTTGTCATCCTCCCGAAAGTTTTAATATTGTCATTGTCCTCAACGTGTGCCAATATAGCAGCCTCACTTTCACTGTTGCTAGATACTGTTACGGCGTTATACATTTCCTCCATGCTTCTATCTACGGAGAAATCATTACCAAGTATATATTTACAATCAAGTTTTAAATTGCTAACCTTATCTACCCATAAAACGATACCTCGCATCTCCATGAATACATCCTCACCTATTTCAGACGAGCACTGAGAAACAATATCTTTTATAATATCCGATATAGTTTTACCTTTATAAAATTTAGTTATCTTCGTAGCTAAGGGCAAAACCGCACCGCTGATATAATATTTACCCAAGAGTTGATATATTGCCGTTTTGGCATCTGTATTATTGAATTGTACAATATCTTCATTCTTATTTAAATAAAAGGCATAATCTTGCGCAGTGTAACTACTCTGCTTGTCTTTATTTGTCTTTTTAGTTATAACCCCATAGAATACCAATGAACTATCTTTTTTGAGCATTATATGGCTCCTGCCCTCCGCTAAATCCAGCAAACTATCAAATTCTAGAGAGACAGCCAACGTATCTATATCATCTGTCCACTTTAGGTTATTGGAATACTGCATTATATCCCTGAACTTTCCATCATTATCGCCATTCACCATGTAATCTGTTTTTAAATACCACATATTACCACCTTATATCCTTGCCGAAGTCTACAAATACAACCTTACCTATAGACTGCAGGGACTCACTTATAGTCTTTTTTTGGTTGTCTGTCATAACAAGAGGTATCCTGTACTCCTTGAAACTTGCCTTGAACTGTATGTCTTTTGCCCTATCTGGGTACCAGCTTAAACTCTCTACACTCACATACCAATCTAAAATTGTAGGGCTTATATTGTTTTTATTTTTGCCCCTAATCATGACACATTCTATGGGTATTTTCTTGTCCATTGCATTATTCCATAAGTTTATCAATAAATATGGATTCATCTGGCTCCTGGCATAATCATACTTATTTGCATATTCGGGCATCCATGACTCTATAGAAAAGGTATTTAAAGTAACATTCCCTAATAATGAATAGTTGCCGTCCTGATAGCTTTCAAATTCTTCATTCTTTGAACTTCTCTGTATCTCCGGCATATCTTTTGGGGGAATAGGTAATTGATATGATTCCTTCCCATCCGAACTTTTAAAATATATATCCATAAAAACACCCCTTACATATTTTCTATAGCGGATATAACGGTATTTCCAAGATATTCTCCCATTTCCTTAGCATATTGTTCATTACCTATAACATTACCTTGGATATTCAGGTTTACAGTAAATTTGCTTTCTCCGCTTTTATTAAACAAGGATTTGAGTCTCTTACTATTTACAACCTGTTCTCCACCCTCAAAATATCTATATTGCTTACCCACAACTAATTCTGGTTCTCCGTTTTCACTTAATGCCGCAAAACCTCTCTTGGCATTGTCTGTACCGTCTATATAACCGACATATCCGCCTCCATGCATCATGCTTCTTATGCCTGGAACATTTGCTATACTTCCATAGGTACCAATCATATATCTTATGGATGCTGCCGCATTTGCTACGGGATTCCAGATATCTCCCAAACCAGGTATAGCATATCTGCTGAAACTGCTATCTATCATCTGCATCAGGCCCTTAGATGGGTGCCCTTCTATCGCATTTATATCCCAAAGATTTATAGCCTTAGGATTGCCTCCGGACTCATGCATTGCTATGCTCTCCAGCGCCGGCAGATAGCTCATGGGGGTCCCTGTTATTGCTATTGCTGCAGTTAACCAGCCCGATAAATCTCCACTTACGGAACCCGTTATACTGCCTATCCATTTTTTAATAAATTTTCCCATATCTTTATTGGTTAACCCATTTATAAAACCTTGTACTATATAATTGCCTATCTTAAAAAATACTTTTGAAGGGGAGGCTATTCCAAAGCCATTCCTAAAAGCGTTTATCACTTTATCTGTTAATGTTTTTACTACGGAAAGTATATTGCTCTGTGCTCCACTATTAGCAATGCCCTTAGCCAATTCATTTACTGCACTTATACCAACAGGATTACAGCTATTGGTGAAAATCATTAATCTTCCTGACATTCCGGCGGTCATATTGCTTGTGGATTTCCATGCATTTGGTGATGCTGCATTAACACCACTAGCAATACCATTTACAGAATTAGCTCCGGATGGTCTGCCGGTGTTTACATATGCCTGTACTGTATTTGCCATTCCGGCAGTCATATTATTGGTAGATTTCCACAAGATTGGTGATGCTGCTGTCATGCCTGTTGACATACCTGTTACCATATCGGGCATCCATTGTCCATATTGCTGAAGTGGTCCCTCGTCTGGCTTTGAGAAATGTAGAAACTTTTTAACTATATCTGCTATTCCTTTGGCAGCTTTCTTAATCGGGGCAAATTTTTCCTCAATCCCTTTTACAAAGCCGTTGATCATATCATGTGCCCAGCCTTTAAATTTAGCCGGCAGTGTCTTAAACCATGCGAATACTGCGTTTACCTTATTTCTAAACCATACATTCTTTTGGTACAGAACTACTAACGCCCCGCCTAATGCAAATATTACAGATATTATTTTAATTATAGGGTTAGCTGACATAACAATATTAAGAATTCTCTGTGCCCCTGCTGCGGTTTTTGTTGCAAGTGATACTGCTAAAGTTGCTATTCTATATATACCTGCTCTTGCTGCATTTATAACAAAAATAGCCCCTTGCTTTGCTACATTGGCAGTCATTACAGCTATATTCTTACTAGCAGTTAAGGCATTTCTGCCTACTCCCGCTAAATTAGAACCTAATGTTTTAAATCCGCCCCCAATCTTTTGCATGGCTGAAAGATTTCCGGTAGCCACTCTTGCCTCGTCTATTGCTTTTTTTGCTTCTCTAAAGCTTTTAATAAATTGCCCTAATTCAGTAACTGTTTTGATCGTCTTTATAATTCCTAATGCAGCCACAAATGATATTATTGCCCCCCTTGTAAATCCTATATGATTTTTCAAATAATCTAATATATTCCTTAGTCCATACAATGGGCCTGTTACAATGATAGTTATTGATTTCCCTAAATTTTGTGTAGAATTCCCGAATTTAGGTATAAGTTGGCTAATAATACTTACGATATCTTTAACAATTCCTCCGATTACAGGAGAAGATTGTTTAACTATATTTGATATTGTTTTAGTTATACCTGGCAGATACGTTTGAACAATGGCAACTCCTTTTGGAACTTCCTTCCCCATCCATTGAACAAAAGCTGTTGCGTAAGGCATAACCAAACTTGAAATAGAACCTCCCAACCCAGTTAATGTGTTTTTCATTATGGCTACTTGGCCATTCCACGTCTTGGCCGCTGATGTTGCACTACCACCAAATTCTTTGTTTAACTCATTTAAAATTATTTGTTGAGCTTTGGCTGTCTGGCCTGTGCTTGTAAGACTTTTAATAGTATTTTTTTGCTGTGTTGTAAAGCTCACACCTACTCTACTAAGAGAGGTTATTCCTTTTATTGGATCATTCAAAGCCTTTCCCAACTGAATGGCTGAATTTTTAGTGTCTTGGCCTAATGCTGTGGACATGTTATTTACGGTTGATAAAGCTTGCTTAAAAACTCCGCCTTTTATATTGGTAAAAGTAAGTAATAAATTCTCTGTTGCCATATTAGCGCCTTTGGAATAAGTTGTGATTCTGCTTTCTGCGGCCGCCAAATCTACTAATTGTTTTTGCGTTAATCCAGCAGCACCATTAGTAGATTTTAAAACTGTTGTCATCTGTGCCATGTTCTTTTGTGCCGCTTGTGCACTTGCGGCCATTGTCTTTAAACTAAGCCCACTAGCCAGGCCAACCCCAAAAGTTAAAGCACTGCTTGTCATGTTTTTAAAAGTTCCAGTTATACCAGAGCCAAATGTTCTTACTCTATTATGAAGATGTTGCATTTGGTTAGCATAATTCCTCACGGCTCTAGTCCCATCCTTATCTAACGCTTTTGTAACAGCTGTAGCCCTCTCTGTAACTTTCATAAATCCAGTCGTAGAGTTAACTATCCTCTGCATGGGTGATGTCCAGTTATTTACTAAGTTTAAAACGGTTGATATTTGTTTTGCCAACATCACACCTTCTTCCTTTATTTATTGTAAAAAGAAAAAGCCTATAACATAAAGTTATAAGCTTTAAGAAATTTTTTATTTATTCTTTTAAATTATTGCTGTGGCTGTAATAAGTTTATTTTATCTTGAGATAGCTCTTGCCTAACCGCAACATTTATCCACGTTCTGTTTTGCCCTTCAAGTGCAATAAATTGTTCATCGGTTATTGCCATAAAATCTTGTACTTTTTGTAGTTCGCTCTGATCAAATGTAAATGAAATTGCCCTATCTGTACTTTGCTTACCATATTTATCAGTGAATTTGCCCATTATATCTATACGAATAAGGCTAAATTTCTTAAATTCACTATTTTTATAAATCTTATTAAGCCCTCTCATTATGTCTGGTATTCCGCCTGTAACCATCATGTTTGCACTAACATCATTACCAGTAAACTGTATAATAAGTTGATTATCACTTTTTTGAATTTTACCATCTTTAAAATTTTCAGCCACTAAAGATTCTAATGTCTTAGGTTTTGGAGCCACTGTTTTTTTAGTTTGTTTTGTAGATGTAGCCTTTGACGAGCTTTCCTTATCTGAACTACCACACCCAACAAAAGAAAATACAAATATACCAATTGCAAATACACATAATACTTTTTTTAACATAGTTCTATCCCCCTTCTAATACTTATATAATACCAAAAGAGGGAATATATTTCTAGTACATCCCTATAATATAATATCCTCAATACTAAGGTTATATTTTTTTAATATTCTATTGAAATCTTTATTGCCAGTATCCCCATATTCGTCTAAACATCTATACCAAGCGCCTAAAGCAATTAGAAGATCCTCTTTATCTACTTCTATCTTATTTGAATTCATAATATTCCCCCATTATTTTAACTTAATAATTACTTGTGCCTCTATAATACCAAAAGAGGAAGATATTTTCTAGTATAAAGGATATATATTCCTTACTGTAGAATTATCTTTTGAAGGAGGTGATACATATGAAAGTTAAATTCACATGCCGTAACTGTAGCGAAAGTTTTACTATTGATTTACGCCATTTAAAAACTAAAGACAAAATTACGTGCCCTAATTGTAATATTGAGTTCCCTCAAGATAAATTAAAGGGGCTAATTGATGTAGTGTCAAAAGTTGATGACTTCCAGAATTCATTATTTATCGAAAATGAATTGGGTGAAGATGGAAATACATGGCTTATTGATGTTTTGGGTTCCAAACTCGAATTTTACCGCCCACATTATCGATAACATTTAAAACCATGTAAAGTAATTCTTTAGCTTCATCTATTGAAAAATTATATTTTTGGAACATTAACCCTATTTCATTCTTCATTTGATTTATTTCATCCCAAGAATAATGCTCTGGGAGAATTCGTGGGTGCATAGAAAATCCTAATTCCTGTGCATCCACCTTTCTTTCAATTTCCAATATTCTTTCTTCTATATTTTTATCCATATTATCCCTCCTATTTTCCATCTCCGAATAAGCTATTCAGAAATTCATTTCTTTCCTTATAGTAGGCGTTTCTAGCCTCTATATAAAACAATTTCTTATACTCGCTATAATTTATCATTTCGTCTGGATCTTTCCCGTGTTTTGCAGTATAGAAGGCGACTGTATTCCACCAGTCGTCTTCCTCTATAAGTTTTTTATTTCTTCTTGTGCCTTCTTAACTTCTTCATCCGATGCTCCACCAAGCTTCAATATTATTTTATTCTGTTCCTCAAGGGTAAATAATTCGTCTATAAGATCATGCGGTGACCCCTTAACCTCGTATGCCTCCATAAGTTTTTTATAATTGCTCTTTATTAAGGGGCAGCAATCATATATAAGGCTTACCTGGGATTCGTCCAAATCATCCGGTTTCTGGCTCATACCTTTATAAGCCATTTTTTTCATCCTCTTAGTGGAAGGCGTAACAAAAGACACCTTACCACCAAGGCTTTTTATATAGATTTCTATAACCTTGTTTTTCTCCTTATCCTTTGCTATTTTTGCATTTATAAGATCATCTATAGTCAACTTTTTTATTCCCTTATTTTCTGCCATAATTCAATCCTCCTAAATTAAGATAATGTTTCTAGTATGTCATAGTCTATAAACCTAAATGGAATAGCTTCCTGCGAAGATTTCTTAGTTTCAAAATTAAAGTCTGATTCTGTGAACTGTACTCCATGAAGTGCTATTCTTTCACTTTCTCCTGTTTGCCTATTGGTTACTGCTGCTATAATCTCTATGTCTGGGAATTTACCAGTTTTAAAAGCATCGCCTATAGCATTAAAAGCCCTGGAATGCATTTTAAATAATGTAATTGTGCCAGTACCTTTCCAGCCCATAAATCTTCCCATAGTGGCATAAACACCAGCTAACTCTATATCATCAAAAGTACCTTCGATTTTTATTTCAACCTTGTTGACTTCTTCTATTTCTTCACCGTTAATCCAAAGTGTACCCTCTGTACCGGAAAGTACTTTATTTGCTATATTCTCTGCAGCCATTTATCTCACTTCCTTTATAAAATTAAAAAAGAACAACCCGAAGATTGTCCTCTAATTGTGCATTGTTATTCCAAAGTTTAAATTTTCCATTGCAAATAATATCTTTACATCTCCTGCAAGGTACATGTCTCTTTTATAAGTCAATGCCCTTATCTGTGCATCTGTCATTTGGCTAACATCAAGCCCGGTACTCTGCCATGCTGCTCTTTGCGCACTAATATCAATTTCAGCTTTATTGTCATATTCATTATCAAGTACATTTATAGATTCAAGCCCATCAAAATAAGTATTTACTTCGTTTAAAAATAGCATCTGGTTATTTAGGTTGTTTTTAAGTACGGTCAAATATCCAGCTTTAAAGGCTTTTATTATGTCGTCTTGTATCATATCCTCAGCTTCTACTATTTCGATATAAGATTCATCATTTTCAGTGCCCGTAGGTGATCCTTCTGGTGCATCTGTCAAGCTGTTTATGCCAACGCCTATTTTAACTTCTGCATCTTCATTAATAAGTATCAACTGTCCTGCATTTATAGCTGTCTGTACATCTGCAGGCTCCGTAACACTAGCAAGGTTACTTAAAACTGTATAAGTAGTACCTTTCATTACATTGGCCCCTGCTAAATATCCTATGAGGGTTGGAATTGCCTTATCTCCTGTCTGTGTTACTCTGCTGTCCTTAAATGTTATATTGGTATTTCCCAGTACAACTACACCCTTATCATTGGGCGGTGTTGTCGGTGCAAATACAGCACATTTAAAGTTTTTCTTATTAGCTCTCTGACCTTTCACAAATGTAACAAGAGCATCTTGATCTGCCTGTGTGGAAGTTCCTTCATATATCCCTATCCAGCCCGTTTCTAGCCCTTGCACAACGTTTAGGGCATCCGTAAATACTCCAACTGTGGCATCCACCCTAACTACTGTAACCTTATTGGGCTTTCCAAGGAAACAATCACTTATATAGGTGTAATTATCGGCTGTATATAGTGCTTTGTCTGCATCTAAATCGGTTTGCTGATTGTACACCTTGCTTGTAAATGTCTTATCTGTATCGTCTTTTACAATTAATATCACATTACCACGTTCTGATCTCTCTATGAAAGAAGATGCAAGTTGTTTAAAAATAATATTAATTTGTGGTAAATTTATAGACATATTACCACTCCTTTCGTTTTATATTCGTATTTAAGTTTTCCAACGGCTCTGAATCGTCTGTATCCGGTAATCCCTGCATAGAATATAGATAGAACTGCATCTGTAAAATCCCATCTACAATTACAAAATCCAAGCCATTGTCCTGCCCATCTTGCTGAAATGTAGGCATAAAAAAAGAAGGGGTTATCCAAACTCCTTCAAGAAATATTTCCTCCAACTTATCTTGTACACTTAAAAGTTCAATCCTGCTGTCATATTCAGTCGTGGGAAAATAATATATCCTTATGCTTACAGTTTTTTCTTTTAGCTGTGTATTGAATTTATTGGACATATCTCTATCCATTTCAACATAGAAACATGGGCGCTTATAACCTTGCCTTATATCTGTGCTCTGCCTTTTTACATCAGGAAAATTCTCTTTTAACAGATTGTTTATAGCTGTTATAATATCTTTTATTCCTATCATATCATCACAACCCATGCTTATTTATCATATCGTCAATAAAATCTTCACAGTTTTTATAATACTTAGACATAAAATCTTCATAAGCTCTTTGAAATGGATGAAATCCAGGTACAAATCCTTTGCCAACAGAATTACCTTCTTTGTCTGTCTGCAGATGTCCATATTCCAATAAATGTGCATGAGGTGATGTATTATAGGCTCTGCAGGATAAAGCCCCATTATATTTGTATACCTTCCCTGACTTGAAACCTTCATAATAATTCCCTGTTTCTTCTATAATCCCTAATTGCTTAGCCTTATTCTTAGTAGCTGTTTTTAATTGGTTAGCATTTTTCTTCAAGAACTTAGAAGATTCCCGTGGTATTTCTTTTTCTGCCAGATCTAACATATCTTTTGTAAAACTGTCTAATTCCTCTAAACCTTCAAAACCAGTTTCGGCCATTATATCACCTCTATTCAATAATTTCCTGAACAAATATTTCTACTGTCTCGTGGCTAAAATTCGGGTCAAGGATATACTTTATGTCAAACCTATGTCCGACTTTTTCCTTCTGGTCGTTTAAATAAGTTTGCCTGTCTGCATCTTTCTCAAAATACATTAGCCAATTTGCAGTAGTTAGTTCTTTTGCAGAAGAATATCTCATTATAATTTTGTGGGTTACATTGGATAGCAAAGTCCCCACATTCTGTTGTTTAATTAAAGAGCCAGTTTGTGGAATTATGGAAGCCCATACCGTTTTTATCTTTGCATTTGTAAAATCATCTTCTCCTAGTTCATTTTCATATGGAACTTGTTCCCATATTTCCACTCTTCTATCTAATTTTCCTGGGTTCATATCAAAATCACCACATTTCTTGTATTGGTACGAAAATGTACCCGCTTAATTTGCAATATAAGAGCATTTTAAACACCTTACAATACAATTACATATCTAAAATATAAAACCTCTTATTTAAGACGTTTCACCTGTTCCTGTAGATGTATCAGTAGAATAGCAATTTTGAAGCTGTATTATAAGACATTGAAGCCCATATGCAAGTTTATTGGCATTTCCTACAGGTTCTCTATTTTCATACCAATGATTTACAAGAAATTTTTCAGCCAGTTTTGCTACTGGGTCACCTGGATTTAAAGTACATCCTGCGTTTAATAAATATTTTTCTGCTGTATCTATTAGTTCTTGTATATCATTATCACCGTCAGTAGTATCATCACAATGCAAGTATTCTTTTGCCTCTTCTAAACTAAGCACCGACATAATAAATCACTTCCTATGCAGCTATTATAGTTACTTCACAAGTTGCAGTTTTAGCCTGATCTCCATGCGATTTAGCCGTAATGGTTGCTGTGCCTTCTGCAATACCAGTAACTTTCCCAGTAGAATCAACAGTAGCCTTAGTTTCATCAGATGAAGTCCATACTACGCCCTTATCGGTAGCATCTTCAGGCAAAATAGTAGCTATAAGAGTTTCATTTGCCCCTGCAGCTATGGACGTTGAAGTCTTATTGAGAGTTACCCCTGTTACTGCAATGCTCTCAGTGGTAACTTGTAGTGCCGTACTTAAAGGGCTTTCTCCTGCTTCATTTACAGCACTTACTTGATAAGAATATTCCGTATTAGATTCCAGACCTGTATCTGTATAATCCTTTTCCGTTAATCCTTCTTCTATTTTTGCTCCATTTCTATAGATGTTATAAGTAGTCATATTATCACTCTCCTTTAAATAACCCCTGTGAAAGTTACTCCCATCCCAAGGTCACACTGTCACTCGTTATGGAAGTAGCTTTCAGTCCTTGGGGAGTATTAGGGAGTTGGTACTGCGCCTTTTTTGATTATTACAAATCCATTAGGGTCAAGTATTTTACCATCTGCTATAAGGATACCTTTGTCCACTATCTCGTTCTTGTCGTGGTCTGTGTACCTAACCATTGTAAGCTGCATGTTTGAGTTTATAGCATAGTTGTTTAAGTTGGCGAATATACCTACAACGTCACCATCAGCTGCATCATCATAATTTGCAATTATATCATCTTCCACCTGTACAACAGTTTTACCACCAAAGCTTTCTTGAGGGCCATTCGTAATGCCGTAATTCACCCTGCCTACAGGCTGTCCATTGGTGTCTACCATACCATCAATGTAACCTTCGAAAGTTCCGTGTGCCATATAGAAAGACGCTCCACCAGTATAAGCAAGAGGCATCTTGGCAAACACTTTCTTTTTCCATGATGCCCATTCGGTGAATTCAGTTGGATTCAAAGTTACAATTTGTCCCGCAGGTATTCTTGTATCATTTACAATACCTAAAGGCTGTCCAGTACCTGTTCCTTTTACAATTGCTGTATCAAGTGCTTTAACAAAAGCCTCTGCCAGCAGAGAAACTAATGTAGTTTCAAATATCTGCAAGGTTACGGTATCAGCAAGTAATGATGTGGATATTTTACATTCCAGCCCATAATAGCTAAATGATATATTCTGGTTAATCTGAATTTTCTGCCTATCAGAAGGGGTAGTTTCTCCAATCCAACTAGCTGTCGGTTTAAGAGTAAGTATAGGAACTTGTACTCCACCCTTTATTGCAAGTTTTCTTACTGCGGCATATATTTGCCCATAACTTTCAACTTTCTTTATTACTTCTTCTAGTATTGTTGTTGGTATTACTGCAGATGCATCTCCAGTAGTAGTTACTGTATCAGCATTTTTTATAATAGGTCTTGTAAATTCGTTCTGCAGTACAGGTGATACTTCTCCATTTACGCAGAAATTTTTAAACGCTTCTCTGTACTCCAGGCTTGACAGAGTATCTTCAAATCCTGCCTTTTTCTTTGGTTTATTCAAAGGTTCGGTTACCTGGTTTCCTTCATCATCAAAGTTTTTCCCTGCATCTAAGGCTTTCTGTGTCTCAATTTTAGCCTTTATATTGTCAATTTCTTGAGTAGATTTATTAAGTTCTTCTGCTGTTACATCATCCTTATTCATTAAAGCTTGTGCCTTGTCCTGTGCTGTCCTTAATTTATCATATAACGCTCTAAGTTCTTTGCTCATTTATTATCATTCCTTTCTAATTTTTTGCAAAATAAAAAGCCCTAAAGTAATCTGCACTTTAAAGCCAATTTAGCTTTTAACTGTTTAATTTTTTCTTCATCTTCCGGTCCTGGCTCCATAGGAGGCTTATCCTCCAATTTGTCAAGCCTATCATTAATTTTGTCAAATTTATCATTGATTTTCTCTAGTACTACCTTAATATCATCGTCTTTAGGCTCCTGGATATTTCTACTTTCTTCAATTTTAATAAGGTTTTGCATAGAATTTTTAGCACAGTTTTGAATTGCAAGCCTATTAAAGCAAAAATTTATAGCCTTATTTTTAGGTTCATCTTCCTCTTTGTCTGTATATAACATTTCATCTGCAAAACCATTCTTCATAGCTGTATTGGCATCCATCCAGGTTTCATCATCCATCATTTGGCTTATCTTGTTTCTGGATCTACCGGACTTTAATTGGTATGCGTTCACGATAGATTCTTTTACTGAATCCAAAACATCAGCCTGTTTTCTCATGTCACTTGCATATCCCTGCACTGAACTCAACGGGTTGTGTATCATCATTATTGCTACAGGTGACATCATTACCTTATCTCCTGCCATTGCTATAACACTAGCTGCCGACATTGCTTTTCCATCAATTTTAGTAGTTATTTTACCGTTATGATTTTTCAAAGCATTATAAATCCCTGCTGCTGCAAATACATCTCCACCATAGCTATCAATCCATACAGTTATATCCTTGCCGTCATATTCATTCAATTCATCTCTGAAAGCGTTAGGGCTTGCATGATCCATTTCAAGCCATTCATATATCCATACATCATCATCGCTCACTATATCTCCCTGTATCCTAAGCTCGACATTTTCCTCTTGCCCGTCTTCGGATTTATTGGTTATGAACTTCCAGAATTTACTCATTGCTTTCACCACCTTTGTCATATTGTTTGCCTACCATAGTAAGAGGAATGTAATTTCCATTCACTATTAGCTGGTCCCCCCCATCTAATGGAGGGTCTTCTTCAAGCGCCCTGCATTCATTAGGAGTCTTAATACCGTTCTGAACTGCTGCTGTATATGCGTCAATCCTGCTCTTTGCATCACCCCTAAGCATTACATCAGCATTGAATTTCATATAATATCCCTGTTTTATCTCTGCTGTTGTAAAAAGCTTATATGTCGATTCTTGTTCATACATAGTTAAAATAGCCATCATAGTGTCACTATAGAATTCTCTATTTGCTTCACTTGTACTGGAATAGGAACTCTTCACAAGTTCGTTTAATTGATGCAGCTTTATTCCAAATGCCGCCGATATTTGTTGTGCACTATACTTTGTATTCTCAAGGAATTGTGCATCCGTAAGTTTTAAAGCTAGTGGCTGAAATGTATATCCATAAGGCAATAAGCTTACCCTGTTGGCATTTTTAAGGCCATTTGCCATCTGCTCAAATTTATTTCGGAATACTCCTTCTGCTTCTGGGCTTAAATCTCCGGTGTAATTTATAATGCCTGCTGTCTGCATACCGTTCTGTATGCTGTTTTTAAGAAATTCTACAGCAGAGCCACTTGTATTTATAGCACCTTGAAGTACCTGTATGGGGCTTATTCCTACTATTCCATCTGTTGTAAGGCTTTTAAAGTGAAGTAAATCATAGCTTTGTAGCTTATGCCTTACCCCCGCATTGTCCGTGTAAATATACCAGATAGTATCTTTAGAACTTATAAGCCCTTCATCATCAATCCATATTTCCATCTTGGTTGGATCTAATGGATACAGCCCTTGTATAAGCCCTGCATATTGCCCGCTCTGGATAAAATCAATCCATACATACGAATTACCATATATATTCCTAAGTGTTTCAACGCATTTCCAGAAATCACTTGCTGACATAAAAGGGTTAGGTCTTAATTTAAGTAATGGATATAAATAGTGTTCTGTAGCCTTTTTAATTCCCTTGCTGTCCTGATATATCTTGCATGGAAGCTTTCCCATTGTTTCAGACAATATCTTAATGCAGGTATAGGTTATTACCTCATTTAAAGCGTTTTTACCGCCTAGATTTAATTCTCCCGGGGCTATGCCTAAATACTGTACTAATTGGCTCATGTTAACGGGAACTTGTGTCCCATCGCCATTTAATACCGTCTGGTTTCTTATCCTGTTTATTGCATTTTTAAATAACATTCACATCACCTGCTATCCGTGGCCTTGCTGATTGTATAGGCAAGTATTAACAATATAATTCCTACTACGCATATACCAGCCTGCCACATAAAAGAAAAAGCAGCCACAGCAAAACAAATTAGTCCCATGGTTGCTAGAATATCATCTATATACTTTTTAAAAATCTTTCCTATTGTTTTTATCATGGCATCACCTCCATAATTTATCAAGGAATTCATTCGTTGCGTATTGGTTAACATCAACATCATATTCCTTATTTTCTATCATAACCTTGTGTACGTCTATAATTGCGTCCACAGGGTCTATCCTTTTAATCCTGTAGTTTTTATCTATCTTACATTCTCCAAAACTATTATAGGTAAGCTTTGCATTACATACTGACCATGTTAAAAGCCCGTTATTCTTGTCATATTGAATATTTCCACCGTCTACAGATAGCTTAAAATCTTCTGTAGCACTGTTTAAATTCCTTGCGGACTGTGTAATTTCAATACAATCACACCCAAAGGTATCTAAATCCCTTAAAAAAGCATCCGCATTATGGGGGTCATAAGCAATAAATTTATATTTCAGTCTATATTTTTCTTGTAAGTCTCTTAAATACTGGATTATATACTGGTAATCTGTTTTAACTCCGCCTAAAGTTTCAGTAAGAGTTATAAGTTTTTGTCTTACCCATATATCATACGGAGCCTTATCCGTCTGAATATGCTCCTGCAATCTTTTTTTAGGCATGAAACTATGAGAATGTATAAAATATTTATCTTTAGGAAGCTGAAATTCCAAGGCCAGAGAAGTCAGGTCTCCACCAGAACTTAAATCCAATCCTACACCACACTCTCTGCCAGACATATCTTCAAGAGTATAGCCAGTCCCACAGCTTTTCCAATTCACGATGTTTATATAATCGTCATCAGCCATCTGTACCCACATATTAAGGTCTTTGGTCATGAAGTTTCTTAATTCCTCGCCCTGCATATTCTTTGCTTTAACTGCATCAGCTTTTAGGGCGGTCAGAGTTTCAGGTGTCCATAGTGGATTAGCCTTCTGCCAGTTCTTTTCATCCCAGATATCATCATTTTTGTCTAATTGGCATATATAAATGAATTGAGTTTCATCAGGTACAACGCCTTTTATGACTTTGCAACAATATTCATAAAGGTCATAGCATGGTCCATTAAGGTTAAAGCCTGCTGTAGTTATAACGCTTATCAAACATTGTTTTAACTTTTTAGTACCGTCGGACAATAGTTTATACATCTGGTTGTCTCTATGCGCATGATATTCCAATATTGTTATCCTGTAGGCTTTTTATCCTACAGTTCTTACAGTTTCCTATAAGTTCAGCGTACATTTTCAACCAATAAAAAAGACAACCTTTTTATTGGTTGCCGGATACTCTTGGGAAGATTATATTTATTCACTTCCTACGCGTTACGGTGTTCTATAGCCTTTCGTAATCCATAGAATTACCTCGGTATTAGCATGAGCCTTTTGTCCATTCCGTAATAGTGGTTCTATGCTTATTTAATAAATTAGCAATGTCTTTAACAGTCATACCTTTCTTTCTTAATTCTAACGCTTTAGCCTTCATTAATTTATTTTTTTCTTCCCTTGCCTCTTTAGTAGCATCTTTATACATATATTCACTTAAATTATATTTTTTGATTAAATCTTTTTTACTCATACCATTTAGAAAATCTTCTTTTACTTTTTCGTTTCTTTCGGATACCAATTGATTTATTGTTTTGCCCGTTGCTTTCTTTACCGCTCTATAATCATATCCATACTCATTCACTATATCATGAATAGAAATGCCTCTGTTAAATAAATTTTTTATTTGTTCATGCATTTGTCTTATTCCGATTTTATTTTGTTGCTTTAAATAGTCATTCAAATCTTCTCTTATATACCCCCAGTTTGCACCGGTTTGAATCTTATTTATAGTGGTATGGTCCACGTTATATTTATTAGCTAAATATTGTTGGCTTTTCCCATGATAAAGAGCAATTTTAATTTCTTCAACTTCCTGCGCATTTAATTTATTATTTTTGCCTCTGCTTGAATTAATCATTTTATTTATAACTTTTTTACTATGATGTTTACCATACATTGGATTTTTATCTCCAAGTTTCATTAACCTCATCTCGTCTGAAATTTCCTTATTCTTTCTTCCCCCTCCCTCTATGTTGTAGCCTTTGCTTCTTGAGGTAGACTCATAATAATTAATCCAATATATTTCTCTTTCATCTAGTTTATTTATTTCCACATATTCAAGTATTTTAAATTCAAAATTGGTAATCCCGTATTTTTTAACTGATCTTTGTAGATATGAATTCTCATGTTTTCCTTCTTTAAGTTTGCATTTGTGAATGCTTAAGCGTTCTGTAAGATTATAAGTTTGTCCTATATAAATTTTACTATTTACTAAATTTTTAATGTAATAAATCCCACTTTTCACAGTATAACACCTCATTAATATTATACCATAAAAATCTACGGATGTAAAATGCAGCTTTTATCCTCCACCGAATTTACCCGGTTTTCACTAATAAATCTCTTTATTAGGCGACGAATAATCCATCAATACTGGCAAAATAACTTCTGAAACCATCTATACTCTTAGAGTCTCTACCTAAAGCCCTAATGGTACCGCCTGTAAGATTACACTCTATTGTGCTTTTATAATCCTTTATTGTAAATAATCCTTGCTTTGTTTTTGTACCAGATAGTTCTTTATCTGCATTTATAAATTTATAGCATTCCTTTAATACTATTTTTGCCTGATCCTCCTTGGTGGCAACGGTATAACATTGTGGATAATTGTACCCTGAAAAATTAGAATAAAATAAAGCCGGTACTGCATTCCCGACACTCTTACCATTTTGCCTGGCAACTTGTATATACGAAGTTCTAAATCTTCTATATCCGGTGTCCTTATGCACCCATCCATTCCATGAGCCAAACATAAAACATTGAAACGGATATAATTTCATAGGTGCAGGTTCTTCACCTTCGGCGAGTATTAAATTTTCAGCAAAATCTATAATATCATTTGCCTTGTCTTCATCCCATACATAAGGGAAATCATCAGTCCCTTGTCTTTCTAAATCGTTAAGGTGTCTTTTGCAAGATAATATTTCTAGCTCGCCTTTATTGTATTTGCCATCACAAACATCAGTAGCAAATTGAGTAGCTCTATCCATTATTACCACCTCGCTTATATCTGTCCCATTTACTCTTAGGCTTGTCTTCATCCTCATTTTTAGGTATTACAAGTTTACATCTACTTGATATGGTTAATCCCAAATCAGATGCCGCAGATCTGCACTGCTTAAAATATTTGTCTTGTATACTTACAATATCTTTATCAAGCAAGTAATTTGCGTCTTCAAGCATTTTCCGTGTAATATTTATATACATCTTTTTTGCAATAATAAATCTAGCCAATGCATCTTCATCAAGATTACTCATTATCTTAATCCTAATGAGTTCCTTGGCTATTTTATTGAATTCTTCTTTTAAATCATCATCTAAATAAGACGGTGCTCTTATATTATCATTTGGTGCTTTTACTTCTGTATTTTTTCTTTCCTCAATTTCAGCCTTAGTTAAATGCTTTTTCCCTTTAGCTGCAATCAAGTCTATAGGTTGTCTAGGTCTAGCCATTCTATGACCTCCTTCCTTCATTTCATGTTATAAATGGTGCATAAAATTCTATTTAGGGACTTCATGCGCAAGAACAGGCCCCC
>ENA-UOOI01000334-UOOI01000334.1-fermentation-metagenome-genome-assembly--contig:-NODE-334-length-61692-cov-54.791765_pt1 | contig 61692 bp, 61 predicted proteins | sample MGYA00245779_ERZ724027 | MGnify/ENA primary metagenome ERZ724027 (study PRJEB28704, sample SAMN03018318) | fermentation metagenome | biome: anthropogenic terrestrial biome; feature: soil; material...
GGCGGCTTTAGCCGCTATCGAACCTACCGGCTTTAAGCCGGTAGTGATTCAGTTTAAGTTCCGTTTGACGAAGGCCGGGCTTTCGGATGCCTGCCGCCGCTTTAATTTTTCGAATAAAAGGCCGCGCAGACGAAAGAGGTGAAAGGGATCGCGAATAAAATCCCAAAGCTGCCGACAAGAGCCTGTAAAATGTCCACCACGACCATTTCCCGGTTCAGCACCTGCAACAGGGAGGTATTGTAGGCCATCAGCAGAAGGACGACGGAAAGGGAGCCGCCGATGTACGCGAGGATCAGCGTGTTCGTCATGGTTCCCATAACGTCTCGCCCGATCTCCATTCCCGACCGGAAAATATCGTGGAAGGAAGCGGAGCGGTTTTTCCGGCTGATTTCAGAAAGGGAAGAGGAGATCGACATGGCGACATCCATAATCGCCCCGATCGCCCCGATCAGAATCGCCGCGAAGATGATGGCTTTTAAATCGATGGGGCGTTTTTCATTGATGTAAAGCAGGTACATGGAATCCTCATCTAAAACGCCGGTCAGCTTGAGGACGGGACTCATGACGGCGGTTATCGCACCCGAAACCAGAATGCCCCCCAGACAGCCGAGCCCGGCGGGCCAGCGTCTTTTTGTTGGCGTCGTTTACAATCAGATAGCTCATGACAATAATAAAAGAGCTGGTCAGAATCGCCCAGAAGTAAATGTTCTTTCCGGAAAGAATGGCCGGGATGAAAACCGCGAATACGGCCAGACACGTAAACACCAGCGAAATGATCGTGTGCAGTCCCTTGCTTCTGCCAAAAAACAGAAGGGCAAGGGCAAAAAGGCCCCCCAGCACCATGAGGGCGTCGGTTCTGACGTAATCCCCCGCCACCCATTGGGATTCGCTCCCTTCGTTTTCCGATTTGATCAGGATCAATTTATCCCCCGCCTCCACCTCTTTCATCTGAGAGGAGATACCGGGCTGGAAGCTCTGCGTCGCCGTAACTGTTTTCCCTTTTTGACCGCCGGTCAAAAGCTTTGCATGGAAGGAAATCGTGGAAGCCTCCTGCGGGGAGCTCCCTCCCATATCGATTTTTTCCGAGCTGCGGCCGGTGATTTCGGTCACGACAGCCTCCTGGCTTTCCATTCCCTGCCCGTTCGTCGGGTCGGGAAAATCCTTTGCCGCAATTTTGTTTCCCCAAAAAAGGAACAGGACGGATGCCAGAATGGTCGCGATCAATATGATTTTATTTTTCATTTCACATTCTTCTTTTCAAAATAGATTTTCGGCTGAACGCTTTGATCGGGCATTGGCCTGTGAAGGATCGCATCCCCTCCTTTTTTACCGTAATCATGAAAAGCGGTTTCCACATCCGTCGAAATCGCGCTTGACAAATAAAATCCAGTGCACTGCACTAATTATAAATACAAATGCGTCTCATTTGCAAGTATAATTTCATTTTATTATCTTGCCGGCTCCTTTCCTGATCGTCCGCTTTATCTGCAAAAATTCCTTCCGGAAGGAAAAAGAGCAAAATCAAAGGAAAGGGAGGAATTTCCTGATCGGCGGATCTGTCGGCGGAGGGGTAATGGCCGTCTTTTTCCTCACTTGGCGGCTTGGCGGGCAAACGATCTTCACGGTCAATATCCTTGCCGCGGGCCTGTTGGTTCTGGGATTGTATCTCTGCCATATCCTTCTCCAGAAATACCTCGCGGCGTGAGATTCCGGGAATACAGAATTGAGTGATAAAATAATAATGGGAAACAGTGCGGGAAAGAGCGAAGAAAATCAGGATGCAGACAATCGATGAAGCCCTTGACAGGCTGAAAACTTCAAAATTTCGGGCCGGCTTTTCTCTAACGGAAAAGGATAAGGCTTATGTCCGGGAAAAGGGCATGGACACCATCCGCCGCCACGCGCAGGATTTCGTCCGGCAGCGGCTGGCCCCGGCCGTCATCCCGAACGACGGAAAGCAGACGCCGATGCGCGGCCATCCGGTGTTCCTCGCGCAGCACGCGTGCGCCTGCTGCTGCCGGGGATGCCTCAACAAGTGGTACCGCGTGCCGAAAGGCGTTGCGCTGAGCGAGCGGCAGCAGGAAAAGATCGTGAACCTGCTGATGGCGTGGATCGGGCGCCAGATGCGGGAAAAATAATTTCGAACCGGCAGTGATAAGCGGTAAGGAAAACGTCAATTTTAAATTGAAAAATGGGGAAGCAGCAGCTATAATGGGCTTGAGAAAGCAGAATGATAAAGCCGTATTTTACAGCGATTCCGCTTATGATTGCGAACCCGGATTTGTTTCTCCCCCGCCGCAGGCAGGGGAGAAACAAGAACAGATTCTACGTCTTAGCTGGCAGCTGCCTTCGGGCAATCGACTGAGAGGAGGAAAGGAAAAAATGGCCAGGTTGCTTTATCAGGGTCACGGGAGCTACAGAATCACGACGGATCAGAACACCGTCATCTATATCGATCCGTATGCGGGAAAGGGTTACGACGTTCCCGCCGATCTTGTGCTGGTTTCGCATGAACATTTCGACCATAACCATGTGGAGCTGGTCAAATTGAAAAAAGACGGGAAAATTTACAGGAGCTCCGACTTGCTGCAAAAGGGGAAATACCGGTCGTTTGTTTTCAAGGATGTGAAAATCGAGGCCACACCGGCCTATAATAAAAATCATCCCAGAAACGAATGCGTCGGTTTTTTGATTTCCGTGGAGCATGTGAAAATTTACGCGGCCGGCGATACTTCCCAAACAGAATACATGTCCGACCGGCTGGCGAACGAGGCGATCGATTATGCCCTTCTCCCGACGGACGGGGTTTACAACATGGGCCCGGAAGGGGCTTCCGTGTGCGCAAAGATCATCGGCGCGAAACACAGCATCCCGATTCATATGAAGGTGGGAGCGCTGTTCGACGAAGAAAAAGCGGAAGCTTTTCAAGCGGATGGAAAAATGGTTTTGAGGCCGAATACGGAAATCAGTTTATAATGCTGCTCCCTATTTAAAAAGCGATAGAATTGCTTTTTTGAACAATCCGTATGGAATGGCTCATGAAAGGCTCGATTTTTCAATTTCAGAAAGAAAGGAAGATCAGAATATGAATGTCTTATTGGTGAACGGAAGCCCTCATGAAAAGGGCTGTACCTACACCGCTTTATCCGAGGTCGCGAAGGCGCTGGAGGAAAACGGCGTTTCAACCGCGATTGATCCGATCGGGACAAAACCCGTGCACGGCTGTATCGCGTGTCAGAAGTGTGTGGAATCGGGAAAATGCGTTTTCAGCGACGATGTCTGCAACGACCTGCTCGGACGGATGCAGAAGGCCGACGGCATTGTCGTCGGCTCCCCGGTCTATTACGCGGGCCCCAATGGGGCGTTGTGCGCCCTGTTGGATCGGATTTTTTACAGCGGGGGCTCCACCCTGGCCAATAAGCCGGCCGCCTGTGTGGTGAGCTGCCGCCGCGGAGGGGCAAGCGCGGCGTTCGACCGGCTGAACAAATACTTTACGATCAGCCGGATGCCGGTCGTGACGTCGCAGTACTGGAATTCGGTGCACGGAAACACGCCCGACGAAGTGCGCCGCGATCTGGAAGGACTGCAGACGATGAGGGAATTGGGCCGGAATATGGCGTGGATGCTGAAATCCATTGAAAAAGCGAACATCGCCGCCCCTCGGCAGGAGCCGTGGGTCGCGACCAATTTTATCCGGTAAACGCCGGGCGGATGCCTAGAATAGGGAAGGTGGTACAACATGCTGGATGAAGATAGACTGCAGACGGACACGGAGGGCTTCACGGATATCACGGGGCTCGCGGAGAAGTTCCATTATACCTATCTGCTGCGCTGCGCGGACGGCACGATTTACTGCGGGTATACGACCGATCCGCGCCGCCGCACCGCCGTGCACAACAGAGGAAAGGGCGCAAAATATACCCGTTCCCGCCTGCCGGTCGAATTGGTTTACCAGGAATGCTTTGCCACCAAAAGCGAGGCGCTGAAACGCGAGGCGGCTTTGAAAAAACTGACCCGCGCCGAAAAAATCCGACTGCTCGGACAGGGATGAAACAAATCCGGGCGCGGAAAAATTTTCAATTATCATCCGGCAGGAACGGAGTTGATTCCTCAAAGGCAATATGAAAATCAGGATACGATACCGCTTTACCGGTTATGTGCAGGGGGTCGGCTTCCGTTTCAGGGCCTATCATGCCGCACGTCTGCTGGGCCTTGCCGGGTGGGTGCAAAATGAGCCGGACGGCAGTGTGACGGTGGAGGTTCAGGGCGAGCGGCGGGAGATAGACGCCATGCTGGAAATGATCGAAAGGGGCCGTTATATCGGCATCGATCATATGGATTCGGAAAAGCTTCCGCTTGATCCGGATGAATATTCTTTCGAGATCAAAGATTGAAGAGCAGCGGATCGGCCAAGATGCTTTTGCGGAAACCCCTGTATGCAGCTGAGACAGTTTCCCGAATTGCCTTTTACAGCAATTCCACTTATGATTGCGGAGCCGTTTATTCCTCCCCGCCTTCGGCGGGGAGGAATAAAAACAAATTTTGCATCTTATCTGGAAATGCGATCATCCGGGAAGAAAATTCATAGGGAAAGGGACGGCTTGAACAGAAATGTGCAGGCCGTTTTTTCATCCTCGTTTTCCGCCGCCAGCCCGGATCGCGGGGATCGGAGCCGGAAGCGGGCCGCGGCAGAGGCGGCGCGGGGGAACCGGTCCTCTGGATCACCGGTGGATGTATTTCTGATACCGATTCCTCAGGTCGTTCAGCTGATCGATCTTCGCCATGAAATCATCCGATTTCATGGCGATTTTTATGATCAGGCTGTCCACGACGGCCATGGGCGCCACCATGGAATGATATTCCGTCGGCTCCCCCCGGTAACAGTAAAGAAAAGCCTCCGCCTCCTGAAGCCCGTCGGACAGCAGGTCGCTGAAGACGACGCAGGGGAACCCCACGCGCCGCCTCTGCTGCATCAGAACCGACGTCTCGGCCAGAACGCGGCTGTAGCAGAAGAGGATGACGAGGTCCTCCTTCCGCACGTTGTTCAGCGATTCATACAGGGAGGAGCCCCCCTCGAAAAAGATCAGCTCGATCCCGAATCTCCGCAGGCGGTACCGCATCACCTGGGCGATGCCGTGGGAAGCGTCCGGCGCGAAAACATAGATCCTCTGCGCTTTGGTCACCAGGCGTGCCGCCGTGTCCACCGCCTTTGGGGAGATCAGCTTCAGCGTTTTTTCCAGCGCCTCGATGTTTTTTACGATCAGTTCGGAGGTCGTGCGGTCGGAATCGTTCAGGGACGAGAGCGTGTTTTTCACTTTTGACACGGGCGTCGTATCGTTCTGCTCGATCAGCGCCTTTTTGAATTCCTTGAAATTCGCGTACCCGATCTTCGACCAGAACCTGCTGACGGTCGAAAAGCTCACGCCGATTTTTCCGGAGATGTCGCTCGCCGTTTCGCAGTAGACGGCGGTCCCGTGGCTCATCAGGTAATTCAGGATCAGGTGGTCCGCTTTGGTAAAGTTGTTTTGATCGATATTGGACAGGTCTATCATCCGTATCCGCCTCCTGTTTTCTTTTCCTTTTTTATTATAGTCGGAATTCCTCAAAAATGAAATATTTTTTTCATTAAATTTTTTATGAAAATTATTAATGCAAATATAACAGGGAAATAACCTGCATTTAACGAAACGGGCCTATGATGAATTCTGGCTTTAGGGGGAAACAATCTTGAGAAATATCTATTTTTCGTCGACATTGATGTGGAACGCACCGCTTCCGGAAATTTTCCGGGCGGCGCGCGCGTTCGGAGCGGAGGGAATCGAGCTGTGGGCGCAGCAGTTTGAGAGCCGCGGGTACGGCGCGGACGAATGTCTTGAGCTTTTGGGCCGCTGCCCGCTTCGGCTTTTTGTGCACAGCAAAAGCTGGGACCTGAATTTCGCTTCCCTGAACCCGCGCATCCGCGCGGCTTCGCTCGGCGAAATCAAGCGGTCCATCGATCTGGCGGCCAGGCTGCACGCGGCGGAGGTCACCGTGCACCCGCCCCGCGAATCTTTTCGCGGAAACCGCCCGTATTTTCAGCAGCTCGCCTACGAGGGCCTGCGCGAGATCCTCCGATACGGCCGGGGCAGCGGCGTGGCGGTCTCTCTGGAGATCATGGAGAAAATCCCGAAAGAGCTGATGACGACGCGGGCATCCGTACAGGAGCTGACCCGCGGCCTGTTCCGGGAGTTTTCCTATACGGTCGATACGGCGCACTGTTCCGGCGAAGCGGAGCTGCTGGATTTTCTTCGGAACCTTCCGGGAATCTCCAAGCTTCACATCAGCAACCGCCGGGGCGAAAAGTACCACACCGCCCTTCCGGACGGCGATTTCTCCTTTCAAAAGCTGTGGCCGCTGCTGGAAAGCCGCAACCTTCCGATGGTGGTGGAAGGCTTCGACAGCACAAACCAATATGGCATGCTTCAGGAAAACATGAACTGTATCCAGAAATTAAAGGAGTGTATGAAATGAAAGCAAAAAGAAAGATCGCAGCCGGCGTACTTACCCTCTGTATGGCGGCAAGCTTCGCGGCGTGCTCCGGCGGGGCCGCTTCCTCTCAGGGCGCGCCGTCCGCGCAGAATTCGGCCGCGCCGGCGCAGCAGCAGGAGGCCCTGAAGGGCGACATGACGGTTTATACCTCGCAGCCCGAGGAGGACATCAAGGCATTGATCGAGGCGTTCAATCAAAAACAGCCGGACATCAAGGTCAACGTCTTCCGCAGCGGGACCGAAGAGGTGGTCAGCAAGATCCTCGCGGAGAAAAAGGCCGGGTCGGTGCAGGCCGACGTCCTTCTGGTGGCGGATGCGGCGACGTTTGAGTCGCTGAAATCGGAAGACCTTCTGATGAGCTATGAATCCCCGGAGCTCAGCGGCATCAAGAGCGATTACTACGACGCCGACCATACTTATACCGGCACGAAGATCATCTCGACGGGCATCATCATCAATACCGGCATGGTAAAAAAAGCCCCCGCCGGCTATCACGACCTGACGGGCGCCGAGTATAAGGACCAGCTGGTTATGCCGAGCCCGCTGTATTCCGGCGCCGCGGCGTACAACCTCGGGGTACTCACCAGGACAAAAGGGCTCGGATGGGACTTTTACAAGGCCCTGAAGGCGAACAACGTCTCCGTCCAGAAGGGGAACGGCACGGTGCAGAAAGCGGTTCTCGCCGGCCAGAAGTCCTGCGGCATCATCGTCGACTATATGGCGCTGCGCGAAAAGGCGAAGGGTTCGCCGGTCGATTTCATCTACCCGAGCGAAGGGTCCCTCACCGTCACGGAGCCGATCGGGATCGTCAAGAGCACCAAAAAGGCGGATCTCGCCAAGGCCTTCGTGGACTTTATCCTGTCCGCCGACGGGCAGCAGGCCACTTCCGAAATCGGCTACACGCCGATCCGGTCCGGCGTCAAGGCGCCGGAGGGCTTCAAAACCGTCGACGACATCAAGAATCTGACCTATGACCTGCCGGAGCTCGTAAAAACGCGCGACAGCGACAAGGAGCAGTTCAGCAAGCTTTTCGGCTGACGCACGGAACCCAGGAAAACAGGGCCGCGGTTTTTCCCCGCGGCTCTTTGGAGATTCAATGGAATGAAAAAAAGAAATTGGTTCTTTCAGGCGGCCGGCTGCGCCGCCGTTGCTTTTGTCTTTCTTCTGCCGCTGTTCCGTCTGGCGCTGATGAGCGTGACGCAGACCGCCGGCTACGGGTTCGGAAATTACGCCGAGCTGTTCCGGGAGCCGCGGACGCTGCGGGCCATTGGGAATACCGTCGCCGTCGCTTTGGCGTCCACGGCCCTGTCGGCCGTCCTCGGGGTTCTTCTGGCCTTCCTCGTCGCCTACCTGAACATCAAAAGGAAACGGCTGCTGGAGCTGCTGGCGCTGGCCCCTTTTATCCTGCCATCCTACGTTGTCACCATCTCGTGGACCAGCCTGCTGGAACAGAACGGCGGGGCCAACCGGCTTCTGCAGCTTCTTCACCTGCCGGCCGTCAGCCTTTATTCTTTGGGCGGCATCATTTTCGTCCTGGGCCTGTGCAACGTTCCGCTCGTCTACCTGACGACGGTCGACACGCTGCGGAAGATACCGAGGGAGCTGGAATGGGCCGCCCGGGCCTCCGGCTGCGGCCGCTGGGAAACCCTGTGGCGGATCGACCTGGTTCAGGCCAGGCCGGCCATCGCCGGCGGCTGCGTGCTTGCGTTCCTCGCCTGCATCGACAATTTTGCCGTTCCCGCATTTCTCGGGATCCCGGCGTCCATCCCCGTGCTCAGCACCTATATCTATGAAAAGGCGATCGGCTTCGGGCCGGATTCGTTTTCCCTGGCGGCGGCGCTTTCGGTTCTGTTGTCCGTTGTGGCCGTCTCCGGCTCGGCGGCGATGTCGGCCTTCGCGCGGAAAACGAAGCGGTCGGAGAGCATCCGCCCCGATTTTTCGGCGCGCATCGTTCTGGGCCGCGGGGCGCGCCGGGCGGTGGAATGGACCGGCCTTGCCGTTTTTGCGGTGCTCGACCTCGTCCCCCTCGTCACGATGACGGCCGCTTCTTTTCAGGACCTTTACGGGCGGCGGTTTTCCGCCGCGAACCTGACCCTGCGGAACTATGAGTTCGTCTTTACCAGCGACGGCGTGATCCGAGCCGTCGGGAACAGCCTGTTCCTCGCGCTGATCACCTGCGCGGCCTGCATCGTCGCCGGCACCGCGGCCGCCTACGGGAAATCCCACGGGGGAGGGGCGCACATCCGCCTTCTGGAATCGTGCGCTTCGCTGACCTATGCGATCCCGGGGATCGTGCTGGCCCTCGCCATGATCTTCCACTGGTCCATGATCCCCGGCATTTACGGCAGCCTCCGAATTCTGGTCGTCGCCTATATCACGCGGTATCTGATCGTGCAGATCAAGGGGAGCTCGGCGGCCATGCTCTCCGTCCATCCGGCGCTGGAGGAGGCGGCCCGCGTGTCCGGCAGCGGAAAGGCCCGGATGTGGCAGCGGATCCTGATCCCCCTGCTGTTCCGGCAGACGATCTCCAGCTCCCTCCTGATCTTTGTGTCCTCCCTGACGGAAATGACCCTTTCGTCCATCCTGGCGGCCGCCGGGACCAAAACGATCGGGCTGACGATCTTTGATTTTCAGCAGTCGGGGGACTATAACCTGGCCTATGCGTTTTCCGTCGTGATCGTTGTTCTGATCCTCTGCGGCTACGGCCTTGTCCAGTGCGTCGGCGGAGCCGGACGGAAAAAGGGCGGTGCGGCTCAGCGCAGTCCGGGGGAAGCGGGCTCTTATCGATCCGAAACGCTGAAGAAGATGGAGGAAACGGCTTCATGAGTTTGAAAATCAGCCACCTGTCAAAAGAGTATGGCAAAACGGCCGCGCTGTCGGACGTGTCGCTCGAAATCGGGGACGGGGAGTTCCTCTGTATCCTCGGCCCTTCCGGCTGCGGAAAGACCACGCTGCTGCGCCTTGTCGGCGGCTTTGAACATCCGTCGGGCGGTTCCATCCTGCTGAACGGCGCCCTTTATTCCTCCCCGGATTACAGCCTCCCGGTGGAGCGGCGAAATCTGGGGATGGTGTTCCAGTCCTTCGCGCTCTGGCCGAACATGACGGTCCGCCAGCACGCCGAGTTCCCTCTGCTGAGAAGAAAGTACGCCCCGATGGATGCGGCGGAAAAAAGGCGGCTGGTGGACCGCACGCTTTCCGGCGTCGGCCTCCTCGCCCTGTCGGACCGATACCCCGACGAGCTTTCCGGCGGACAGAAGCAGCGGGTCGCGCTCGCGCGGGCCATCATCACGAAGCCGAAAATCCTGCTGATGGACGAACCGCTGAGCGCGCTGGATGCCGAGCTGAAAATCAGCATGAGAAAAGAGATTCAGGATATCCACCGGATGACCCGGGCGACCATCCTGTATGTGACGCACGACCAGAGCGAGGCGCTCGCGATGGCGGACCGCATGATGATCATGAAAGACGGCAAAGTGGAACAGGCGGGAACACCGCAGGAGATCTTCCTGCATCCCAAAACGCCGTTCGCCGCGACATTCGTGGGGAAATACAACCTGATCCGCGGGACGTGGGAGCGCGATACGTTCTATGAGGAAAACTCCCTGGCCTGCTGGAAGGACAGGGGAATCCGGCCGGAGCTGAAAAAGCTCGGCATTTTCCCGCTTCGGCCCGATCAGCTGGCGATCGCAAAGAAAGGAAACGGAATTCCCGGGAAAATTATCAACCGGCAGTATTGCGGAAGGGAAATCCACTATTCGGTGGAAAGCTCCGGGGGGCTGATCACGGTCTACGCCCCCCTCAATCAAAATTACGCTCTGGACGAAACGGTCGTCCTGACGGAAAGGGAGGAAACCGTTTGAAGGCCCTGTTTGATCTGCATACGCATACGCTGGCAAGCGGCCACGCGTACAGCACCCTGAAAGAAAATATCGAGGAGGCGGGCAGAAAAGGACTGTGGGGGATGGGAACCAGCGACCATGCGGAAAAAATGCCCGGCTCCGCCCATCCCGTCTTCTTCACCAATTATAAGGTCGTGCACGAATCCGTGCTGGGCGTGCGGATTTTCTGCGGCATCGAGGCGAATATCTGCGATTTCGGCGGAACGGTCGATGTGGAAGAGGATCAGCTGAAGAAGCTCGATTACGTCATCGCAAGCCTTCATACTCCCTGCATCCGGAGCGGAACCGCCCGGCAGAATACGGAAGCTTTTCTTCATGCGGCGGAAAACCCCTATGTGAAGATCCTCGGCCATCCCGACGACAGCCGGTATCCGGTCGACTACGAGGCGCTTGTTCCCGGCGCGAAGGAGCGCGGGGCCGCGCTGGAGCTCAACAACTCATCCCTTGTCCCGGGCTCGACCAGGATCGACGGGAGAAAAAACGCCGCCCGGCTTCTGGAAGCCTGCAAAAAATACCGGGCGCCCGTCGTTTTGGGAAGCGACGCCCACATCTGGTACGACGTGGGGCGCTTTGAGGAAGCGTTCGCGCTCCTCCGGGAAGCCCGGTTCCCGGAAAAACTCGTCCTGAACCTGTCCCCCGGCGGGATCCGGGCCGTCCTCAATCATCCTTTCTGACCGCATGGAGGCCGGGGCGGAAAAAACATGCCAGCGGCTGTTCAGCCTTCCGTTTAATGTATCGTCCAGGGCGGGTTCGAGGATGGAAATCGCCCGTTCGATTTCTTCTCCGTATGTGATTTCCATCGGGCTCGTTTCGCTTCGGCCCCGGGTCAGATCTGTAACGGCATCCATCAGGCGGTTCAGGCCCTTTCCGTTTCGGGCGCTGGTGCCCACGACGGGAATGCCGAGCTTTTCGGAAAGCGCTTTCAGATCGATCTGAATCTTCTTCTTTTTTGCCTCGTCCAGCAGATTGACGCACAGCACGACACGCTTGGAAATTTCCATGGTCTGAAGGACCAGATTCAGATTGCGTTCCCGGCAGGTGGCGTCCGCGACAACCACCACGGCATCCGGGCCCCCGAAGCAGATAAAATCGCGCGCGATTTCCTCTTCTTCCGAATTCGCCATCAGGGAGTAGGTGCCGGGGATGTCGACAGGGACAAAATTCGTATCCTGATGCCTGTATCTTCCCTGCGCGTTGGCCACGGTCTTTCCGGGCCAGTTTCCCGTATGCGGATTCATCCCCGTCAGACTGTTGAACACCGTGCTTTTTCCGACGTTCGGGTCAAAGCGACCACTTTATCATCCGCAGTGATCCGGTCGATTTGCAGGACGCCGCCGCTGCATAAGGCTCCGGCGCCCGTGGATTTTGCTGTTAATCCCATTTTTCCTCCTGTAAAAATAAATTTTTGTGGAAAAGCAGGGCGGATGCCGGCCAGCGGTGCCGCTATGTTGGAGGGAAGCTCCGGTATCATATGGGCGATGATGTCCTCCAGACGCCCGACATTGTCCACCAGCAGCGTCTTGAAGGCTCCGGAGGGTGTCTCCAGCATCACGCCCATGGGGACCCGGCGCATTTTGTCCGCGATAGCGCGACGGATATTTTTCAAAATGGGAAAGGAAATCCTGTGGCTTCGCAGTGAGGATTTCATCGTCAGATACGCCCGCAGCGCCATGCACACCGCCGCCGCTCCCGCGATGAGCGCCGCGCTTTGCACCGTTGCCGTTCCGCCGTAGACCTGCCCGGCCAGCATCGCCACCGCGAAAAAGGGCGCCATGCCGAACAGCTCGCCGAGAACGGCCAGGATGACCGAAAGCGTCATCCTTCCCTTGGCTTCCCCGGCAAAGCGGAACAGGACTTTGACGGGGGTTTCTTTCTTTTTCTTCAAAAAAGGCACCTCCATATAGTTAGTTTAAACTAACTTAAACTTAAAAAAGAAAGCCGTGGGTCAAAGGCCCAGGACGGCTCTCCAACCGGGGGTAAAAAACGCCTGCAGCGTTTTCAGGTAATGCTGCGCGTCCTCATGGGTGAAGTCGTGGACGACCACCTCGAAAATTGCGGCGGCGTAGGCACTGAGCAACAGATGCAGCTCCTCCGGGCGGATGCCCTTCACCGGGATGCCCCGGCGGCGCGCCTCGCCCAGATAGGCCAGCGTTTCCTTCTGTTCGATCATGACATACTCGTGGACGAAGTGCTCGTAGCGGGTGCCCTCCGAACAGCAGACCAGCAGTTTGAAAGCGTCGAAATGCCGGTAGATGAGATCGAGGAAGCCGGCGAGATCGGATCCTTCCTCCCACATGGCATCCAACGCCCCTTTGTCCAGCAGCTCATAATCCCTCGCCTTGAGCGCAGTGAACAGCCCGCGGAGTTCCGTGAGCGCCGGCTCCACCAGTGCGGCGAACATGGCTTCCTTGTCGGCAAAATGCCGGTAAAGCCCGGCGGAGGTCATCCCCGCTGCCGCCGCGATGGCGCGGATGGACGCCTTGTCAAAGCCCTTTTCCAAAAATTCCTTCCGGGCTGCCGGAATGATCCGCTCATGACTGGCAGTTTTGTCCCGCGGCGTGGAACCCATCTCCTTCCTTTTTATGTAATCAATGTTAGCTATCACTGATTACTAATATAACATGAGAAAACGCCCCTGTCAAGAAAAGAAAAAAATCCGGGTTCGCAATCATAATCGCTGTACGTTGAAAGGCTCATCTGAAGTTATGCCGGTCAGCGTTGCGCCTCCCTTGGCGATTCGCCATGTCAAAAAAGGCCGTTACATCTCTGTGACAATGCTGGACACTTTTGGTGGAAAGCTGGTACAATAGAAACGTTATTAAGTCCGTATGATTGATCAAGCAGGGAACAGGCAGGAATTGAATCGGGGCGATTGAAGGAATCATCAGACGATAAGACGATGTAGATTTTGGGCGCTGATTCAAAAAGGTCAATCGGAAGAGACCTTTGCATGTAAAACGAAGGGGGAGCATCATGAAAGAACAAACCCGTAGAAACTGTGAGCAGCTGGTAGAAAACAGAAATCGGATGAAATCCGTTTTCTCTTGGGACAGCGGGCTGCTGAACCTTGCGTGTGCCAGCATCTTCACGGCAAAGGGCAGGACCGTTGATGAGTCGGTATTGGAAGATTGCAAAAAACTGCTCAAACAGAAAGTCGGCTTTTTTTCCAATTTTCGCAGCGCCGCCCGGTCGCCGATTGCCGCGATGCTGGCGGCCAACAGCAATCCGGAGCAGGCACTGGAAAATGGATTGCTTGTGTACCGGCTGTTGAAGAAAGATTTCTGGACATCTGCCTATCTGCCGCTTGCTGCAATGATCATCGCACAAATGGCTCAACCATCCCGGTATGAAGGGATCGCATCCAGAACAAGAATCATCTATGACCGAATGAAAAAGGAGCATCCGTTTCTGACATCCGGGGAAGACAGCACTTTTTGTGCGCTTATGGCTCTTTCCGATCAGACAGATGACAGGATGATGGAAGATGCGGGGCAGTGTTATCAAAAGCTGAAACCGGATTTCTTTTCATCCAATGCCGTTCAGTCACTCTGTCATGTGTTGGCGCTCTGTGACGGCCAGCCGGATACGAAGTGTGAAAAAACGATGGAGCTTTTTGAAAAGCTGAAGGCGGCGGGATACAAATACGGAACGAATTATGAGCTGCCCACACTGGGCGTTTTGGCGATGTCCGGCGGCGATTCAGATGAAATCGTTCGGGAAATCGCCGAGATCGATGATTGGCTGTCACAGCAGAAGGGATTCGGGCTTTTCAGCGGCATCACCCGTAAGCAACGACTGATGTATGCCGGAATTGTAGCGCAGAGAGACTACCTGAATGAAGAGGCCATGCAGACCGCAGCGGTAAACGGCACGATTTCGCTGATCGTAGCACAGGAGGCCGCTATGTATGCTGCGGTGGCGGCAAGCTCCGCCGCCGCAGCATCGGCCGCCGCCTCATCGTCGAATTGATCGTGGAGCCAAGCCGGTCAAAGCCAAACGGACAGAAAAAAGGGGCTGTTGCAAACAAATTTGGGATAGCAAATTGCACAATAAAAGCAGTACGCGAAACAAGAAAATGCGCTTCGAAATGGCTTCTGAAAGCCAGATCAAGGCGCATTTTTGTGTGCTATTTTCTAAACGGGGGCGTTTTTCAACGGCCCCTTTTCGGCTGGCTTTTTCGGTTCTCCCTGAGAATCAAGCGCCCGCTGTCTCGCGTCGTCTCAAGAAGACGATCTGACCTTTCAGTCCGTGAGATTGCCTCTTCATTTATTTTCGCGGTGCCTTTCCTGCCCTGCGGTGAATTTATAGCCGAGGCCCCAAACGGTTTTCAGGTAGCGGGGCCTTTTGGCATTCTCCTCCAGCTTGTTGCGCAGATGTGATATATAGACCATCACCGCGTTTTCGTCGATCAGGGCGTCGCCCCAGACCTGCCTGTAAATCTGCTCTTTGGAAAACACGCGGTCGATATTCTGCAGGAAAAATTTCATGAGGATGTTTTCCTTTGACGACAGGGGGATTTCGGTTCCGTCTTTATAAAATTTCATCGTGTCCTGGTTGTAGCGGAACGGCCCCGCGGACAGAACCTTTTGCCCGCCGGGCCGCTCCAGCCGGTTCCGGCGGATCATCGCCTTGACCTTTGCCCCCAGCACGACAGGGTTGAACGGCTTTGTGACATAATCGTCCCCGCCGATGGAAAGGCCGTACAGGGTGTCGAATTCCTCCGTTTTGCCGCTCAGGAACATAATGGGGATCGTGCTGCCGGAGCCGCGCACGGCCTGAGCCACCTCAAAGCCATCCATATCCTTCATCATGACGTCCAGAATCATCAGGTCGAAGCTGCCGCCGGTCAGAAGATTGATGGCCTCTTTTCCTCCGGAAGCGACGACCGGCTCCATTCCGTTTGCCAAAATCACTTTTTCCAGCACCTTCTGGACCGACGGGTCGTCGTCAACGATCAGTACTGTGGACATACGGCTTCCCCCTTATCTTTCCTTGTTACTATACAGCATAATCCTTTTTTCCTTTTGCTTTTAAAGAAAAAATAGGCATTTCTTCATAAAGTTCTGAAAGAATTTTAAGCTTTTTTTAAAGATATGTTAAGTATGGAAGGTTATCCTAAAAATGCAGAACAGTTTTGGTCTGTTTTATTCATGTTAACAACAACTCGGGGAGGACAGCGTGTATCATAAGAGGAGCATGAAAAAAACGTGGAGTGAGATCAAATGATACAGAAGAAATGGAATAGAAAAATTGTTCTGATCGGTTTTTTATGGCTGGTTCTGGTCGTTGTGACGGTGACTTTCCTGATCGGGATCTACTATGAAAGGCAGAAGGAGATCGTCAGCCAGACGGAAGAGCAGCTGCTGACGATTTCCCAGCTGTCAGCTTCCAACATTACGAATTATGTAAACAACTTCCTTTCCGACCTGGAGGTGATCCGGGAGGACGCCCGTTTTCTCGAGGCTTCCAAGAAACTGAAGACGGGTCAAAAGCAGGCGGCAAAACGGGAAATCAGGGAAATCCTCGCAGAGTACGCCTCCGTCAAGAAATCGAAGGCCGCGGATCTGTATCTGCTCGACGGGAACGGGACAATGCTTTCCGGAACAAGCGAAACATTCCGGTATCGGCTGACGGAGGGGACGCTCCGTTCCCAGGCGGCCAATTCGAACGCCGTTCTGGAGGATGCGAATGGGAAGCTCTATCTTGCCGTTTCCACTCAGGCGCTGGAAGGAAACCGCCTTTCCGTCATCCTCGACGTCGAAGCCATGTATCAGAAGACGGCCTCCTTTATCAAGGCCGGGACCAAGGGATATACCATGATCAAGACTTCGTCCGGAACGATTTTGATGCATCCGGCGTCGCGGCAGATCGGCCTGGACGTGATCACCGGCAGGGAAAAGCTGTACCCTGATTTCGATTACGGCGAGCTGAAACAGCTGATCGAGCATCAGAAAAGCGGAAAAAGCGGGGTCGAGATCTATCATTCCTACTGGTGGACGGAAGAGCAGCCGGAACGGGTGGTCAAAATCTCCGCCTATGCGCCGGCGCCGCTCCCGGACGGCTTTTTGATCGTCAGCACCGTGATGGATTACAGCGAGGTTTCCCGGCCGCTCTGGGAGGGCATGGCGAGGATGCTCGCCATCTGTTTCCTGATGGTGTTCGGGATCGGCGGCTTCTTTTACGCGATGATCGAAGTCGTGCGCAACCGGGAGAAGTACCGCAGGGAAAACGAATACCTGAAAAAGCTGAACAACCGCCTGCAGGAGCTTCAGGAAAAAGAGGAGCAGATTTCCCATAACCAAAGGCTTCAGACCATCGGGACGCTGACGGGAGGGATCGCCCACGAATTCAATAACCTGCTCACGCCGATCATGGGATACTCCGGGCTGCTGCTGCAGTCCGTTCCCAGGGAAAGCGACTCGTATGAGGACCTTCGGGAAATTTATCAGTCGTCGGTAAAGGCGAAGGAGATTATCCGGCAGATTTCCCTTCTGAGCCGCAAAAAAGCGGATATGGAATTCCGGAAAATCCCGCTTCAGCAGACGCTGGAGCAGTCGCTTCGCGTGGTCCGGTCGGTTCTGCCGGCCGGAGTCAGGATGGAGACGGATCTTCGCCTGCAGAAGAGCCACGTGATGGGGAGCGAGACCCAGCTGAATCAGGTGATGCTGAATCTCTGCACGAACGCGATCCAGGCCATGGAGGAGAAGGGCGGGCTGCTCCGCGTAACCGGAACGCTGATCGAAAGCGCGCAGGCCCCGAAAATACTGGGGGAGAAGCTGACCGATTATTATGCGAAAATTGTGATAGAGGATCAGGGACCGGGGATCGACCCGGAGGTTCTGCCGCGGATTTTCGATCCGTTTTTTACAACGAAGCAGCCCGGGAAAGGGACGGGGTTGGGCCTTTCCATTGTCCAGAACGTCGTGGAAAGCCATCGCGGAAAAATCACGGTGAACAGCCAGAAAGGGGCCGGAACGGCCTTTACCTTCTACCTGCCCGTCGACGAGGAACCGGAGCGCCCCCCGGAGCCGAAGGGGCCGGAACACAGGGCGCAGTACAGCAGGATCGTGGTGGTCGACAACGACCTGAAGATCGTCCGGATGCTGAAAAAAGGGCTGACGAAGGCCGGCCTTTCCGTAACGAGCTTCAGCAGCCCGAAGGAGGCGCTGGCGTACCTGAAGGCAAATCCATGCGACGTGCTGATCACCGATTACTCCATGCCTGAGATGCTCGGGACGGAGCTCGCCTTCTCGGCGCGGGAGGCCGACGAAAAGCTGAAAATCGTGATCCTGGCGGGCTTTATCAACGAGGACATCCTGGAAGCAAAGCAGAAAAGGATCATCGACGATTTCCTTTTGAAGCCTCTGCTCTGCGAGGATATCCGGCAGGCGCTGGACCTGCTTTTCAGCCGGTAACGTCTGCGGCATTGATTTCATAGCGTGATCGTTCTGCTGGCCGGATGAAAACCGTACGTTTGGATTTTTGAAAACAAAAATCTGGCCGGCTTTGATTTTTGCACCCAAAAGAAGGTTATCCCCCTTGACACGGGGGTTGATCTTACAGCAATTCCACTGATGATTGCGCACCCGGATTGATTCTGCAATCTCAGCTGGGAGCGCTGTCAATACAAGATGACATCAATTTTAGGAGGTGAAGTTATGGATATCAGGAAAATCGGGACGGCCGGAACCATGGAATCCAGCGATATCATGATAACCATAATGAAGAACAAGGGAACCGGAACGGAAATCCAGCTGACCAGCTCGGTCGAAAAGCAGTACGGCCGGAAGATCCGGGAGGTCATCCGGGAAACGCTTGCAGAGCTCGGCGTGGAGAACGCCCTGGTGACGGCGGTCGACAAGGGCGCTTTGGACTGCACGATCCGCGCCCGCGTCAAAACCGCCGCGTACCGCGCCTGTGAATCCCAGGAATTCAAATGGGGGGCGAAAGAGGGATGAAACAGCTCAGAAGAACCATGCTCTATGTGCCGGGCAATAACCCGGGAATGATCCGCGACGCCTACATATACGGCAGCGACAGCATCATGTTTGACCTGGAGGACTCCGTTTCCGTCGATCAGAAGGACAGCGCGCGCTTCCTGGTTTATGAGGCGCTCCATACCATCGATTACGGGAACAAGGAGATGGTAGTGCGCATCAACGCGCCAGATACCAAAACCGGGATCGACGATCTGGAAGCGATGGTGCGCACGCGCAAAGTGGTCATCCGCCTGCCGAAGACGGAAACGGCGGAAGACGTTCTGGAATGTGAAAAGCAGATCGAACGCATCGAGCGGGAAAACGGGATCCCCGCCGGATCCACCCGCATGATGGCGGCGATCGAAAGCGCCAGGGGCGTCCTGAACGCGGAAAAGATCGCGTTTTCGAGCAAGAGGCTGACCGGCATCGCGCTGGGGGCGGAAGATTTTGTGACCGACCTGAAAACGAACCGCAGTCCGGAGGGGATCGAGCTCCTTTTTGCGCGGAGCATGATCCTGCTTGCGGCGCGCGCCGCCGGGATCGACGCCATCGACACCGTGTATTCCGACGTGAACAACGAGGAGGGCCTGCGGAAAGAGACCCAAATCATCAAGCAGCTCGGCTTTGACGGGAAATCCGTCATCAATCCGCGCCAGATTAAGCCGGTGTGCGAAATCTATACCCCGACGGAAAAGGAGATCAAAAAGTCCCTTGCTGTTATGGAAGCGATCGAGGAAGCCCATCACAAGGGCAGCGGCGTGATCGCCCTGAACGGCAAGATGATCGACAAGCCGATCGTCGAGCGGGCGCAGCACGTTTTGGACCTTGCCCGGGCCGTTGGAGCAATCGATAAGGAGGAATCGGACAAATGAGCAGGCTGGAACTGAACGGGATTCCGCATCTGGAAGAAATCGGGAGTATCGACCGCCTGTTTGATGCGGAAAAAGTCGAAAAGGATTACAGGTCCCTGGCCGAACGCCAGGCGTCGGACAATAAGATCGTTCCGAGCCTCGAAGAGGCGGTCCGCCTTTCGGGCCTTAAGGACGGGATGACGATTTCCTTCCACCATCATTTCCGCAACGGGGACTACATCGTCAACATGGTCCTCGACAAGCTCGCCGAGATGGGATTTCATGACCTTACGCTTGCGGCAAGCTCTCTGACGACGGTTCATGAGCCGCTGATCCGCCATATCAAAAACGGCGTGATCCGCCGCATCGAGACAAGCGGGCTGCGCGGCCCGCTTGCGGAAGAGGTCTCCCGCGGGCTGATGGAGGTTCCGGTGGTGTTCCGCAGCCACGGCGGGCGCGCTTACGCGATCGAGTCCGGAAAGCTGAAGATCGACGTCGCCTTTCTCGGCGCTCCCTTCTGCGACCCGTACGGAAACGCGAACGGCTATTCCCCCGACAGCGGCGAAGGGATCAGCTGCGGCTCCATGGGCTATGCAGTACCGGATGCGCGGTACGCGGACAAGGTGGTCATCCTGACGGACCATATTGTGCCTTACCCGAACATGCCGTTTGCCATCCCGGAGTCCGACGTGGACTATGTGGTGAAGGTGGATCAGATCGGCGACCCCGAGGGGATCATGAGCGGCGCGACCCGCTTTACCAAAAACCCGAAGGAGCTGCTGATCGCCGAGACGGCGGCGAACGTGATCGAGGCGAGCGGCCGGTTTGAGGACGGCTTTTCGATGCAGATGGGCTCCGGCGGCGCTTCGCTGGCGACGGCGCGTTTCCTGCGGGAAAAGATGCTGAACAGGAAGATCACGGCCGGCTTTGCGCTCGGCGGCATCACCGGCTCGGTCGTGGACCTTTACAGCGAAGGGCTGGTCAAAAAAATCCTCGACGTGCAGTCGTTCGACCTGAAGGCCGCGCAGTCGCTGAAGGACAACCGGTTCCATCAGCAGATTTCCGCTTCTTATTACGCGAGCCCCGGCAATGAAGGGACTGCGGTGAACCAGCTCGACGTGGTCGTCCTTTCCGCTCTGGAGATCGACGTCAACTTCAACGTGAACGTCCTCACCGGCTCGGACGGCGTCATCCGCGGCGCGGTCGGCGGGCACCAGGATACGGCGTTCGGCGCGAGCGTCTCCATCATTGTCGCCCCGCTGATCCGCGGCCGGATTCCGTGCGTGGTCGAAAAGGTCAACACGGTCGTCACGCCGGGAAAGACGGTGGATGTGCTGGTCACCGATCAGGGCGTCGCGGTCAACCCGATCCGCCGGGACCTGATCGAACGCCTGCGGAAAGCGGGCCTGCCGCTCTGCACGGTCGAAGAGCTCAAAGACAGGGCGGAGCGCCTTGCCGGCAAACCGGACCCGGTCCCATATCTGGACAAAGCCGTCGGAATCGTCACCTACCGCGACGGCTCCGTCATCGACGTGATCCGCCAGGTAAGGGATGAGGAATAGATGGAAGTTCCCCAAAACCATGTAAAATGAGGAGGAGTATTTTATGTATCTGGCACTTCTCGGTTACCTGATGATCATCACCTTCATGGTCCTGATCATGACCAAAAAGCTCAGCGCGCTGACGGCGCTGATCGTCGTCCCCATCGCGTTCGGCCTGATCGCCGGGGGCGGATGGAACGTCGCAAAGTACGCCCTGGACGGCATCAAGGGCGTGGCCACCACCTTTTCCATGATGGTGTTCGCCATCCTGTATTTCGGCATCATGCTCAACGCGGGCCTGTTCGACCCGCTGGTGAGAAAAGTGCTGAAGATCGTGAAGGGCGACCCGCTCAAGGTGCTGGTGGGCACGGCCATTCTGGCGGCGGTCGTTTCGCTGGACGGCGACGGCTCCACGACGGTCATCATTTGCTGCAGCACCCTGATCCCGCTTTACGACCGCCTCAAGATCAAAAAGATCTATCTCGCCACGCTGATTATCCTTCAGAACGGCGTCATGAACCTGATCCCGTGGGGCGGCCCCACCGCGCGCGTGATGTCGGTGATGAAGCTGGAGGCGGGCGAGATCTTTGCGCCGCTGATCCCGGGCATGATCGTGGCCGCCGTTTATGGGGTGGGCGTCGCCTATTACCTGGGCCTCAAGGAGCGCAAGCGCCTCGGAATCGTAGAGCTTGAAAGCAGCGAGGTCGGCGGAAAGGTGGAGCTTTCGGAAGAGGAAACCCTCCTGAAGCGCCCCAAGATGGTGATTCCGAACCTCATCCTCACCATCGCGGTTGTCGTGATTCTGGTGATGGGCCTCGCGTCTTCCTCCGTTATTTTCGGCGTGGCCACCGCGATCGCGCTGCTGCTCAACTACCCTGCGATGAAGGACCAGAGAAAGGTGATCGAGCTGAACGCATCGGCAACCCTCAACGTGGTTCTGATGGTCATCGGCGCCGGAGTTCTCATGGGCGTCTTGGACGGAGCCGGGATGTCCGAAGCGATCGCCCAGAGCCTGATCGCGGTCGTCCCGCCATCGATGGGCAAATACTTCGCCCTGATCATCGCGTTCATCAGCGCACCGGGCACGTTCCTGCTCAACAACGACGCGTTCTATTTCGGCGTGCTGCCCGCCCTGGCCAAGACGGCCGCGTCCTACGGCTTTACGCCTCTTCAGATCGGCTTTGCCGCCCTGATGGGCCAAGCGTTCCACTTCCTGAGCCCGCTGGTGGCGTTCATCTATCTGCTGCTTGAAATGACCAAGATCGACCTGCGCGAGTACCAGGCTTATATCTCCCGCTGGACGGTCGGCAACTTTATCATCTTTATGGTGATGGGCATTGTGACCGGAGCTCTTCCGATCGTGGCGTAACAGTTCTTCAAATTGGGCGGAACGGGCCGGGCGGTCCGTTTTGTCCGTTCAGGAGGATTCCATGGAAGCTTTTTCACTCTCAGATACGGTTTCTCTCGAGGAAATGCTCGCCGCGCGGGAACGGCGCGTGGAGCGGCGGGGGGAGCTTTCAGGGCGGTTCCGCACGACGCTCGTCGGCGTCTCCATGAATATTCCGGGCCCGGTAAAAACCGGCCCGCTGATCGAGCGCGCGTTCGGGGACGGATGGCGGGCGCTTCTGCAATGGCTGGCGGCAGCGGGCTTTGCGGTGGGGCACGCCGAACAGAGCCGCCGCAAAACGGGCCCGGAAGGCCTGCTGGCCGTGCGGGGAGACGCGCTCGAGGTCAAAAAAATCGCGGTCCGGTTTGAAGCCGTTTTCCCGGCGGGACGGCTGTTCGACGTGGATGTGTTCACCGCCGACGGGGAAGCCGTTCCGCGCGCCAGCATCGGAGCGCCGGAGCGCCGGTGCCTGCTGTGCGGGGGCGATGCGAAGGCCTGCGGGCGCAGCCGGGCGCACAGCGTGCCGGAGCTGCAGCGGCGCGTGCGCACGATTCTGGAAGAGGTTTATGCGGGAAAGACATAAGCGCCGCGTCAGCGCTTACAAGGAACAGGGGAGAAGATGCGCTTTGACTGCGACAGATACAAAAATTTTAAGGATTTTAAAGCAGGCGGCGTCAAACGCCCTGCTCGGCGAAGTGATGGCCACGCCGAAGCCCGGCCTTGTGGACCGCAGCAATAACGGCGCGCACCGGGATATGAATCTTTTTACATTTCTGCGCAGCGCATCGGCGATCCTGCCGTACCTGCAGGAAATGGCCGAAACCGGCCTTTCCTGGGATGCGTCTCCGCAGGAGCTGTTTTCCGCCCTCCGCCCGGTTGGCCGTGAAGCGGAACGGGCGATGTTCCGGGCGACGTGCGGGGTCAACACGCACAAGGGCGCGATTTTTTCCCTTGGGCTTGCCGTTGCCGCCGCCGGAGCCCGATACCGGAAAACGGGACGGCTGAACGCGGGCGAGATTCTGGAATTCTGCGGCGAGATGACGGGGGAGGCCCTGGAAAAGGAGTTCGGGCGGATCGACCCGTCGAATCCGGCGACGCACGGAGAGCGGCTTTACCTTGCCTACGGGGTGCGCGGCATCCGCGGCGAGGTGCAGCGGGGCTTTCCCTCGGTGCGGGAGCATGCCCTCCCGATGCTGCGCGAACTCCGGAAACAATGCGCCACCCCGGACCAGGCGCTGGTGCAAACCCTGCTCTGCCTGATGGCGAACGTGGACGATACGAACGTCCTTCACCGGAGCAACCTGGAGACCATGCGCCGCGTGCAGGCCCGCGCCCGGGCCGCCCTTGGGATCGGCGGCATGTTCACGGATGAGGGCCGTGCGGAAATCCTGCGGATGGACCGCGATTTCATTTGCAGAAACGTCAGTCCGGGCGGATGCGCCGATCTTCTGGCCGTCGCCGTTTTTGCCGAACGGCTGGGAACGGATTAACCATATAAATGATCCTGAAAACAACGAAATACGGCGGGTGAGACATTTGGAAAACGGGGATTACACGGAACGGACCGGAGCGCCGTTCACTGGGGAGCGGCTGCAGAAGCTGAAAGAATTTCTAAGGCAACAGGGCCTTTCCTACGACGATGGGATCGAATGGACCGTGGAGCTTTTCACGGCGGATGGCGCTCCTGCCGGAACCGCATCCCTGCAGGGGAACATCATCAAATGCGTCGCGGTCGCCGAAGACAACCGGGGGGAGGGGCTGAGCGGAAGGCTTCTGACGGCGGTGCAGCGGGAGGCGTTTCAAAGGGGCTGCGGCCATCTGTTCCTGTACACGAAGCCCAAAAACGGCGTCATGTTCCGGGAACTGGGATTTTATCCGGTTGCCGGAACGGATGAAGTGCTGATGATGGAGAACAGGAAAAACGGCGTCGAACGGTTCGTGGAGTCGGTCAGATCCGCGAAAAAAGGCGGGCGGATCGGGGCGGTCGTGGCAAACTGTAACCCGTTCACAAACGGGCACCGGTATCTGATGGAAACCGCCGCCGGCCAGTGCGACCTTCTTTATATTTTCGTCCTGTCGGAGGAAAAAAGCCTGTTCCCGGCTGAGGTCAGGCTCCGGCTGGTCCGGGAAGGGACCGCCGATCTTGCGAACGCGGTCGTGTGCCCGACGGAGGATTACCTGATTTCGTCCGCCACGTTTCCGACCTATTTTCTAAAGGACGACGCACAGGCGGACAGAATCCAATGCGACCTGGACCTGCAGATCTTCGGCAGGCAGCTTGCCCCGAAGCTGGGCATCACCAAGCGTTTCGTCGGGACGGAGCCGCGCGACCGGGTCACCGCCGCCTACAACCGGCGCATGAAGCAGGTGCTTCCCCTTTTCGGGATCGAGGTCGCCGAAGTGGAGCGCGTCAGGGCGGGCGGGGCGCCGGTCAGCGCCTCCCGCGTCAGGGCTTTGTTGCGCGGGGGAGATCCCGCGGCGGTCCGGGGGCTGGTCCCGGAATGTACCTACCGTTTCCTTTGCAGTCCGCAGGGAAGAAAAATCGTCGATGCCGGAAAGAGCGGCCCATCCCATTGAGAGTTCCGGTTTCCGGACTACTGAACAACAAAAGAAAAGCGATTATTCACCGGTAAATCGAGCCGTCGATTTACCGGTGCTTTTTCATTTATAAGCTCATTTATAGGATTGCTTTATAGCCAACTTTAATATATAATTTTGGACATAGATGGAAAATTAATGGTGCCTTAGGGAAGGCCCGTTCTAATCACGGCATTATGGCTGGGTATAAGTCTATGCTTGTTGTTATACACGGTTTGTTTACAATAGGCCGAATCCGGTTATTTACTTATTTTATATTTTTGGGGGTAATAACATGGCCAAGTATGAACGCGACTTCCAGGGGGATTTTAATGAACTATTGAATATCCTTGATTCTGGAATTCTGAACGGCAGCGCATCGGCGAGCTTTGAGGATGGCAGCGATTACTCGTACAACAATATACGCTGTGCCGTCCGTGTTTACGAAAGATACAGCATGATCGGCGGTAATCGTGTCAGCTTAAATATTACATTGATTGGCAATGGAAACCGCCTATTTCTTACTGCCATTACATCCGGCGGCAGCCAGGCGGTTTTCTTTAAATTGAATACAATGGGGGAGGAATCTTTTTTAGATTGCGTAAAAGAAATTGTCGAGAATTATTCCCGTTAATCATGGGTGCGGCATCCGATTATTCACATTAGGCCTCGTTTGAAAAATCAAGAGACTGGTCTATTTCGGCTAAAATTGTGCCGCCCAGCGTCAAAAATGCTCGGAATCCGGAAAGGATCTTTTTTCCTTGTTCGGCGCAATTTTATCTCGAAAATCCTGCGCTTTTTATTGATCAAACAAGGCCTAGGCAAAACAGTCACAGTAACTTCGCATGATGTTTAAACCATTCTAATTTAAAATCAAAGGGCGTTTCCGAAACTGATACGCAGTATCTGAAAAAAGAGGCGACAAGGCTTGTCGATCCATGATTTTGATTTTCCTGTAAAGCAGATTTTCCGGAGCAATATTCTGCTGATCGTCTGCTGCGCGTTTTATCTTGCCTGGTGGCTGCTGGCATTCAGACCCGCCGGAGCGGTCAAAGGCATGAAAACGGGATGGCTCCTGATCCCGGCCTTCGCCGCGGGAATCGCCGCGGTGGTTCTGGCGGTACAGGGGATCCGGTCCGCGCCCATCGAAGCCGCGCTTTTCCCAGGCGGGCTGCTTTTATGGGGCGGTGTCGCCGCGTATTTCATCCTGCTGGCGGTCACGGGCCTGCTCTTTCAGAGACAGGTGACGACGGAGCTGTTCCTCATTGTCGGGTGGGCGGTGCTGGCGCTGTCAGAGATCAATACATTGTATGGCACGGGCCGGTTCTCCCGTAGGATGGCAGCCCCCTTCGCCGTCGTGATCGTGGCTGCCGCGCTGATCAGCCTTGTCTGCTATGTGCTGTACTACAATCTTGGGGACCGCGCGGGGTATTTCGACGGCATGATCCCGCTTTTGCTGGTGGCGCTGGTCACGGCCGGTATCTCCGCCGCCATGACGGTTTAAAGGCATTGAAATACCCTAAACTTCCCGTAAGATTTATTTGCGTACGATAGGAAGCGGGCCGGCCGGTCTGGGGATTCCTCCATAACGACCGGAACTATTGATAAAGATTACTTTTGGAGAAAACGCTATGGATGATTTTGACTATTGTAAAATTGAAATCTTTATCCCCGAAACCCATTTCCGCATATTGCAGGACGCGCTCCAAAGTGTGGATGCGGGGCACATCGGGAACTACGACAGCTGTCTGTCATACAGCAGGGTGACGGGCTGCTGGCGGCCGCTGGAGGGGAGCCATCCCTACCTCGGCAAAGAGAATGCCGTCAGCTCGGAACCCGAGCTGAAAGTGGAGGTTACCTGTCTGCGTGACAAGGTGGATGCTACGGTCGACGCCATAAAGGGAGTGCATCCCTACGAAGAGCCGGTGATCAATGTGATTCCGTTATACAGAACCAGTTTCTGATGCGCTCTTTCAAGGGCGGGTAACGGCGGAACTGTGAGGAAAACTATGATCGCACTTGCAATACAGGTTCGTCATGAGTTATAATGGATAAAAATAAAAGCAGGGACCTTTCCCTGGACTGGTTCGAGAACCTCCCAGTATAAAAAACTAAGGAATGATGTGCGCAAGCAGTTTGATTGCCATGTCCTTAGCGGGGCATGGCTTTTTTTATCTCCATGAAATCCTGCGCGAATTTCCATATTATACTGAAATTCAAAAGTCTGAAAAGGTGCCCGTGAAGAAAAGGAGAATGGATTTTGGAGAAAAAGAAAATCATTCTGGACTGCGATCCCGGAATCGACGATGCCCTTGCGCTGATGCTGGCGCTGTCGTCGCCGGAGCTGGACATTTGCGGAATCACCACGGTCAGCGGGAACGTACCGGCAGAGCTGGGGGCGGACAATGCTCTTCGCGTGCTTCAGTTTATGAACCGGCTGGACATCCCGGTTTACTGCGGAGCGGAAAAGCCCCTGGTGCGCGGATACGTCGGCGCGCAGGACACCCACGGGGAGGATGGCCTGGGGGAAAGCGGAATTTTACCGGCAGAGGGCGCCGCGTGGCATCCCGGCGCCGTCGATTTTATTCTGGATACCCTGCAGAAAACAGAATCGCTTACGATTGTCGCGATCGGGCCGCTGACCAATCTTGCGCTGGCCCTGCGAAAAAACAGGAATGCATTTCAAAATCTGAGCCGCCTGGTTTCTATGGGCGGAAATTTCAGAAGCTACGGCAACTGTTCCCCCGTCGCGGAATATAACTACTGGTGCGACCCCGATGCCGCGGGCGAGGTCTTTGAGAATCTGGGAAAACCGATTCATATGGTCGGCCTCGACGTCACCCGAAAGATTGTATTGACGCCGAACATACTGGAATATATGCGCATTCTGAATCGGGACACGGCGGAGTTCATTCAAAAAATCACCCGCTTCTACTTCGATTTTCACTGGAAGCAGGAGAAAATAATCGGCTGCGTGATCAACGACCCTCTGGCCGTGGCCTATACCGTCGACCCTGATCTCTGCCGCGGCTTTGACGCTTACACCGCGATTGAAACCGGGGGCCTATGCATGGGGCAGTCCGTTGTGGATTCCATGGATTTCTGGCACAGGGAACCGAACAGCCGTGTGCTCACCAAGACGGACCCGCTCGCCTTTATGACGATGTTCCTGTCCCGGGTCTTTCAAAAAGGACCCGATCCGGTTCGGACGGTTCTGTCTGAAATCATGAATGGTGGCGACGTATCATGAAACGGGGCTCCACTACGATAAAAATAACAGTCACCGCGTTTTGCACGGCGATCAACATTGTCGGCGCATATGTCGCCCTGGTGTTGCGGCTTCCCATTTACCTGGACAGCATCGGGACCATACTCGATTCCGTCCTGCTCGGGCCTGCCTTCGGGATGACGGCCGCCTGCCTGAGCGGAATTTTCAGCGGCGTTACCTCTGATCCCTATGCTTTCTACTTTATGCCGGTTGGAATGATCACCGGGCTGCTTGCGGGATTCCTGTTCCGCGCGGGCTGGTTCCGGAAAAGGAGGCTTTTCCTTGGGGTCATCCTTTTAACGGTGCCCGGAACCGTGGTCAGCTCCTGCATCGCCGCATTTTTGTTCGGGGGCGTGACCTCTTCCGGTTCCTCTGTTCTGGTTCAGATTCTCCACCGCGCGGGGCTCGGCATGGCGGCCAGCGCCTTCGTGGTGCAGATTCTGACGGACTATCTGGATCGTCTGATATCGGTCGTCATCGTCAACGTCACGTCGTCGCGCCTGGGCGGCAGGCTGACAAAGCTCTTGGGCGGGGGAAAATCGAATGGAACGCTATAATCTGATTACGAAGAAAAATCCGAGGGAGATTGTGCTGCTGAAGGGCCATCCCTGCATCTGGGGAAAATGCTCCTTTTGCGATTATATCTCTGACAATTCGGAAGACGAAACAGAAATGACAAATCTGAATTCCGAAGTCCTTTCCCGTGTCAGCGGCCGGGCCGGCGTGCTGGAGGTCATCAATTCGGGCAGCTGTTTTGAGCTTCCCCAAAATACGCTCTTTCAAATCCGCCGGATCATCAAAGAAAAAAAGATCCGGCAGCTGTTTCTGGAAAGTCATTGGATCTACCGTCATCGGCTGCAGGAGATGCGGGAATTGATGGGCGTTCCCATCACCTTTAAAATCGGAGTGGAAACCTTCGATAACGATTTCCGGGAAAACGTGCTGAAGAAACATGCTTTTTTCCGCACGCCGCAGGAAGTCGCGGCCTATTTTGATTCCCCATGCATTATGGTCTGCATCAAAGGCCAGACAAAGGAAATGATCGACAGCGACATCAGAATCCTGAAAAAGTATTTTCGTCTGGGTACCATCAACGTGTTCAATAACAATTCCACCGCAATCCGTCAGGACCCAAAACTGGTCGAGTGGTTTCGGGAAAAATACGCCGATCTGAATGGGGACCCATCTCTTGAGGTTTTATATCGGAAGACCGATTTCGGAGTGGGGGATTAGAAGTTGTTTCGTCATGAATATCCTGTACGGATACCGAATAACTATGTTGTAGCCTTCCCAGCGAAAGGGGGAGGGAACAAACCCGGGCCCGAATCATAAGCGGAATCGCTGTAGGAGAAACAGGGATGAATCACAACGAGATTTTCATCAATATGGTTCAGGATAACCTGAATGAAATGAACGATACGATCGACCGTCTCTATACGACTTCAAACTACTGCGCCAAAAACAGGCTTTTAAACCGTCTTCGGAAAAACATGTCCAATCTCTCCGTGCTGATACAGGGGTTACGGGGGAATGAAGGCATTGATCCTCTTCCGCCCGGCACAGGCAGGCGGTTCACGCAGGCCGAGCTCTCAAGGTGTAACGGCAGAGACGGCAATCCGGCGTATGTGGCGGTAAACGGCATCGTATACGATGTGACAAACACTGCCGCCTGGGGCGGAGCGACCCATTTCGGGCTTACGGCCGGCGCCGACGTGACGAGCCAGTTTGCTTCCTGTCATGCCGGTCAGCCGATTCTCAGCAAATTGAAGGTAGTCGGGAAGATGACGGAATGAATCGATCAAATGACAGCTGCCCCAACCTCTCGATGAGGCTGGAGACGGCCTCTGTCCTTGTCCATAAGGCGGTCGGCGCCGTCAAACGGAACAGGATTCCCAGAAGGAATCTGATATGGCTCGAGCTGACCGGCTGTTCCGGAAATACGATCTCTCTTCTCGACGGATTTCATCCGGATTTTAAAAGCGTGGCCGCTCAAATGGTAAACATCCTGTACAGCAACAGCCTGATGGCCGCCGAGGGAGAAGCCGCCATGGAGAGGCTGTTCGGCGCGATCGGCGGCGATTACATATTGGCGGCCGAGGGCGCGGTCTCAACGAAAGACAACGGCTTGTACAACATTATCGGGAGGTGGAAAGGCCGTCCGGTAACGGCATATGAAGCCATTCAAAAATTCGGGGAACAGGCGGCCTGCGTCGTCGCGGTAGGGACCTGCGCTTCCGACGGAGGCATATCGGCGGCAAGGCCGAATCCGGCGGAATGCGTCGGTATCCAGAGCCTGCTTGACAGGGAGGTCATCAAGCTGCCGGGGTGCCCGTGCCATCCCGACTGGTTTCTGGGGACGCTGGCCTATTTCCTGCTTTTCGGCGAGCCTGAACTGGACGAAAGACAAAGGCCGCTCATGTTCTACAGCACGCTGATTCATGATCTTTGCCCCCGAAGGCCATATTTTGACCGGGGGATTTTCTCTTCCAAGCTAGGCGAGAAAGGCTGTATGTTCAAGCTCGGATGCAGAGGGCCGGTCACCAGGGCCGACTGCCCGATCCGGAAATGGAACGGCCGCGTGAACTGGCCCATCGGCGACGGCAGCCCCTGCATCGGCTGCGCCATGTTTGGATTCCCCGATGCAATGGAGCCGTTTATCAGCTATGACACGACATAGAAGGAGGCGGAAGCAACGAAGAGGATTATCCTGAATCCCGTGACACGGATCAACGGTTCCATGGGAGTCAACGCCGACATCGATCACAATATCGTGACGGACGCAAGGACGGAAGGACTGCTTTTCAGGGGCTTTGAGAAGATGCTGGAAGGGAGAAATCCCTTCGACGCCGTGTATTTTACGCAGCGCATCTGCGGGATCTGCTCGACCGCTCACTCCATCGCCTCCTCGATGGCTCTGGAGGAAGCTTTGGGAATCGCCGTCTCTCAGCAGGGCAGATATCTGAGGGACATCATTCACGGGTGCGAGTTCCTCCAGAATCATATCCGGCATTTCTATCAGTTCACCGTGCCCGATTTCATCAGGCTCCCGGAAGGCAGCGCCCTGTTTGAAACAGACCATCACGACTTCCGGCTGCCCAAACAGAAAAACGACCGGATCGCGCGGCACTATTTCGATTCCCTCCAGTACAGCCGGAGCGCGCATGAGATGCTGGCAATTTTAGGGGGGAAAGCGCCCCACAATCATGGAATCTTTCCCGGCGGGGTCACGGCGCCGGCCACCCCGGAAAAAATAGCGGGGATGCGGTCGCTGCTGCTGAATATCAGGCGGTTTGTCTGCGATCAGATGATCCCGGACGCCTATACGATCGCCGATTATTACAAAGAATATTTTGAAATCGGACAGGGGTATGGGAATTTTCTGACCTTCGGCTGCTTCAACGGATATGAAAAGCTGGGCACGCTTTATGTGGATCCGCTCGAATCCGGCAGCGGCAGAATCACGAAGCTGGATCCGGGGAAGATCACCGAGAATGTTGATTCGTCATGGTACACGGCAAAGTCGGAAACCGATACGCCGTATCAGGCAGTCCTCGAACCCGACCGAAAAAAGAGCGGCGCCTATTCCTGGGTAAAAGCGCCGAGGTACAGGGGGCTTCCTTACGAGGTCGGGCCGCTGGCGAGGATGTGGCTTTGCGGGCAATATCGGCACGGCATATCGAGTATGGACAGGACCCTGGCCCGCGTTCTGGAGGCAAGGAAAATAGCGGATATCCTGCTTGTCCTGCTTGAGAACGTCATCCCCGGGGTTTGCATTCAAAAAGAATACGAGGTACCGCAGAGCGCCCGCGGGGATTGATCGACACCACCCGCGGCGCTCTGGGACATTGGATCAAAATCGAAAACAGGGTGCTCTCCCTTTATCAGATCATCACTCCATCCGCGTGGAACCTTTCCACCAGAGGCCCGGACAATTTGCCGGGGCCGGGGGAAAAGGCGATAATCGGCACAAGAATCAGAAATCCGGATGCTCCGGTGGAGCTTGGAAGGATCATCCGCTCGTTTGATCCCTGCGTTTCCTGCGCCACGCATGTCTACTCAAACGGCAATTTCGTGAAGACCATACAGGTGATGCCGTGAAGCGAATGCTCGTAATCGGCATCGGCAGCCTTGTCATGAGGGATGACGGAATTGGGGCAAGAGCTGTCGAAGCGATCGGGAGCCGCCTGAGGGAACATGATGTTGCATCCTTTGTGGGAGAAACCGATTTTCAAAGCTGCTTCGATGAGATCAGGCCGGATGATTTTGTGATCGTCGTCGACGCCATGCTCCGGGGCGCAGAGCCGGGAAGGATCGACGTCATACCCCTGAGCGAGGCCTTAAAAAATCGCGGCAGGCTGAAAGCGCAGCATGAATTCAGCCTTTTCGATCTGATGGAGTTGCATGCTCCGGGAACGCAGGGCTGCTTCATCGGGATCGAAGCGGCTGAGATCGGCTTTGGCTTTGAACTCAGCGAACCGCTGAACAGCCGCTTTGAGCAAATCTGCAGCGATCTTTCAAATACAATTTTAAAGATAAAGGAAAACGGAGTATCCGGAAAATACGGCAGCCGATAACAGCTGTCAGTCATGGGCGGAACTTGATGAATAGGCTGTAGAAAGCAAACAGCAATAAAAACAGATGGCTATGTTTTTACCTCTGTGCGGGGAAACATAGCCATCTGTTTTTTTATTTTGATGAGGATTCTCAGTGGAAGAGAAATCAAAAAAGTGTTCTGCAGCAGTTTTTACAGGCTTGAATTTACCATGTAAGTGCATCAGGGGAAAAAGGTGACTCAAAGGAATCATTCCTTTAAAATAGTGTTTGCGAGAACAGCTGTGAAAGGATTTAAACCAATGAGCCACTACCATCATCTTAGCATAGAAAAACGGGGAAAGATACTGATTTTCAGCAGGGAACAAAAGGGTATCAGAAGGATGGCCGGCCCCTTTCCTTGGCGTTCCGCTTCCACGATCTCGCGTGAAATCAAACGCAATGCTTCAAAGAAAGCCGACTATTCCGCAATTCTCGCAGACAGGAAAATATCACCGACGCCGCAAGCATTGCAAAAGGGACAGACTGCTTGACGTTCGCAAACGCAAGAACCTTGTCAGAAGCCTTTTCCTTGATCAGCAATGGTCACCGGAGAGATCCCCAACCGGCTCAAATTGGAAAACAATCCTTTGCAGGTCAGCTACACGACGATCTATCGGGGCATCTATTCGGGAATGTTTGACAGCGGTAAGCTATCCCATGGAAATCGTGGCGTCATTCAGAGACTGCGTCATCACGGCAAGACCCGACTGCGAAAGGCCGGCAGGAAACACCGCCTTTATTTGCCAAACTGAACCTCAGGCCTCGTAAACGCTTTAACTGAAGAGCTAAATCACCTTATGAATATCCTGCATCATCCGGCAGAGCATCGCCGAATCAATCTGTCCCGGTGCGGATTCCTTTTTCACCGTTCCAAAAGTCAGGGCAGATCCGAATATCTCGCCCGTAATACGGCTGACCACACCCAATTTTGCCATGGATATTGCGGCGATCGGCTTCTCCGCATATTTTTTATGCATGATCGCCGTCGCTTCCAATAATCTGATCACATCTGTTTCATTTTGGGGCATAACTGCGATTTTGGAAATATCGGCGCCCATAGCCTGCATTTTCCGCAGCCGGCCGATGATTTCCTCGCGGGAAGGAGTTCCGTCAAACTGATGGCTCGATCCAATGACTTTTACGCCGGCCGCATGGGCGCTTTCCAGAACCTTTTTGGCGGTTGTTTCTTCAGCCAGCATTTCCACGTCGATTAGATCCACCCGGCCTGTCGCTACGACCGCCTTGTTGATTTCCAGATAAGCTTCCGGGTTTAAATCGATTTTGCCGCCTTCCCTTGCGGTGCGCAGGGTAAAAAGCAGAGGGATCCGATTGAAAACAGAAGACAGCGGCTCCAGAACATCCTTGATTTTTTCTATGTCCCTGGCACTTTCAAACCAGTCCGCGCGCCATTCCACAACATCCGCTCGGCTGCTCACGATACTCGATGCGTCCGCGAGGATGCCCTCCTTTGTATCGGCTACGATGGGAACGCAGATTTTAGGGATTCCATTCCCGATCGTCACATTTTTTACAGTAACCGTATCCATAAATTCCACCTTTTTCTGCCCCTGCGAAGCTACCCAGCGAAAACGCGAAGCGTCTCTTTTCTCGATGCTTCATACAGTTTATCGCTTTAAATCGATACATCACATTTTACTTTTATTTGGCTCGTTTGTCAATACCGCCCTGAAGTTTATTCCTATCATAATACGATATCAATACTTTATCAAGCGGGCTCTATCGAAAAAAGTGGAGCTCGGCAATCACCCGTGATCGGTGGGCAGGAACGGCTTAATCCGCCGGCCGGTTTATGAAAGCGGCAAGGTTCGGTCGATAGTCCGGCGATTTACGGACAATAATATAGTTATAAAAACCATATATACTGGTTATTGAATTGACATTTGAATTCTATCACGATATAATAACCACTAGACAATTCACCCTGGCATTTCCAGATAAGATGTGGAATTCGTTTTTGTTTCTCCCCCCTTCGGCGGGGGAGAAACAAAAATGGGTTGCAATCATAGGCGGAATTGCTGTGGGACTGGAAAAGAGGGAAAATAATGGATGAAAAGAAACTGGTGATCACGGGAATGGGTGCATGCACCCCCATTGGAATCGGTGTTCCTGAATACTGGAAGAACCTGATCAACAGCGTATGCGGCATTGGTAAAATCACCCGTTTTGACGCTTCGGAGCTGCCGGTGCAGATCGCCGCCGAGATCCGCGGCTTTGATCCGGCAGCGTATCTGCCCAGGCCGCTTGTGCGCACGATGGATCCTTTCATGCAGTATGCCTGGGTGGCGGCGGAAGAAGCGCTTCACGACAGCTCCCTTTCCGTGGAGCCTGAGGCGGACCGGATCGGCATCGTGATGGGGACCGCGATGGACGGCATCAGTACGGTGGCGCATACGCAGGAAAGGTACGGCGAGAGAGGGCCGCGCCGCATCAGCCCCCACTTTGTGCCGATGGTGATCGGCAACGTGGCGGCAGCCCGGATCGCGATCGCGCACGGCATTCACGGCCCCAGCTTCACGCTCAATACCGCCTGCTCGGCCGGCGGGGATGCCGTCATGACCGCGGCGATGCTGCTCCGGTCGGGCGAAGCCGAAGCCGTGCTTGCCGTCGGCGGCGAATCGATCCTTTGCCCGGTGGTGGTCGCGGGGCTCGCACAGGCCAAAGCGCTGTCCCGCCGCAATGACGAGCCGCAATGTGCCTGCCGGCCGTTCGACATCGACCGCGACGGCTTTGTCATAGGGGAGGGCGGAGGAGCGCTCCTGATCGAGACCGAAGAACATGCGCTGGCACGCGGTGCCGAAATCAAGGCCGTGCTTGCGGGTTACGCCAATACAAACGACGGTTATCACGTGACGGCGCCTTCGCCGCACGGCGAAGGCGCCGCGGCCTGTATGCGCCGGGCTCTGTCGCGCGCCGGCTTCCTGCCGGGGGAAATCGGCTATATCAATGCGCACGGCACCTCGACCGTACTGGGCGACCGCGCCGAAACGCAGGCTGTCAAAAGTGTGTTCGGCGGGGCGGAGCGGACTCCGCCGGTCAGCTCCACAAAAGGGGCGACCGGCCATCTCATGGGCGCGGGAGGCATCACCGAGATCATCGCCTGCATCCAGGCCATACGGGAGGGAATCCTTCCCCCGACGCTCAATCTGGACACGCCCGATCCGCAGTGCGACCTCGACTATATTCCAAATTTCGCAAGAAAAGCTGAAATTCACGCCGCCATGTCCAATTCATTCGGATTCGGCGGCCAGAACTCCAGTATTATCGTCGAACAATATAAGAAATGACAGATCTGGAAAAATGATGAATGAAAAACAGGGGGATTTCCATTGCAATTTACTTATGACGCCACGATGTTCCGAAATGTTTTTGAGCACGAATTCACCTATATCAATGGTTTTATGCGCAATGTTTCCCGCTTCGCGGAGCGGCCGGCCATGCTCTCCCCATTGACCGGGCGGCGCTGGACCTATCGGGCGCTGAATGCGGATGTCAACCGTTTCGCCCACGCCCTGCAGGCGGATGGGATCGGGAAAAACGATGTGGTCATGTATATGCTGCTCAATTCTGAGGAATTTGTGTTCTGCTACCTTGCCTCCCAAAAGATCGGCGCAGTCAACTGCCCTGTCAACTACCGCCAGGCCGCGGGCGAGATCGCTTTGATGATCGACGACAGCCGCCCCAAGGTCTTTGTATATGACGAGGAGTTCCGCGAGACGGCCCGTCAGGCTCTGGACGCCGCCGTATATCAGCCGGAAAGGGTCGTTGTTGTGGATCTGTACAACAGGGCGGAAGCGGAAAAGGGAGAAATCACTTACCGGGACTATGTCGGCACACAGCCGGAAAGCAATCCGAAGCGCGACGGTTTGCCGCATATTTATGAGGAGACCACCAGGCTTTATACATCCGGTACCACCGGCCGTCCGAAGGCCGTTCCGATGAACAGCATCAACGAGGTGCTCTCCGCGCATGACGTGATGATGCATTTCCCGCTCAATGCGACCGACCGCACGATGAATATGACTCCCTGGTTCCACCGCGGCGGCCTTCATTCCGGCGGCCCGAACCCCACGCTGTACGCCGGCGGCGAAGTCGTGATCCTGCGGGATTTTAACCCGCGCCGCTGTCTGCGGTATGTGGAGCAGTACAAGCTCACCTTCTTGATCGGCGTGCCGACCATTATCGCCATGCTGGCGCGCGCGCAGAAAAGCAGGCCTGCCGATCTGTCCACGCTGCGCGGGATTGTCACGATGGGAGCTCCGTTTGGAAAGGCCGCCTGCGAGAGCTATATGAAATTGCTGACGCCGAATATTTTCAACGGCTACGGCACCACGGAAAGCTTCTGGAACACTTTCCTGCGCCCCTATAACCTTCCGGAAATGGCGGGAAGCGCCGGGCAGTCCTGCACGGATGACGAAGTACGGGTCGTGCGCGTATGCAAAAACGGCCATGCCGATCCGGACGATCTGGCTGCGCGGGACAATTCGGAAATCGGCGAAATCATCATCAGATCTCCGGCAAAATCCGCTTATTCCTATTTCAACAATCCCGAGCTGACGGCGCAGAAATTCTACAAAGGGTATCTGTATACCGGCGATCTCGGCACCTGGAACGAGCAGGAGTTCATTACCATCACGGGGCGCAAAGATGATATGATCGTGTCAGCCGGCGAAAATATCTACCCGACGCAGATCGAAACCATTTTGAATGAATATCCAAAGGTAGCGGAGAGCGGCGTCGTCGGTGTGCCCGACCGGCTGCGCGGCGAGACCGTGGCGGCTTATATCGTTCCGTCGGACGACAGCCTGACGGAGGAGGAGCTGAAGAAGTACTGTGCCAGCCATCCCATGATGTCTCCGTATAAGCGTCCTCGTTCTTATCATTTTGTAAAGGAGCTGCCCCACACGGCAACCGGTAAGCTGATGCATCACAAGCTGCGCGAGATCGCGTTGGCAGAGGCCTGAAATTCACCCATTTGGTGTGTGGGAGCCTTTCTTGAAGTCCCGGAAAAAAGCAAAGGGAAGCTGATATGAAACTCAGCTTCCCTTTGCTTTTTCATCGGCTGAAACGGCGATGCCTGGCGCTTCCTCAAGGCTCGATCGCACCGGAACGTGTTGCCGCAGATGAAGCAGCCGGTGCCGATTTGACCGTAGTGCGCTTTAAAAGTATATAAAAATGATAGAATATCAAAGTATATAGTGACGAAAATTAGTAATTCCTGTTGACATAAAGGATACGGTGATGTATACTTCAATATATACAACGCGACTGAGAGGTAGAGTTAAGAATGAAAGCAATTTATATTGATGCGCCCGGTCAGGTGGAAATAAAAGAAATTGAAGAGCCTGTGAGAAAAAAAGGGGAAGCGCTTCTCAAGGTTCTCTATGGTGGAATTTGCGGGAGCGACCTCGGATCCTATCAAGGCACGTTCGCGTATTTTGATTATCCGAGGATTCCGGGCCATGAATTTTCCGCTGAAATCATGGAAGTCGACGAAAATTCCCAGGGCCTGAAAAAAGGGATGGTCGTCACCTGCAATCCTTATTTCAACTGCGGAACATGCTATTCGTGCAAACACGGCATCGTGAATGTCTGTATGGATAACCAAACCATGGGCTGCCAGAGAGACGGCGCTTTCTGTGAATATATTACCATGCCGGTTGAAAGAATTTACGATGGAAGGGGGCTTGACCCGAAAACTCTGGCGGCGATTGAGCCTTTCTGCATCAGTTATCACGGCGTGACAAGGGGAGGTGTGAAAACCGGAGACAAAGTTTTGGTGATAGGAGCGGGAACAATTGGGGTGCTGGCCGCGGTTGCCGCAAAAGCCAAGGGCGCGCAGGTCTATATTTCGGATGTTGCGCCCGGAAAATTAGAAATGGCGAAAAGCTTTGGTGTTGATGGAACGATTCTCAACTCTTCCCCGGCGGCATTCCATGCGGAAGTCTCGAAGATCACGGACGGCAACGGATTTGACGTTACGATCGAAGCGGTCGGCCTTCCTTCCACGTTTCAGAACTGCATTGACGCGGCATGCTTCGGAGGACGGATGGTTTTAATCGGGGTAGGAAAGAAAAATCTGGACTTCAATTTCACGTTGATTCAGAAAAAAGAGCTGAACGTGTTCGGCTCCAGAAACGCTTTGAAAAGGGATTTCCTGGAGCTGATCGATTTGGTGAAGGCAGGGAAAGCGCCGCTGGGGAGGATCATCACGAATACCTACCGGTTTGACGACGCGGCGAAGGCTTTTTACGATTTCGCGCATAATCCGGGCGACATGCTCAAGGTCTCTATTGACTTCTCCGACATTCAGTAAGTCGGGGAAAATTCCATATACTTAAAGATTGAAAAGGGGAGAAAACGATGAAAAAAAGGATACTGGCAATCGTTTTGGCGGGAGTTATGACATTGGGATTTTTTAGTGGGTGCAGCGCGGTAAAAACCGACGACCAGGCCCAGAACACCTCTTCCGGCGGTTCCAAGACTGCGGCGGCTTCCGGCAAGGATCCTTACTCGGGCAGCGTTAAGGTTGCGTTTCTGCCGAATGTAATCGGCGACTCGTGCGCGGCTGCCTGGGCGGCCGGCATGAAAGACTACCTGTCTTCGTTCTCAAATGTAAAGCTGGATGTATTTGACGGCAAAGCTTCCGTTGACACCGAAGTCCAGATCATGGACGAGCTGATCAATCAGAAGTACGACGCCATCCTTTTGCAGGCGACTGACGCTTCCGGTCTTGCCGCCTCCACCAAGAAAGCGGAGGCCGCCGGAATCCCGGTCATCACCGTAAATCTTGACGCGAACACCCCGCACACGGCGCTAGTTGCGGCCGTCGACGTCGAAGCCGGCCAGGAGATCGCGGAAAACCTTGGCAAAAGCCTGAACGGCAAGGGCAATGTCGTGATCATTTCCGCTACGCCGGGTGCGACGAAGGGCGAAAACATCGACAAAGGATTCAAAGCGGTCATGAAAGAAAAATATCCGGACATCAAGATCCTTGACGAGCAGACCGGAAACTGGCTGACGGAAGACGCCAACACGGTGATGAACGATTTCCTCACGAAATATCCGAACGTCGACGCGGTCCTTTGTCACAATGATGCGATGGCCGAAGGCGCAGCCGAAGCGATCAAGGCCGGAGGAAAGCTCGGTAAGATCCAGGTATGGGGCTGCGACGGAGAATCCAAAATGCTGAAGTACATCGAGCAGGGCCTCTGCACGGGCACCATTTATACAAACTGCCACGATCAGGGAATCCTCGCCGCGCAGATGGCGATGTATTCGATTGGTGCCGGAAAGAGCGGAACCGCCTCTTTCACCCCGATTGTCAAAATGTCCCCGACCGTTGTGACAAAGTCCAATGTTTCTTCCATCACGGAAGACATGCGCTGGTAATTTGAGATGCCTGCCGCCCGCTTTTCCGGGCGGCGCCGGCATTGGTACGGGTTTCTTCGGCGGAGCTCCTGCCGAAGAAACCCATCGTTTGTAAAAATTAAATAAAGGTGATAACTTCGGTAGGAGGAGCTATGAGACAAGAAAATATACGCCGATTGATATCGGTCATCTCCTTATTGGTTCTTTCATTATTGTTCGGCCTCACCAGCAGCGACTTCTTCACCGCCTATAATCTGCTGAATATTTTGAGAGAGGCTTCCATTACCGGCATAATAGCGGTAGGCGTAACCTTCGTCATCATAACCGCCGGCATTGATTTATCGACGGGCGCTCTTGTCGGTTTCGCAAGCATGGTGTGCGCATCCCTGGTTTATTATTATCATCCGCCCGCAGCCGTCGTTATGCTGGTTGCCCTGCTGGTCGGGCTGATCGGCGGCGCTTTGAACGGCTTTATTGTCGCAAAGCTGCGTGTGCCGGAATTCATCGGCACGCTTTCCACACAATATTTGTTCCGCTCCATGGTTTTTGTGTTCGCCATCCGCGAGAGCGGGGTCATCACAAACAAGATCATCGACGACCCCAATATTCTGATTATGGGCGGCAGCATCGGCGGCGTTTATCTTGTGACGTTCGCTTTCCTCATCGTCGCCGTAGCCGGCCAGATTATTCTGAAAAAGACGAAGCTGGGCGTGTACATCTACGCCACCGGCGCAAACAGCAAATCAGCGCAGCTTTCCGGCATCAACACGGCGAAAATCAGGATGATCGTATTTACCATTACCGGTTTTCTATGTGGAATCGGCGCGATTTTTGAAATCGGCAGAATCGGCAGCGTGACCACCGACCTCGGGACCGGCCTGGAATTTCAGATCATTGCCGCCACGGTAATCGGCGGATGCGCGTTCAGCGGCGGACGCGGAGATGTCTTCGGGACCGTCATCGGCGCTCTTTTCATGAGCGTCCTTCAGAACGGCATTTTGAAGTATAACTTCCCGACCGCGACCCAGCTGATCATCCAGGGCGTCGTGATCGTGATCGTAGTGGTCTTTGATTCGGTGTATAACAGGATCGCGCAGAAGCGCCTTCAGAAGCAGGCGAGAAACGAGGCCGCGGAGCTGCTGGCGGGAGGTGAGGCATAATGACTGAATATTTATTGAAAATGGAAGCGATTGAAAAAAGCTTCAGCGGAACGCCGGTATTGAAAAAAGTGGATTTCGAAGTCAGGCCGGGCGAAGTTCACGCGCTGATGGGCGAAAACGGCGCCGGAAAATCCACGCTGATCAAGATCCTGACGGGATTTTTCCCGAAGGACGGCGGCAAAATTTACATGGACGGCCGGCAGGTTGAGATCAATAACCGGAACGATGCCACGAAGTACGGAATCAGCGCTATTTATCAGGAATTGAGCCTGATTCCCACGCTGTCCGTCATGCAGAACATCATGCTCGGCAAAGAGCGGACCCAAACCTGTCTGCTTCGCTCCAAGGAAATGAAAAAAGAGGCCCAACAGCTCATCGATCGATACGGGTTCGGCCTCAAGCCCGACGCGATTGTGGAAACCCTGCCTATCGCACAGAGACAGACTGTGGAAATCCTGAAGGCCCTGAACGGAAAATCCCGGCTGATCATTATGGATGAGCCCACGGCGTCCCTCAGCAACAAGGAATCGGAAAGCTTGTTCCAGATCATCAGGCAGCTGAAGGAGCAGGGTGTCAGCATCATCTACATCTCCCACCGTCTGGAGGAAGTGTATCGTCTGGCGGACCGTTTAACGATCCTTCGCGACGGCGCACGCGTGGCGGTTCTGGACCGGAAGGAAATCGTGCCGAAGGATGTGGCGGTGATGATGATCGGCAAAGCCCTGAACGAAGCGACAGCTTCGGAGAATCTGAGGCCCCCGAAACCTGAAGTGGTGCTGAAGACCGACCGCCTGACCCGGAAAGGGGTTTTCCAGGATATCAGCTTTGAGCTTCACAAAGGGGAAATTCTCGGATTCTCCGGTCTGGTCGGCTCCGGCCGCACCGAGGTCATGCGCGCGGTCTACGGCGCGGACAATTACGACAGCGGAACGGTTCTGCTGAATGGGAAGCCGCTGCCGAAGAACAACATCGGAAAGAGCATTTCGCTCGGCTTCGGGCTTGTGCCGGAGGACCGTATCAGCCAGGGCTTTACCCCGCTGCTTTCCATCGAGCGCAACGTCGCTTTGACCAATTACGACACGCTCTCGGCCTTCGGCTTTGTCAGGGTGCCGCAGGAAAAGAGGCTGGGTGCAAAAATGGTGAAAAGCCTGAACATCAAACCCGGAAATCCGCTTGTCCATGTGGGGGACCTTTCAGGCGGCAACCAGCAAAAGGCCGTTCTGGCAAAGTGGCTGAGCCGCGGCCTGAACGTTTTGATTATCGACGAGCCTACCGCCGGTATCGATATCGGGGCGAAAGATGAAATCTATAAAATTCTGGAGAATCTTGCCGAAAACGGCACGTCCATCATCCTGATTTCGTCCGACCTGAAAGAAGTGCTCCGCGTATCCCACCGCATTCTTGTGATGCGGAAAGGAAAAATATTCACAGAATTCTCCGAGGGAAGCATCACGCAGGAAGACCTTCTGATGGCCGAATCCGGAATTACAAAGAAGGGGGCGTAGGGGCCATGAACAACAATAGTTTGAAAAACAAATCGCTTGGCATTGTGAAATCCCCGAGATTATGGATCCTCGTCGCGGTAATGCTGGTGCTGACCCTCCTTCAGCAGGGGGTGTTCCTGACGGGCGCCAACATGAAAAGCGTGCTGCTTTCCATTTCCATTTACGGAATCATGGTCTGCGGTTCGATTTTTCCGATTCTGCTCGGCGGCATCGACCTTTCGGTCGGGGCCGTGGCGGCCGCTTCGGGAGCCTTCACCGTCGTTTACATTGTGAACCACGGGAACACCGCGTCGTCGGCCGTTGTCGGCATCCTCGGCGGCCTGGCGATCGGCCTGATCATCGGCCTTATTCAGGGCATAGTGATTTCCAGGTTCAATGTGCCGGCTTTCCTCGTGACTCTGGCTTTTCAGTACATCGTTTACGGGATGGCGCAGCTGCTCACGAAGAATAACGTCATCCCCTGCATGAAACCGGATTTCTTCGCGTATCTGGGCGGCGGGCGCCTGCTGGGCATTCCGTTTTCCATTTACATTCTGGCGATTATGACGATCCTGTCTTATATCGTGTTGAACCGGACGGTGTTCGGCCGCAGCGTTTACGCCGTCGGCGGGAACCCGGAGGCCTGCCGCCTTTCCGGAATCAGGAGCAGAGCGATTTCCATCATGGCTTATGTCCTTTCCAGCTTTACCTCGGCAATGGCCGGGATCGTGCTTGCCAGCATGAACCGTCAGGCCATCGCAAAGGCCGCGCAGGGATATGACAACTATGTGATCACGGCTCTCGTCATCGGCGGCGTTTCCCTGATGGGCGGCGAAGGCAACATCAGCGGCGCCATCTGGGGCGCGTTCCTGGTCGGCGTCGTTTCCAACGGCCTGCGCCTGATGGGCGTTGCCTCCGAATATCACGGCATTGTTAAATGCATCATTATCGTTGTCGCGGTTGCAGTCGACGCGAATATCCGCTATCGGAAGAGCGGCCTGCAGCGCAGCGGCGGCCTGATCAATCTATTCAGACGGAAAACAGAAGTCGGACAGACGGCAGGAGAATAAAAATGAGACGAATTGATTGCCATGTTCATATTTTTGAAGTCCTGAAGGGCTTTAACGGGAAGGGCGAAATGCGCCCCATCGGGGGCGGATTGGCAAGATGGGCGGATGGCGAGGTCGTCAGAATGCTTCCGCCGGAACTTGGCGGCAAAGCTTTTGCCGTGGATACTTGCTATCAGTTGCTGAAGCGGAACGGCGTGGAAAAGGCCGTCCTGCTTCAGGGCAGTTTTTACGGCTTCCATAACGAATACGTTGCGGAGGCGGTAAAAAAATACCCGGATATGTTCATCGGCGCGGGGACCTTCGACCCGTTCGGCAAATACGCCGACCGGGTTTACGACCGCCTGACGAATGAACTGGGCATGAAGGCCATGAAGTTTGAAACCAGCACAGGCTGCGGCTTTATGAGCTATCACAGGGACTTTGACATCGCGGAGGTTTTCGGGAAAGTCGCGAAAAAAGCCGCGGAAAACGGCCAGACACTGGTGCTGGATGTCGGGAGCCCCGGCATGTCCAGCTTTCAGCCGGAAGCGATACGAAAGCTTGCGCAGGAAAACCCCGAACTGCGGATCGTCGTCTGTCATCTGCTGGCGCCGACGCTCAGGGATGAGGAAGCGCTGAAGAAATCGCTGGAGCTGCTGCGGTTCGACAATGTTTATTTCGATATTTCCGCCGTGCCGTTCAACGTACAGCCCGAGATCTATCCGTATCCGACCGGGATCAGGTATATCAGGGAAGCGTGCGGCATCGTGGGGTACGATAAGCTGCTGTGGGGCACGGACATTCCTTCCGTGCTGTGCAGCGATTCGTACCGGCATCTGGCCGATTATTTCACCCGGACCGGTGAATTCACCGAAGAGGAGCTTCAGGCTATTTCCTACGGAAACGCAGGGAAAGCCTATTCGTTTTGATTGGAAAAGAGGAAATGAATATGATTGACATCGCGGAACGGTTTCAGAAGACTGCCGTCAATCCGGGCGAATTCTCTTTGATATGGCTGGGCCAGGCAGGCTTCGTGATCAAAAACAGCGCGGGGAAAACCGCCGCCGTGGATCCTTACCTTTCCGACGCGGTCGAGCGCATCTGCGGATTAAAGCGGCTGATGATGCCTGTCATGGAACCGGAAGAGCTCAACCCGGATGTGATCCTCATCACGCATCATGACGAGGACCATCTGGACATGGACATCCTTCCGGGCATTCTCGCGCGGAACCCGAAAACGAAGCTGCTTGCTCCGGAGAGGGCGTACAGCATGTGCCGGAAGGCCGGAATCCCGGAAAAGCAGCTTGTCCATTTCGATCAGGGAGAAAAAGTATCGCTGGACGGCTTTGACGCGGAGGCTGTTTTCGCGGACCATGGCGACCACGCGCCGGACGCGGTCGGGATTCTGCTCACGACGGAAGGCCGCACCGTTTATTTCAGCGGGGATACTTCGTTTCAGTGCGACCGGATGAAATATGCCGCATCAAAGGATATCGATGTTCTCATTCTCCCGATCAACGGTCAATACGGGAATATGAATTCCTTTGAAGCTGCCGACCTTGCGAAAATGGTGGGAGCGAAGCTGACGATCCCGAGCCATTTCTGGACTTTTATCCGGCACGGCGGCGATCCGTATGCGTTTGACCTGCAAATGCGCGCCGAGGCGCCGGAGCTGCCGTATTACTTTATGTGTCAGGGAGAAATCATCACCTGGAACGGGGAATGGGGTGCGGCGCGCTCGGAACAGGCTGATTTTACATGATTCGTTTTTTCCGCGCTTTTATTCATAAGGGAAGGGAAATATCGGGGCGGTTGGAGATCAGCAGCTGATAGGCGGCGGTGCGCGAACGTTCCAGGTGCGCGGTCATTGCACGGGCGGCTTTATCCCAGTTTTGCTCAAGGCTGGCGGAAATAATGGCACGGTGCTCCTGAAAAGTTTCTTCCACCCGTGTCATGATCTCGTTTCCCGACAAAATACGGATACGGTGGTTCGTATTTTGCGTATCCCGAAAAGCGTTGATGATATAGCGGTTTCCGGTGGCTTCAACAATTCGGTTGTGAAACTGGTTATCGATCTCGTAGAAGTAACGGTTGCTTTGCTTCGCTTTCAGGGGATTGTTGTCTATGATCTGCTGAAACTTCATCCAGTCCTGAGGAGGGATCTTGTTCCCGTAGTGCAGGAGTGCATAAGGCTCCAACAGCAAACGGACCTCATAGATCAGATTGATCTCCACAAGGTTGAGCGGCGCCACCAAAATCCCTTTTTTGGGCAGAATGCTGACAAGCCCTTCCTGCTCCAAACGGCCCACCGCGTCCCTGATGGGTGTGCGGCTCACGCTTCCCAATTCGTTGCATAAAATCTGTTCGTTTATAAACTCGTTTGGGGCATATTCGCAATTCAATATTTTTGCTTTAATGGTTTCATATGCTTGCTGCTTGAGATTCTTTTTTTCCTCTGTCCCTGAACGATTTGTCAAAATGATTCCTCCCGGCATGATTGTAATAAACATCATATTTTATTTCATAAAATTGCAAATGAAAATTTGATATCGATCAAAAAATATATATCCTTAGATACATCATTGTATTTATTATAACACGCTTCTGATCCATATAAAATATGGAAGCGAAATAATATTGGTACTTAAAAATTGGCCGCATAAAAATCGATTCAAGCTTTCCCTTATCGGAAGCGCTCAAGGAGTTATGATAGCATTTCCGGCTAAGATGCAGAGTTTGTTTTTGTTTCTCCCCCGCAGAGGAGAACAAATCCAGATTCTCAGTCATGAGCGGAATTGCTGCAGGAAGAATCGAACGAGGAGACTTTTCATGAGAGAGCGTCAGTTTGTAGCGGATATGGTAAAAGATACGTTTATACCAAAAATGTTTCGAGTCAAGCAGTCCTTTCCCCGCAACAGGATCGACCCGAAAGAAATTCCGGATTTGATCTTCAGCCTGCTGAGCGAACCGAAATTCGCGTCCCGCGTAAAGCCGGGAATGCGGATCGCAATCACCGCGGGCTCCAGGGGAATCGCCAACAACGCGCTTACGACCAAATGCATCGCCGATTTCTGCAGGTCACGCGGGGCGCGGCCGTTCATCGTCCCGGCCATGGGCAGCCATGGAGGGTCCACGGCGAAAGGGCAGAGGGCCATTCTGGAAGGGTACGGCATCACGGAGGAATACTGCGGATGTCCGATCCTCTCCTCTATGGAAGTGAAGAAAATCGGTGTCAACGACACGGGCGGCGACGTGTATATCGACAAAAACGCCGCCGAGGCCGACGGGATTATCCTGGGCTGCCGCATTAAGCCGCACACCGCGTTCCGGGGGCCCTATGAGAGCGGCATCATGAAGATGATGGCCATCGGTCTCGGAAAACAGTACGGGGCACAGGTGTGCCACGCGGCCGGGTTCAAGAATATGGCCCAAAACGTGCCGCTGTTTGGCAGGGCGATTATCAAAAACGCGCCCATCCTGTTCGGCGTCCCCACGATTGAAAACGCTTATGATGAAACCTGCAGGATTGCGGCGGTCGCGGCGGAGGATATCGAAAGAGAGGAGCCGCCGCTTCTGAAAGAAGCGTTCGGGTATATGCCCCGGATCTTGGTGGACAGCTGCGACGTGCTGATCGTGGACCAGATCGGCAAAAATTTCAGCGGGGACGGCATGGACCCGAACATCACCGGCACGTTCTGCACCCCGTATGCCACGGGAGGAATCAAGGCGCAGCGCGTCGCGGTACTCAACCTGAGCCCGGAGACGCATGGAAACGGGATCGGCCTCGGCTATTCCAGCGCGACGACGGAGCGGGTTTACAGGCAGCTGGATTTCAAGTCGATGTACCCGAACGCGATTACCTGCACGGTTCTCGGCGGGGTCCGGGTTCCGATCGTGATGGAAAGCGACAGGGAATGCATCCAGGTCTGTCTCAAGTCCTGCATTGAAATCAATAAAAAGAACCCCCGTGTCGTACGGATCCCGAACAGCCTGCATCTGGAATACGTTCAGCTTTCCGAAGCGTATGCGGAGGAAGTCAAAGGAATCGCCCAGCTTGAGGTTTTATCACAGCCGGAGGAACTGCCGTTCGACAGCGACGGGAATCTGCCGATGGAGAACGGGAGCCTGAAGTTTTAAAAGATTACGGCAATTCCACTGATGATTGCGAACGCGGATCTGTTTCTTCCCCGACAGAGGCGGGGAAGAAACAGAAACAAATTCGGCATCTTAAGCTGGAACTGTCAAAGGAAAGGTAAAATTGCAATGGAAACGCTTGCTTATGATGTTTTGAAAAAATCCGGGTATCGGGGCTATTTTCTGGAGAAAGCGCCGGAAAAGGTGCTCCAGTTCGGAGAGGGGAATTTCCTTCGCGCATTCGTGGATTACTGGTTCGACATGTCGAATGAAAAAGCGGGATGGAACGGAAAATGCGTTCTGGTGCAGCCGATCCCGAACGGCCTTGCAAAGCAGATCAACGAACAGCAGGGCCTTTACACCCTGTACCTGAGGGGCCGCCGGAACGGCGAAAAGGTGAACCGTAAACGCGTGATCTCCTCGGTGTCGCGCTGCCTGAATCCGTATGAAAAAGCGGACTACGACGCGATGATGGAAGTCGCCGCCTCGGATTCCCTGGAATACATCGTTTCAAACACGACGGAAGCGGGCATCGTTTACGACCCCGCCTGCAAACAGGGCGACTGCCCGCCATCCTCTTTCCCGGCAAAGCTGACGCAGGTCCTGCACACCCGCTACAAGGCGGGGAAAAAGGGCTTGGTGATCCTCTCCTGCGAGCTGATCGACAACAACGGAAAAGAGCTTCTCAAATGCGTCAACCAATACATGGACCAGTGGAAGCTGGAGGACGCTTTTAAAGGCTGGGTAAACGGGGAATGCCTGTTCTGCTCGACGCTGGTCGACCGCATTGTTCCGGGGCGAATCCGCGACGAAAGGGAATTTGCCAAGATGGAAAAGGGAAACGGCTACCACGATGTTCTGATCGACGTGGGCGAGGTGTTCGGCGTGTGGAATATCGAGGCTCCGGCATGGCTGGAGGAAAAACTTCCGTTTAAGGCTGCCGGGCTGAACTGCCCCGTTGTTCCGGATGTGACCCCGTACAAGAAGCGCAAGGTTCGCATCCTGAACGGCGCGCATACCGGATTCGTGCTGGGCGCGTATCTCGCAGGATACGATATTGTGCGCGATTGCATGAATGACGGCATCGTGAGCGGCTTTATGAACAAAATGCTGCAGGACGAAATCATTCCGACGCTTCCCCTGGATAAAAAAGACCTGGAGGACTTCGCCAGCGCGGTGCAGGACCGTTTCAACAACCCGTTCATCAACCATGAGCTGATGAGCATTTCCCTCAACTCCACTTCCAAATGGAAGGCGCGCAACATGCCCAGCCTTCTGGAATATGTGAAACTCAGAGGCGGCCTGCCGAAATGCCTCGCCACAAGCTTCGCGGCCTATGTCGCTTTCTACTCCTCCGACATTCAGACTTTGACCGACAAGGGCCTTGTCTGCAAACGGCCGAAGGGGAACGAATACACGGTCAGCGACGATCGCTGGGTTCTGGAATTCTATTACGCGCACAGGGACGATTCCGCTGCCGCGCTGGTGCACGCCGTGATGACCAGCGAGAAAATGTGGGGTCAGGATCTGACCCTGATCGCGGGATTTGAACAGGCAACCGTCCAAACGCTTGAGCTGATCCGTGAAAAGGGCGCCGCGGCGGCGTTCCAGGCCTGCCTGTAAGAGAAACGCCGGGAAAAGAGCAGGCCTTGCAACGGCTCTTTTGTGAAAATACCGGAAAAGGAGATTCGATATGCCTTTCTTCATCCAGATTCATCCCGAGGATAATGTGACGGTCGCGCTGCATCCCGTTGTCAAAGGAACTTCTTTTGAGATCGGGGAGAAGGCCGTGACCGCCCGCGAGGATATCCCCCAAGGCCACAAAATGGCGATCGACGCGATTTCAAAAGGGGAAAATATTGTGAAGTACGGGTTCCCCATCGGACATGCGCTGAATGAGATCCCCGCCGGAAGCTGGGTCCATATCCACAATATGCAGACCAATCTTTCCGGGCAGACCAGCTTTCCCTATCAGCCGGCGGTTCATCCGCTGCCCCCGGTAAAGCCGGAGCTTTTTCAGGGGTACCGGAGGGAGGACGGGCGCGCCGCCATCCGCAACGAGCTGTGGATTATCCCGACGGTCGGTTGTGTGAACGACTGCGCACGGCTTCTTGCGGAGCACAACCGCAGCCTTGTGGCCGGTACGGTGGACGGCCTTTACTGCTTCCCGCATCCGTACGGATGCAGCCAGACCGGCCATGACCACGCGCAGACCCGCAAGCTGCTCGCCGCGCTGGCCCGCCACCCCAACGCGGGCGGCGTGCTGATTCTGGGCCTTGGTTGCGAAAATCTGACGCACGGGCAGATGCTGGAAGAACTGGGTGACTACAACCCCAGCCGGGTAAAATTCCTGACCATTCAGGAAGTGGAGGACGAGCAGGAGGCCGGCCGCGGGCTGCTCCGGGAGCTTGCCGATTACGCGAAGGGGTTCCGCCGCGAACCGATCCCTGTGTCGGAGCTGGTTGTGGGAATGAAGTGCGGCGGTTCGGATGGGCTTTCCGGCATTACGGCGAATCCCGTAATCGGCCGTTTCTCCGATATGCTTTGCGCGCGCGGCGGGAGCACCGTTTTAACGGAAGTGCCGGAAATGTTCGGCGCGGAAGGTTTTTTGATGAACCGCTGTCAAAGCCGCGGGGTATTCGACAAAGCGTCAGCCATGATCAACAATTTCAAGAATTACTTCATCAGCCACAACGAAGTGGTTTATGACAACCCAAGCCCTGGAAATAAGCAGGGGGGAATCTCAACGCTGGAGGACAAGTCCTGCGGCTGTGTACAGAAGGGCGGCAGCGCGCCCATCTCGGACGTGATCGACTATGCTGGCCCCGTCGTCACTCACGGCCTGAATCTGCTTTACGGCCCGGGAAACGACATGGTTTCCACGACGGCGCTTACCGCCTCCGGCTGCCACCTGATTTTGTTTTCCACTGGACGCGGTACGCCGTTCGGCGCTCCCGCCCCCACGCTGAAGGTTTCCTCCAACAGCCAGCTTGCGGCAAAGAAGCCCCGGTGGATCGATTTCAACGCCGGCGTGGTCGCCGACGGCGAAAAGACTCTTGACGAAACGGCAGACGATTTGTTCCGGCTTGTGCTGGAAACGGCAAACGGCAGGAAAACCAGGTCGGAAGAGCAGGGCTACCGCGAAATTTCCATCTTTAAAGACGGCGTGACGCTGTGACTGCCGCTGTTTTCGGTATTTGATTCGCAGATAGCCCTGTTGGAGTACGCTCGTGGGATGATACAAAATAAGGCTTACCGGACATTTTACCGCAAAAAAGCAATAAAGAGGGACTTGGCGTCTGTGCTGAGCAGACGCCAAGTCCCTCTTTCCATATTAAAAATCTGTTCTCATAAAAGTGATATTTAAAGCCATAAAAATATAGAATTACAAACCAACCAATGATCCAAGCAATTTAACGGAAGAGCAGTGGGAAAAACGGTATCGAAGAAAAACTTGGTAATGATTTCTTATATTTACACTAGGCCTTGTTTGAGAAATAAAAAACGGCGGATTTTCGAGATAAAATTGCGCCGAACAAGGAAAAAAGCGCAGGAATCCTTTCCGGATTCCGAGCATTTTTGACGCTGGGCGGCACAATTTTAGCCGAAACAGACAAGTCTCTTGGTTTTTCAAACGAAGCCTAATAAGGAGACAATATGAATCACAGTTCGTAAAATGTGAACGATTTGAACATATTAGGAACTAAATTGGACACACAAATAAAATTGTTTATGAAGTTTGTTGTATTTTGTCCTTGATTTTTCGAGATAAAATGAGCATACTAATTATAGATTTTATTACAGTACGCATTATATGAACGTTTTGATTGATTATTAAAAGGAGGCGCGCAATTATTCTATTAAGGGAGATCTATGAAAAAAAGCATTATCTGTTCTGTCCGGAATCGCTCAGCTGGGAGGAATCAATCCGGAAAGGCTGCGAACCCCTGAGGAAAGACGGCACGGTAGATGAAACTTACGCAGAAGAGATTATCGCATGCATCAGGAAACACGGTCCGTACATCGTTATTTTGCCTGGGATTGCCCTTCCACATTCCACGGAAAAAGCAAAGGGCGCCCATGCAACGGCCGTCGGGTTTATGAAAACCGCCGTCCCCGTCCATTTTGAAGAGGGCAATCCGGCGAAGGATGCACAGATTTTCTTTACGCTGAGTTCCACGAACCCGGATGAGCATTTAGACAACATGCAAAAGCTGTACTCCGTTCTGACAAACGAAAATGCTCTTGAGAGGCTGAAAAAAATTGAAAAACCCGAGGAACTGCTGGAGATTGACGGGCTCTTCGGGGAACGGCAGGAATAAGCAAAGCACATCTGTTCTTCTTCGGGCTTTCCGTGCGGCGCGCGGACCGGTTCTGTGAAAATCGGAAATCCCGGGAGCTGCGGAGGATTTGCCGATTCCATCAAAAAAACAGGGAGGATTCAAAATGGCGTCAATTCTGAATGGCCTATTGTTCATTTGGGACTTCTTCGCGAAAAATATCCTGACACAGCCGGCGTATTTCATCGGCGTGATCGTTCTGATCGGGTACATACTTCTGAGAAAGCCGTGGTACGAGGTGCTGGCCGGGTTCCTGAAAGCCACGGTGGGGTATATGATCCTCGTCGTGGGGTCCGGCGGGCTGACCAGCAATTTTCGCCCGATTCTGGTAGGCCTCAAGGAGCGCTTCCACCTGAGCGCCATGGTCATCGACCCGTATTTCGGCCAGAATGCCGTTCAGGCCGGACTGGCCGACCCCAAGGCCCCGGCTTTTATCGCGGGAAGAACATTCTCGCAGGTCATGCTTCTGCTTCTGTTTGCGTTCATCCTGAACATCGTTCTGGTGGCGTTGAAAAAATACACGAAATGCCGTGCCATTTTCACGACCGGCCATGTGCAGATACAGCAGGCGGCCACGGCTTTCTGGCTCATCCTGTTCTGTTTTCCGTTCCTGAACAACACGTGGATTCTCGCCATCATGAGCATTGTCCTCGGAATCTACTGGGCGGTCGGCACCAACCTTTGCGTGGGCCCTACGCAGGACCTGACGGACGGCGCCGGTTTCTCCGTGGCGCATCAGCAGATGTTCGGCATCGCGATTTTCAGCAGGCTTGCGGAGACGATGAACGCCAAATCCAGGAAGAAATCGCGCAAAATCGAGGATATCAAGCTTCCGGGCTTCCTCTCCATCTTTAATGAGAACCTGGTCGCCACCTCTATCCTTATGACCCTGTTCTTCGGAGCCATTCTCCTCGTTCTGGGAAAGGACTTCCTGGTCGCTCAGAAATTCCTCACGGCGGATCAGAACTTCTTCTTCTATATCCTGACTACATCCCTGAACTTCGCCGTTTACCTGTCGATCCTGCAGCTGGGCGTCCGGACATTCGTATCCGAACTGACCAATTCGTTCCAGGGTATTTCCGAAAAGCTTCTGCACGGCGCTGTTCCGGGCGTCGACTGCGCCGTCACATACGGCTTCGGTTCCCCCAACGCCGTTACCATCGGGTTCCTCTTCGGTGCGCTCGGGCAGTTCCTTGCCATCGGCCTGCTTCTGGTTCTGAAGAGCCCCGTGGTCGTGGTCGCCGGCTTTGTCCCGCTCTTCTTTGACAATGCAACCATCGGCGTCTTCTGCAACAACAAAGGCGGCCTGCGCGCGGCGTGCCTGTTCCCCTTCCTTTCCGGCCTGTGCCAGGTGTTCGGTTCCGCGGTCATCGCCGGCTGGGTCGGCATGGCGGCGTACGGCGGATACCTCGGTATGTGGGACTGGGCTGTCATGTGGCCGATCTTCACCGTGCTGATGAAGTATCTGAGCTACGCCGGGCTTGCCGTCGTCGTGATCGGGCTGATCCTGATCCCGCAGCTCCAGTACCGCAAACACAAGGACACATATTTCATGGAGACGGAAGACTACGAAAGATGCAAGGAGATCCGTGCCCGGCAGGAGTGATGCCTTATACGGAGACGGGCTTGAGCTGTTTCCGCATTTATCCCAATCCGTACCCGTTTGGGCGCCCCAGCGGGCGCTGCCTGAAACGGAGATATATTCTAGATTAATATTTCGGAAAGAAGGTTTTCTCATTGGCCAAAATTCTGGTTGCATGCGCAAACGGCGCGGGGACTTCGCTTATGATGAAGATGTCGGTGCAGAAAGCGACAAAGGAGCTCGGCCTGCCGGTGGAAAATATCCACCACTGCGCGCTGTCCGAAGGGGTCAGCTCCGCAAGGCAGTTCGACATCGTGTTCGCACCCCTCAACTTTGTGGATATGTATAAGGACGCAAAGGCGGCCGGCGTCATCGTCATCGGCCTGCGCAATGTGCTGAGCGACAAGGAAGTAAAGGAAAAGCTGATAGAAAGCGGCGCTGTGGGAAAATTCAAACGCTGATCGAATCAATCTTAACTTGCGCTGGAGGACAACTAACAACTATGGTTTATCACAAAAAAGTTCTTGCTTCCATGAATAAATGTTATGCAATCGCCATGTTTCAGGACGGCAGCGCGGGCAGCTTCCTGATCGGTACGGAAAAAGAGGGCCCCTGCCGCCGGTTTGCGCTGGACGGCACCCCGATGGAAACGGTGTGGGAAGGACCGGGCGGCGTCATGACGATGGTGCAGGTCCCCGGCCGCGAAGATCAGTTCCTGTCGACGCAGGAATTCTACTCCCCCAACTGCGGCGGCGACAACGCGCGCATCGTGACCTGCACCAGGCAGCCGGACGGCGCCTGGCAGGTAAAAACGCTGTGCGACCTGCCGTATGTGCACCGCTTCGGACTGATCAGGGCAAAGGACGGCCGCTTCTGGCTGCTGGCCTGCACGATCAAAAGCGCCTGTGAATATAAGGAAGACTGGCGTTTTCCGGGCAAAGCCTTTGCGGCTCCCCTGCCCGAAAATCTGGATGCTTTCGACCGGGATCACCAGCTGCCGCTTGAGATCCTGCGCGAAAATCAGCTCAGAAACCACGGTTACTACACGGCGCCGGACAAAAGCTATGCGCTGGTTTCTACGGACGAAGGCGTGTTCCGGTTCGTGCCTCCGGCGGAGCCGGGCGCCGGGTGGGAAATCCGCTGCCTGCTCCACAAGGCGGTCAGCGACATTACTCAGGCGGATTTCGACGGCGACGGCAAACCGGAGCTTCTGACGCTTTCCCCGTTCCACGGCGATGAGCTGGCGATTTTCAAGCTTGACGACGCCGGTGCATACCAGCCGGCTTTCCGGTTCCCGCAGAAGCTTCCGTTTCTGCACGCCATCTGGAGCGGCAGCCTGAACGGCGTGCCGTGCGCACTGGTCGGGCACCGCAAAGGGAGCCGTGACCTGCTCCGCGTGTATTACGACGGCCGGACGAAGCAGTACGCGCTCGAGACCGTTGACCACGACCGTGGCCCGACCAACGTGTGGGTGTATTCCTGCGGGGGGAAGGACCGGATCATCGCGGCCAACCGCGAAACGGATGAGGTCGCGCTTTATACCGTGGAATCCTGATTTTTGTCAGGCTCTGCAATCAAACCAATTCCTAGGAGGAAATGAAATGCCAAACGTAAACGACATCACCCGCGAGAGCTGGATTTTGGGGGCATTCCCGGAATGGGGGACCTGGCTGAACGAAGAGATCGACCAGACGTCCGTCAAACCGGGCACGTTCGCCATGTGGTGGATCGGCTGCACCGGGGTATGGGTGAAGACCGAAAACGACACCAACCTGGCGATCGACCTGTGGTTCGGTAACGGAAAAAGGACTCAGAAGAAAAAATATATGGACGAATACCACCAGATGGCCAATATGACCGGCGGCAGGCTGACGCAGCCGAACCTGCGCGCGGCGCCGATCGTGTACGACCCGTTCGCCGTGACGAAGGTCGACGCCGTTCTGTCGACCCATTACCATAACGACCATATCGATCCGTTTTTTGCCGCCGCCGTTCTTAAAAACTGCAGGGCGGATGTCCCGTTCATCGGCCCGAAGGAAAGCGTTAAGAAATGGCTTTCCTACGGAGTTCCGCAGGAGCGCTGCAGGGTGGTCAAGCCCGGCGATCTCGTCCGCGTCGGCGACACCGAGATCGTGGTGCTCGATTCCTTCGACCGCACCTGCCTTGTCACGGCGGATGGCGACATCCGCAATACATGCCCGAACGACCTTGACGAAAAGGCGGTCAATTACCTCATCAAGACTCCGGCGGGAACCATCTATCACAGCGGGGATTCCCATTATTCAGTCTATTTCGCCAAACACGGCAAGGATCACGACATCGACGTGGCGCTCGGCTCCTACGGGGAAAACCCCGTCGGCTGCCAGGACAAAATGACCAGCGCCGACATCCTGCGCATGGCGGAAGCGCTTCGCTGCAAGGTCGTCATTCCGGTGCATTACGACGTCTGGACGAACTTCAAGGCCGATCCGCTGGAGATTCTGGCGCTTTACAATTATAAGAAGAATGTCCTGCACTACGATTTCAAGCCGTTTATCTGGGACGTCGGCGGAAATTTCGTCTATCCGGACGACAAAGACAGGCTGCAGTACCATTACCGCAGAGGGTTTGAAGACTGCTTCACCCATGAGCCGAACGTGCCGTTCCGCTCCATCCTGTAAATTCCGCACTGCGCCCGGGGAACCGGGCGCAGCTTTTAAAAACAGAGAAAATTGCGGCCGCGCCGGAAAATTCGGCGGGGCTTCTCCGGGGGATACTATGAAAAAGCTTCTTGTTTCTAAAGTCTTCTCTCACGGCATTGCCATCGGGCCTGTTTTCTTGGTTCCGGAAGGCCGCGCGGCCGTTTCGGACGCAAAAGCGGAAAGCGGCGAAGAGATCGAGAGGGAAATCCGGCGGTTTGAGGCCGCCGCGGATAAGGTCGCGGAGAACCTGTCACGCCTTGCGCAGGATAACAAAATCTTCGCCGGCCATATCGCCATCGTGAAAGATGATACCCTGCACGACGCCGTCCGGCACAGGATCCGCGAACAGCATAAGAATGCGGAAAGGGCGAGCGAAGAGTCCGTTGAGGAGCTCCGCCGTATGTTCCAGAGCATGGACGACCCGTATATGAAGGAGCGCGCAGCGGACATCGCGGATGTGGGGAGCCAGCTGCTTGCCTGCCTCCAGAACCGCTCGGACGACAAATTCGGAGCCCTGAAAGAGCCTTCCGTCATCGTCGCGCGCGACCTGGCTCCTTCCGATACCGCCCGCCTGGACAAGAGCCTTGTCCTCGGATTCATTACGGAAGAGGGCGGGGTGACATCGCATGTCAGCATCATGGCGAAAAGCCTGAACATCCCGGCGCTGGTGGGCGCCGCGGGAATACTGGACCTCGTGGGGGAAAACAGCCGCGTCGTGATGGACGCCGGGACCGGCGAAGTCTATGTCGACCCCGAGCCTGGCTTCGCGGAGGATTTCGCCCGGCGGAAGAAGCGGCTGGAAGAGGAGAACGCGGCGTATCTTGCCGACGCGGGCCTGCCGGTGGTCACGAAAGACGGCAGGCGGCTGAAGGTTTATGCAAACGTCGGCAGCCTGAGGGACGTCGAACAGGTCGCCGAGCTCCATGCGGAAGGCGTGGGGCTTTTCCGCACGGAATTCCTGTATATGGAGAACAGCCATTTCCCGACGGAGGAAGAGCAGTTCGGCGTGTACCGAAAGGCTGTGGAAACGCTTGGCCGCGAGATCATCGTCCGCACGCTCGACATCGGCGGCGACAAGGAACTGAGCTATTACAAATTCGAGCCGGAGCAGAATCCGTTCCTCGGGCTGCGGGCCATCCGGTTCTGCCTCAAAAACCCGGACATCTTCAAAACGCAGATTCGGGCCATCCTCCGCGCGAGCCATTACGGCCCGCTGCGCATCATGCTGCCCATGCTGGTGTCTCTGGAGGAGGCGGAAAGCGCGCTTGAGATCATCGGCCGGGCCAGGGAAGAGCTGAGCGGGGAAGGAGTCCCGTTCGATTCCGCAATCCCGGTTGGCATGATGATGGAGACCCCGGCGGCAGTTTTCTGCGCGGATGAATTTGCCCGGATGATGGATTTCTTCAGCATCGGCACCAACGACCTCACCCAGTACACCCTTGCGGTGGACCGAGGCAACAAGGAAATCAGGGAGCTGTACGATCCGTTTCAGCCCGCCGTCGTGCGGGCGATTGCCCGCGTGATCGAAGCGGGGCACAAAGCGGGGATCGAAGTCGGCATGTGCGGCGAATTCGCCGGCGACCGGCGCGCGACGAAGCTCCTTCTGGGCCTGGGCCTCGACGAATTCAGCATGTCCGCCTCCGACACGCCGAGAATCAAGGCGGCCCTGCGCGGCATGGATTTTGAAACCGAAAGGAAACGCGCGCCGGAGATCCTCCGGATGAAACATGCGGCAGAGATCAAATCCGCCCTTGACAAATAACGCAAAAGGGGAAATACTTATCATGTTGGAAGAGCTGAAACGCGAGGTATGCGAGGCGAATCCTGAGCTTCCGAGACGCGGCCTTATCACCTATACGTGGGGCAACGTGAACGGAATCGACCGCTCTGCGGGACTGTCCGCGATCAAGCCGAGCGGCGGCGAATATGGAAGCCTTGCCCCGGATGGGACATGATGATCGTCGATCCGCAGCGCCGTCGTGCTGGAAGAAGCGGCCGGAACGGCCGCCGATACCGAGTCCATCAGGCGGTATCCGCGCCGCAGTACATGATCGCGATAAGCATTATTACCGAAAACACGGCCCCGGAGCCTATTACGGGCAGAAGTGATGTCCCTGAACGCATCGCGGCCGGCTGCTATCAGTAAGGAGATTATAAACCATGGTATCTGAAAAAGTCAGAGTACGCAATGTGACCGGGCTTCATCTTCGCCCGGCGACGGAGCTTTCCAATATTTGCTCCCAATGCCCGTGCGACGTCACCATTATCCATCCGAAGGGACGCATCAACCCGAAAAGCGTGCTGATGCTGATGAGCGCGGCGATCAAGGCGGGTACGGAGATCGAGGTTCAGTGCAGCGGGGAAGACGAGGGAAATTCCCTCAAAAAGATCGCGGACGCCATCAAGGGCGGCTTCGGCGAGGAAATGATCGATTGAACGGCGTGAAACGGGCGGCCCTCAGGCTGCACCCGCGTCTTGTGGCGGTCGATCTTGACGGTACGTTCCTCGACGAGCACAGCGCGGTTTCGGAGGCAAGCCGTCGGGCCGCGGAAGAGATTATGGCGCAGGGGATCGAATTTGTTGTAACGAGCGGAAGAATCCTGTCGCGCTTTCCCAAGGATGTACTTTCCATCGAAGGAATGCACTTTGCGGTCACGGCAAACGGCGCAAGCCTGCTGGATCTCGAGGAGAAGCGGGAGCTGTTTTCGGACCCCATTCCGGAAGAGACCGCCGCCCGGATCCTCGACGCCGTGTTTTCCTTCCCGGTTTACTGTGAGGTCTATTCCGGGAACCGCGCTTTTACGGATGGGGACAGGCTCCGTTTTTTCCGCGACGATTTTTACACGCCGAACCGCCTGAAAGCGATGAACCAGTCGAGAAATCTCGTCCCCGGCCTGCGGGAGCTGGTCCGGCAGCCGGGCTGCGGAGTGCAGAAGGTTTTTCTGCCCCATGTTTCTGAAGAATATAAGCAGGCATTTGAAGAAAAGCTTTTTGCGATAGACGGCATCGAGGTTACGAACTCTTTCCCTCTGCATTATGAGGTCAACCGACAGGGCTGCAATAAGGCGCACGGCCTTCGGCAGCTTTGCGGCAGGCTTGGCATTTCCGCGGAGGAAGTCATGGCGTTCGGGGATGCCAACAACGACAGCGCCATGCTCCGGTTTGCCGGCATGTCCGTAGCCATGGGGAACGCGGGGGCGGACGTGCGGCGTCAGGCAAGGTTTATCGCCAAAAGCAACGCGGAAGACGGGGTCGCCTGTTTTCTGCGGGAACATGTTTTATAGCGCACCGGGGATTTTGCCTGGATTCAGGGAGAAAAAGGGGAGATGAAAAGCTGTGCAAAATTCTTTGGGCCGGAGCTACCGTCTGGGGCTTTATGAAAAGGCCGTGCCGGCGGAGCTGACGTGGAAGGAAAAGCTGGAAACCGCGCGGGACAGCGGTTTCGACCACGTGGAAATCAGCGTGGACGAGACCGACGAAAAGCTGGCCCGCCTGGACTGGACGAAGGATCAGAAGCACGAATTGGTCTCGCTTATGGAAGAGACCGGGGTGCCCATCCGTTCCATGTGCCTTTCGGGGCACCGCAAATATCCGCTTGGCAGCCCGAATGAGGCGACGCGCACGCGCGGCCTGGAAATCATGGACCGTGCCGTGACTCTTGCGGCCGAACTCGGCATCCGCATCATCCAGCTCGCGGGGTACGACGTGTATTATGAACAGGGGACCGAAAGAACGCGGGAGCTCTTTGCCGACGGACTGCGGAAGGCCGTCGGCATGGCCGCAAAGTCCGGCGTCGTGCTCGGCTTCGAGACCATGGAGACACCGTTTATGGATACTGTGGAAAAAGCAATGCGGTATGTGGATCTGGTCGGCAGCCCCTATCTCGGCCTTTATCCGGATATCGGAAACCTGCAGAACGCCGCCCTTTTATATGGAAAGCCCGCGGCGGAAGATCTGCGCGCCGGCCAAGGCCATATTTTTGCGGCGCACCTCAAGGAAACGCTCCCCGGACGTTACCGGGAAGTTCCTTTCTCGACAGGCCACACGGATTATCCCGGGTGCATTTCCCGGCTGAAAGAGCAGGATGTCAGACTTTACGTCGGCGAGTTCTGGGATAAAGGGGCGCCGGAATGGCGCGAAGACCTGAAATTCGCCGCACGGTTCCTGCGGGATAAACTGGATGCTGTCTGGAAATGCGGCTGACCTGCTTTGAAGAACATTCCGCCTGTTCCCGGCGGAAAGGCCAACGAATCTTTTCCTGTTTTAGAAGGTTTCTATGAAAAATAGTTTAAATTTTGTTGATAAACGACGTACGGAAATCATCCGGCTGCTGGAACAGTACGGTCATGTTAAAGTTTCTTTCCTCGCACAGGAGCTGAATGTGTCTCCGCTGACGATCCGCCGAGACCTTGACAGCCTGGAAGAGCAGAATATTATCACCCGCCAGTACGGAAGCGCAACCTTGCTGAATCCCGGAAGCAACGCTTTCAGCAGCAGCCAGGTGCAGTGCAAGGTTGCGATTGCAAAGGCGGCGGCCATGCTGGTGAAAGATCAGGACTCCATTTTTATCAACACCAGTTCCACGGCACTGCTTATGATGCAATATATCACGGCAAAAAACGTCACCATCATCACGAACAACGGCAAGGCGCTTAAGATGCCTTATAATCCCATACTTACCGTCGTCTTGACCGGAGGGGAGATTCGTTTCCCGAAGGAATCCATGTTCGGAGAATTTGCACTGCAGAATATCAACCGGGTCTCTGCCAATAAATGCTTTCTCGGCTGTGCCGGTCTTTCCATTGAAGGAGGCCTGACGACGGCGGCATTTCAGGAAAGACCTGTCAACTCCATGATGCTCGAACGATCTGAAAAGCATTTTATCCTGGCTGATTATACAAAAATCGGAGTGACCTCCAACTTTCGGTATGGAGAAGCGGAGGATATCGACCTTCTGATAACGGATGCGTCTGCATCCAAATCCGTTTTGACCAGATTCAAAAGGATGGGGATGAAAATCGAGCAGGTAAATCCATCAGGGGGCAAGCCGCTTTCGGATGAGAATTTAGGGCAGTCGGGAGAAAAGGGATCCTGAATTTTCTGGCCTTTGTATTGCGGCAGACAGTTATTATATTTCAGCTGTCGGACGATTCAGCTTCAAGGAAATAAAAAATCCCCTCGCTTTTTTCTGGACTATGGACTATACCCTAAAAAACGGACAGTGAAAAAAGGAACCTCCTGTTGTAGAATT
>ENA-UOOI01000335-UOOI01000335.1-fermentation-metagenome-genome-assembly--contig:-NODE-335-length-61631-cov-3.941113_pt1 | contig 61631 bp, 39 predicted proteins | sample MGYA00245779_ERZ724027 | MGnify/ENA primary metagenome ERZ724027 (study PRJEB28704, sample SAMN03018318) | fermentation metagenome | biome: anthropogenic terrestrial biome; feature: soil; material...
TGGCTTATCTGGAACAGTCACCCGCTTTCGACCCCACAATAACCGTATTAGAGGCTTGTTTCAGCACCGATAGCGAGACCGTACGCCTAATCGCCCGCTATGAAGAGATGCTCTCCTCTGGCAATCAGGAGGAACTGGACAAATTGTTTGCCCGGATGGATCTGCATAATGCGTGGGATTACGAACAGCGCATCAAGCAGATATTGACGCAATTAAAGATCACCGATTTTCATCAGAAAATAGGAGAACTCTCCGGCGGACAGGTAAAACGGGTGGCGCTGGCCAATGTGCTGATCAGTGAGCCGGAACTGCTGATCATGGACGAGCCGACCAACCACCTCGACCTGGAGATGGTGGAATGGCTGGAAGAACATCTCACCCGCAACAATATCAGCCTGCTGATGGTGACGCACGACAGGTACTTCCTCGACCGGATATGCAACCAGATCCTGGAGATCGATGAAAAACGGCTCTTTTCCTATAAAGGCAACTACTCCTATTACCTGGAAAAACGGGATGAACGGGTGACGGCACAAAATGCCGAAACGGAAAAAGCCAAAAACCTGCTGAGGAAAGAGTTGGACTGGATGCGCCGGCAACCGCAGGCAAGAGGTACCAAGGCAAAATCACGTATCGATGCGTTCTACTCGCTCGAAGAGAAAGCGCAACAAAAACAGGAAGAGCAAAATATCCGCCTCTCTGCAAAGGGTAGTTATATCGGGAAAAAGATCTTCGAAGCGAAAGAAGTAAGCAAGCGGTTCGGCAACATCAGGATCACCGAAAAATTCAACTACATCTTCACACGCTATGAAAAGATGGGTATCGTGGGAAATAACGGTACCGGAAAATCCACTTTCGTGAAGATGCTGCTGGGAGTCGAAGATCCCGACAGCGGCAGCTTCGATATCGGAGAGACAGTTAATTTCGGCTATTACAGCCAGGAGGGGTTGCAGTTCAACGAACAGACAAAGGTGATCGATGTGGTACGGGACATAGCCGAGGTGATCGATCTGGGCGGCGGCCACCGTCTTACGGCCTCGCAGTTCCTGCAACACTTCCTCTTTCCGCCGGAAAAACAGCATAACTATGTATGTAAGCTCAGCGGGGGTGAAAAGCGGCGTCTTTATCTCTGCACCGTTCTGATCAAAAATCCAAATTTTTTAGTGCTGGACGAACCGACCAACGACTTAGATATTATTACGCTGAATATATTGGAAGAGTATCTTGCCGGTTTCCGGGGATGCCTCATCGTAGTGTCGCACGACCGCTATTTCATGGATAAAGTGGTGGATCACCTGCTGGTGTTCCACGGCGACGCGCAAATCCGGGATTTTCCGGGCAACTATACGCAATACCGGGAATGGAAAGCGGTAGAAGAGAAAAGAGAGGCCGGCCAAACAAAAATCGCCGCATCCGAACAGGAAGCGCCATCACACAGGAAAAGGCCTGAAGAGAAGAAAAAACTCTCATTCAAAGAAAAACAGGAGTTCGAAACGCTGGAACAGGAGATCGAACAAATGGAAGCGGAAAGGGAACGTATCGGCGAAGAACTCTCCTCCGGGGATCTGTCCACAGAAGAACTGATGAGTAAGTCGAACCGGCTGTCGGAACTCATCGGCCTCATTGATGAAAAAACGATGCGTTGGCTCGAACTAAGCGAACGCGATTGATAATTTAGAAATGGAGTACAACGAACTATTTGCCCGTACCGAACTGCTGATCGGCAGGGAAGCGATGCAGTCGCTAGCGGGTAAAAAAGTGATCCTTTTCGGCGTCGGCGGCGTCGGCAGTTGGTGTGCCGAAGGGCTGGTCCGCAGCGGGATCATGCACCTCACGATCGTCGACTCAGACAAAGTGGCCATTGCCAACAGCAACCGTCAACTGCCCGCTACTACCCAGACCATCGGTGAGTTGAAAGTAGAGGTACTGAAGAAACGGCTCCGGGAAATCAATCCCTTCGCGACCATCAACGCCATTCCGGAAATCTATAGCGCCGACTCCGCCCCGTCATTCCGGCTGGAACAGTACGATTACGTTATCGATGCCATCGACTCACTCTCTCACAAGACCCATTTGCTCACCACAGCTTCGGAGAGCGGAGCGACCGTCTTCTCTTCCATGGGGGCAGCACTCAAAATAGATCCGCAACAGATCCGGGTAGCCGAATTCTGGAAAGTACGCGGCTGCAAGCTGGCATCGGCATTGCGTGAACGCATGCGCAAAGGAATGAAACCGCAAAAACCGATCCTGTGTGTCTATAGTGAAGAGCGGCTCTCCAACAAAGGAAAGGAAGCCCTGACCGATGCCGATGAGAAGGGCAGTTTCCGTAAAGCACAGACCAACGGCACCATGGTGCAGGTAACTGCCGTCTTCGGCTTCACCCTCTCGGGCCTGGTAATTCAGGATATCATGAAAAACGGGAATTCCGGTAACCAATCACCATTCTTTTAACTTTCGATGGTAATGGATTGAATGATCCTATCCGCAACCTGCTTCGCTACCTCATCTTTTCTTTTCATAAAAAAGGAGACTTGCCATGCATTAAGCTCCGACATAAGAAGGATATTTATAAACTCTATATCAAATGAGTCTTGGGTGTAAGATCCTCTTTGGATCACTCCGGGTATATTGTTGGTTGAAAAGGGATCCTCTTTGTATATAAAATTAGTAACACCCGGATTATTCTTCATCCCGCTGATGCTACCATCGGCACCTCCCCGAAAATCCAGTTGTCCTATTTCGGGTTTATATTTTATCGTATTGACCATCACTCTGAAATCTTCAGAAGAATTTTCAAACGTCTCCATCTTTTCAATAAGCGCTGTCACCGCCCCATCCAAAGGCAGTTCCTCACCCGATGCCTGCAGTTCCCATGGTGTTTCAAGTGTCAATCCGAAATTGCCGTATGGCTTCCTGATCCATTGATTTTCTAATATCTCCACATTGGTCTTCTTGCTATTCTTGATAGCCTTTACCGCGGAACTACCCGCCCAGCCGCCAAAGGAGGCAGACAGTGCAGTAATAACCACTATCACTATCTTTTCTTTGAGTGGTCTTGACCTTAATATGTTCTTTCTCTTTTTAGCAGATGATGCGGATACAATTTGCTCTTCGACTACACCTACAGACTGCTTATAGTCTTCCAATGTTTTTCCGGCATTCCTTTGTTTCCATTCGGTAAAATTATTACTCATCCTTTTTCCGCATGCGGCACAGAACACCATATATTCAGAGGTGATCTCGTTGAGATGATTGCAATGATTACAACGCAAATAAGATTTCATACGATTGATATTGTGTATAAATTCAGTGGCGAAATTAATTATTATTTCCGAAATATTGAAAATATTTTTTAATCAATAACCTAAAAAATATGGATGAGAAATTGAAGTATCTATCAATGGAGTTTACAGACAGATAGAAGCAACGGTTTTCCATTATTTTTTACTACTTTTGTGTCTCTAAAACAGCAATGTCAAGATATGCATATCGAGAATAATCTTCAGGGTGTCATTATCCGCGCAATAAAAGAACTTTATCACTTAGACGTAGAAACGTCGCAAATCACGCTTCAAAAAACAAAGAAAGAGTTTAAAGGGCACTACACGCTCGTCACCTTCCCTTTGCTAAAAATCTCCCGGAAGGAACCGGAAGAGACGGCACAGGAAATAGGTTCCTGGTTAACGGAAAAAGCAGATATAGTCTCCGGATTCAATGTAATCAAAGGATTTCTGAATCTGGAAATTACGGCAGAAGCCTGGCTCCGATTACTGGAACAGATCGACAGAGAACCTGATTACGGTTTCACACCTGTAGCGGATGATGCACCACTCTATATGATAGAGTACTCTTCCCCCAACACCAATAAACCATTGCACCTGGGGCATGTGCGAAACAACCTCCTGGGACATTCGTTATGTGAAGTATTGGAAGCCAACGGTAAGCGGGTGGTAAAGACCAATATTGTGAACGACCGGGGCATCCATATCTGCAAATCGATGCTGGCATGGCAGAAATGGGGCGACGGCGAGACGCCCGAATCCTCCGGCAAGAAAGGGGATCACCTGATCGGCGACTACTATGTGCTGTTCGACAAAAAATATAAAGAAGAACTGGCCTCATTACAGGATAAAGGCGTGTCGAAAGAAGAAGCGGAGGAGCAGTCGCAACTGATGGCGGAAGCCCGCGAAATGTTACGTAAATGGGAAGCCGGCGACGAAGAGACCGTCAACCTGTGGAAGCGGATGAACGACTGGGTATATGCCGGCTTTGACGAGACTTACCGCCGTATGGGAGTGTCGTTCGATAAGATATACTACGAGTCTGAAACCTACCTTGCCGGAAAAGAAGAGGTGCTGCGGGGCCTGAATGAAGGGCTTTTCTACCGTAAAGAAGATGGTTCGGTATGGGCCGACCTTACCCCTTACGGGCTGGATCACAAATTGCTGCTGCGTGCCGACGGCACATCGGTCTATATGACACAGGATATCGGCACTGCCAAGCTGCGCTTCGACGACTATCCTATCGATACCATGATCTATGTAGTAGGAAATGAACAGAACTACCACTTCCAGGTACTTTCTATCCTGCTCGATATGCTTGGCTTTGATTTTGGAAAAGGACTGGTACACTTCTCTTACGGCATGGTGGAACTGCCCGAAGGGAAAATGAAATCACGCGAAGGAACAGTGGTGGATGCCGACGACCTGATGAAGGAGATGGTCGAAACTGCCCGTGAAACATCGGAAGAGCTGGGTAAGCTGGAGGTTGTGCCTGCCGAAGAAGCGGATAAAATCGCGGAGATGGTCGGCATGGGAGCCCTCAAATACTTTATCCTGAAGGTAGATCCGAAGAAGAATATGACCTTCAACCCGAAGGAATCCATCGATTTCAACGGAAATACGGGACCGTTTATCCAATACACGCACGCACGTATACAGTCCGTACTGCGCAAGGCAGGCGAACAAGGCATCGCCGTTCCTGAAAGGCTGGAAAACACTCTTTCCCTTTCGGAAAAAGAGGAAGGCTTGGTACAGTTGCTCGCAGAATTCGATGCGGTCGTAAAGCAAGCAGGTGCCGAATACAATGTTTCCCTTATCGGTAACTATGTCTATGAACTGGCAAAAGAGTTCAATCAGTTTTACCACGACTTCTCCATTCTTCGTGAAGAGAACGCCTCGTTACGCGATTTCCGGTTGATCCTGTCTAAAAATATAGCCCTGGCCATCAAAAAAGGAATGAAACTGTTTGGCATAGAAGTACCTGAGAGGATGTAGCACTTGATTGAAGAGCTTATTCAGCCCGGGATTTACCCTATAGGAAACGCCATGAGCAAAACAAAGATCCATAGAAGCATCTTTCTTCTTACCATCCTGTTTTTCTGGAATACAGGCAGCGTATGGTCACAGTTCTACCCCGACTCGGTTTCCCGTGACCAGCCAGCCCTTATTCACCGGTTGGAGATAGGAACCCGTCCCGGGTACATCATTCCCACCAATAAATTCCTAAGGGGAGAGAACGGGCAATCCCGGCCGATCAGATATGCCCTTTCCTCTCACCTGAAATACGCCTTCCAATTCCATCCGGACAGCCGTACCGGGCAGATCTACCGGGGCGCTTACCAGGGGATCGGTTTTGCCTATTACAACTTTGAAAATTCCCGGGAGATTGGAAATCCGAAAGCGGTCTACCTGTTCCAGGGAGCCACTCTTGCCGACATTTCCCCCCGTTTATCGTTCGATTACGAATGGAATTTCGGGCTGTCGACCGGATGGAACCCTTACGATTATGAAAAAAATCCCTATAACGGCATGGTAGGATCGAAGATCAATGCCTATATGAATGTGAATTTTTATGTAAGGCAATACCTATCCCGGCATTTCGACCTGATCTACGGGATCACCCTCACCCATTTCTCCAACGGGAACACCAAATTTCCCAATGCAGGCCTCAATGCGGCGGATATAAAAGCGGGAATCACCTATAATATCAACCGGCAAGTAAACTATCTCTCGCAGGGTTTACCAGGTTACTCCTCCCTTATACGGGATTTTCCCCGCCATGTCAGTTACGACGTGGTATTATTCGGATCCTGGCGCCGCAAAGGGGTCGTCTTCAATAATGAGCCAATAGCGTCACCCGATAAGTATACCGTATTGGGATTCAATATCAACCCCATGTATAATCTGGGGTATAAACTTCGGGTAGGGGCATCGCTGGATGGAGTGTACGACAGCAGCGCCAATATATATACCGAGGATTATATCATTGATCCGGGAGGATACAACCCCGGATATACATTTTATAAACCTGCTGTGAACAAACAATTAGCTTTAGGGCTTTCCGCACGGGCAGAATATGTGATGCCCTATTTCGACGTAGGAATGGGGATCGGAGTTAACCTGCTGCATGGCGGTGGCGACCTGAAAGGGCTTTACCAGATACTGGCCCTGAAAATAAAAGTTACCCGCCATTCGTTCATCCATATCGGATATAACCTGCAGAATTTCGACACGCCGAACTACCTGATGTTAGGCCTCGGCCTCCGGCTGAACAACCAACATCACCGGCATTGAATTAAGGAAGGTGAGATTGATTGATGTGTTGATTTACTGATGATTTTTTACTTTTAACTTTTAGTTTTCAGTTTACAAAAGTCTTGACTTTTGATTTCAAATAAAAGATATGAAGATAAAAAAATTAATAGTCGTTTTTTCCCTGGCAGGCAGCATCGCGTTAGCCTGGGGCCAGAATCCCGCATTAAAAACGCACTACACTTCCCCTGCAACGAATTGGGAGAATGAGGCCTTGCCTTTGGGTAACGGACACATAGGCGGAATGGTTTTTGGCGGTGTCGCCATCGATGTCATTCTTGTGAATGAGAAAACATTATGGTCGGGTGGACCGGGAAAAAATCCCAACTACGACGGCGGACATCTGAGAACCCCTGCCGAAAATCATCAAACTTTGCAAAGCATAAGAAATGCTTTGCAGGAAAAAATGACGGATTTTACTGCAAAACACGCTGCCAAAATAGATGAAAACAGAATAGTAACTGTGAGTGATTACACTCCCGAGGACGCTGAATTAAAAACCAATATTCGGAATCTGATGGGAACCAAAGAAGATTTTGGCTCTTATCAACAGTTGAGCAATATCAATATCGCCTATAATTCGGCGACGGCCCCTGAATATACCCATTACTCACGCGAATTAGATATCGACAATGCGATTGCTAAAACTGCTTATCATCAAAACGGAGTAACCTACACGCGTGAATATTTCATCAGCCACCCCGATAATGTAATAATTATTCACCTCACAGCTGATAAAACAGGTTCCATTTCACGCACATTTTATTTTACATCGCCGCAGGAAAGCATCAATGTGAGTGCGGCGAATAATGTAATTACATTGGAAGGTAAGCCGGCCGATCACGGCGACAATGGATTGAAATTTGCCCAGCAAATGATGATTATCCCCACAGGCGGAACGATGAGCAATGACGGCAGCAAAATAACGGTTGAAAATGCCGATGAAATAGTATTGATCTCTTCGGCTGCAACAAATTATCAGCAGTCAATGGATACTGATTTTAATTATTTTTCAAACGTTAACCCACGCATAACCGTTGAAAACACCATAAGAAAAGCCGCTCAAAAAACTTATGCCCGGTTGCTGGAAACACACGTACAGGATTACAGATCCCTGTACGACAGGATGAGCGTTTCGTTCAGGAATGCTGACAATACGGACAATAAGCCCACTGACGAACTATTGGAAGGATATAAAAACAATGCCAATACGGCTGCGGAAAATTTATACCTCGAACAGTTGTATTATCAATTCGGACGATATTTATTGATTTCTTCTTCCCGAAAAGGCTCATTGCCGGCAAATCTCCAGGGGATCTGGGCAGAGGGATTAACCCCGCCGTGGGACGCCGATTATCATACCAATATCAATTTGCAAATGAATTACTGGCTGGCGCAACAAACCAACCTGTCCGACTGCCATATACCGGTAATTAAATATACGGAAAGCCTTGTTCCGCGCGGAACGTTTACCGCTCAACATTATTATTGCAAACAAGACGGGAGTCCGGTGAGAGGCTGGGTCATACATCACGAAAACAATATCTGGGGAAATACCGGTCCCGGAAACTGGTACCAGGGATTTTATTTTCCAGCTGCCGCCGCCTGGATGTGTCAGGATATCTGGGAGTATTATCAGTTCAATCAAGACCGAGAGTTCCTGGAAAAATATTACCGGATTATGGAAGATGCCGCCCTGTTTTGGGTAGATAATTTATGGCGTGATTCCCGCGACGGAACACTCGTGGCAAATCCGTCTTATTCGCCTGAGCATGGTCCCTATTCACTCGGAGCATCGGCCGACCAGGCCATTATATGGGAATTGTTCGATATGGTTATTAAGGCAGGCGATGTGTTAGGGAAGAACACCCCGGAAATTCAAGAGATAAAAACGGCGAAAAGCCGGTTAGCAGGGCCTCAGATCGGTCTTGCCGGACAATTCATGGAGTGGAAAGATGAATTGTCGATGGATATTACCGGTGACAACGGGCATCGCCACGTCAACCATTTGCATTGGTTACATCCCGGAAGCAGGATTGTTTTGGGTAGAAGTATACAGGAAGCCTTATATGCACAGGCGATGCAAACCACGTTGAATACGCGTGGTGATGGCGGAACAGGCTGGAGTAAAGCGTGGAAGATCAATTTTTGGGCACGGCTCCATGACGGTAACCGTTCTCATAAATTGGTACAGGAGATATTGAAAGAGTCAACATTGACCAACCTGTTCGATACACACCCGCCTTTCCAGATCGACGGGAACTTTGGTGCTACTTCGGGAATGACCGAGATGCTTGTACAAAGCCATGGAGGTTACATCGAAATATTGCCGTCGCTTCCCGATGCCTGGGCAACCGGCAGTTTCAAGGGCATAAAAGCACGTGGAAATTTTGAAATAGCTGCGGAATGGAATGATGGCAAAATTACATCATTGAAAATCACCTCTGAGTCGGGAAATGACTGCGTAGTGAAATGCAACGGGAAAACACTCTCTTTTCCAACTATCGCTGGAAAGACCTATGATTTGAGCAATAAAACAAAGTTTTAATCATATCAAACAGAAATCATACTGATTCCACAACCTGCATAAAGGAATACTGATAATCTGTCCCTAACGAAGACTTATATATATTACAAAAATTATCATATACGGTTTTTGCAAGCCCTATTTTACTCTGTTGGTAAAGAATGGAACATTTTATCTGTAATGCTTCCTCGCTAAGGAAATCGTGTTGGAACAAAGTATCCGCTATTTTTAATTTCAGAGAGTCAGTCAAATCGAATTTTTTCAAAATTCTACACAAAAAATCAATGGCCGTGTTGGCGAAATCGTTTTTGAAGGTATCTATCCAATCAGCTTCCATATTGGGTAGCATTCCTCCTCTTGTGAGCAACTCCAACATTTTTTCTAAATCCTGATTACCTTTTTCTTCAAAAAGCTTCATTATTTCCAAATAATCACACAAGGTGTCATCCTCTATCTGGATTCTCCAATAGCTGTTTTGATTGATAATTTTTAAATCCCCGATCTCCTCGAGTATTGTTCTCAGCTTACTCATATAAACGTTCCGGTTGTTTTTGGCAGCTTCTTCGGATTTGTCATACCACAGCAACTGAATCAATTTGTGGCCGCTGATCCCCTTTGAATCTTTGGCGGAATAGCAAACGAGTGCAATCAACAAAGATTGAAGCGTCGGTGAAAACAAAGAGGTTATATCATTTCCTTTTTTATCGAATGCCCTGAACCTGCCAAAAAAACAGATACATCCCTGGGTAAAATTGTAATATTGCCGGGTTGGCTCTTCCTCAAAAGCGGGGGTGAGGATAGCGGCCACCACTTCGCGTGGAACTTTGACTTCTTCTTTTTGCCCGGTTCTTTTCTTTTTTCGATAATAATATACAGAGGCTAAAACTGTTATGCCGAGAAAAAAAAGTCCGAGCAGGCAGTTCCGTTTTTTCCGGAACCGCTTTTGCTCTATTCCTGTAGGGCTCTGTTGCACAGATTTAACCGAAACGGGCGGATAATCTATTTCGTATATTTCCAAAGTCGACTCTCCACTCACTTGTGAAAGTAGAATGGATGCATACAGTTTTTGCTGTCCGGGTGCGAAAAACAAATTTGTATAGATGTAATGAGTGTTGAAGCTAATTCCAATCGGCAAAGACATCGGCTCTAATGCCGTATGCATCGTATCTATCTTCATCAACACTCCACCCGATTGCGAAGTGAAAACGTAAAAACATTGATTTTTGCTATCGTAAATCATATTTTCACTCGGTATGAATTCCCCGTTTTCGGGACTTCCCCCCAATGACCACAGGTGTTTTACTGTTTTGTCGGTCAAATTTACCGAATACAGGTCGTAATAGTTGCGGGGGGACAACTCCTGCCGTCCCGTAGGAGATCCGCGACCGCCGAAAATATACAGGTTTTTGTCCACGAGCACAGAGGCGGGCGAGTAGCGAGGATCAATAGCCGACAACTGCACGCGCTGTGGCTGCTTGTTCTCATGCAAAGGATAGCAGAAAAGTAACTCGTTATTATAAAGATAATGTCCATATCCTCCAAAGCTGATCAGTGCCGAATCGGCCGGGTTGAAAACAACGGTGCTATTCCAATAATCATGGTCTGCCGTAGGTGCTTTTTGGCTTTTCCACATGCTCTGGGTTAAATCGAAAACGGAATAAATATCCTCGGTCAGGTTATAAGACACTAATTGTTGTTCCGAAGAAATGTAAATCAGTTGATTGGGCGCGTTTGCCGCGTATTCCCCCCCTCTTATCATTGATGTATCCACCTCTATTCCATTCCCTTTATTTTTTGAGGAAGGGGAAAAGGTATAAATTTCCGTATTTGTCGTGATGAAAAATTTGTCTCCTATGGAATCAAAAGCAATAGCGGGTGCTGTGTCCAGCGCTTGTTCATAAATTTTTCGCCAGGTAATATAATCATCCATTATCCATTGCGTGTTTTTACCCACGGCAGGTACACCCGCAATTTCGTCGTAGCAAATATCGCCGGCGTGTTGCTCCATTCTCCAAAGGCGTATTCCCTCCTTGTCCCTTTTCAGACTGACATTTTTTATATTCACAGAGGCAATGTCATCCAGGACAAATCCCTCAAATGGACAACGTCCGAAAGCAATCCGCACACTTTTCGTACCTTTCAGTTTTTCGTGCGTCATTTCTATTTCTTCGCCGTCGTATTGCAATACAATTTGTCCGCTTTTGGAATTGAGCGATAGCGTTACATTCAGCCAGGTTTCCACCCTCGCTTGTTTTTGAATAGGGAAAACTTCTTCTCCTACCAATAAGAAAGGTAAACGAATGTCGTTTTCACTTACACTATACATTAAATCTATGTTTTCATTGTCATTCGTAATCACACGAAACACCGTACCGAAAACATTATCTCCCCTGACCCACAAGTCGAAGTTCAAATCCAATTGCTTTCCCTCTGTTTTTATGGGCATACCATTCTCTAAAATCATACTCGTAAAACGGGGAACGGGCAACGGATAAGACCGAATATGAAGTCCATACTCGGAAATATTCGCGTTGATGTAAATGCAGCTTAATAATATCAGAGTAATAAGCAATATATTTCTCATCACAGATAATCTTAAGATCGAATAAAAAACCGGTTAGCCAGTCCATAAGAACTGCATGTAACTTTTCGATTCAAATGTAAGAAGAGAATCTCTTATTATAAATAAATTTTCGAACTTTCTTTCAGGCGCTATTTTCGGAGTGCTATATATTATTGATCATTAACAAAATAATATTTATATTATTGCGCTTTTATATATTGTATTTTTTACATATATTCCGCGTTGTCGTGCGGTACATACCTATCTGGCAGCATGTATAATACAACTACCTTCCATCCTATTTCCGATTTTGCCACGAATTACACTCACACATCTTACTGCTATCGCAAAACCAGGGAGTTACCCTCTTCAAAAAACCGATAAATCACTTAGCAGAAGTGAAATTCAACTACCTCCCACACAAAAAGTTCAACTAACCTTTAAAGAATGCTTTCGAAACATCTCAATTTTTCCTTTCTTGACTACGGAAAATGTTAAAATCTAAAATAATCAGATCATCTTTGGTTAATTAATACAATTTTAATGTGTTTTTTAATGACTGCCGGACATCTTTGTGAAACTTCTTTTCAAACAACAGGCCAAAATCCGGTGTTGTCGGGTACGGATTCAGTAGGCAAAGTTAGTTGAAAAAATGAAATGAAATGAAATCAAATAATACATAAACAAAAATTTAAATCGATGCCGATATGAAAATTTAATCTAATTCAGTAAAAATTATTCTATCGGTGACATTACTCTTAGTTCTTATTTTACCCACTTATTAATTAAATGTTATGAACAAACAATTTTTCTGTATGCTCCTCATTGGAGCTCTGGTTCTTTCAACGGGAACTTTCGTTTCATGTAGCGACGATAATGACGACCTGGACTCAAGATTGACTGTTGTTGAGGGTATGATTCGGGAAGTAAAAGAACAATTGGAAAACCTTCCGGCAGGTTCAACCATTACAAGTGCCACGCAAAACAACGGTATTTGGACTTTGGTGCTCAGCAGTGGGCAAACGATCACGATCAACCCGTCTGCCGGTGGAGGAGGTGCTTCTCTGGAGGTTGTGGAAAAAGAGAACAGCATCGTTATCACTGTGGATGACAAGGAATACGAATTGCCCCTTGGCCCGGGATTCCGCTCATTGGTTTACGCTCCCGAATTTACCGATGGCGAGGTTCATACCGGTTCCAATGGTAGGGCAACCGTTAGATTCCTCGTTAAACCTGCGCTCACGGAGGCCACACTTGAAAATGCAGTTTTTGCTATCGGCGCAGCGCATGAGCTTCAGACGCGTTCGGCAAGGGATCTATTCAACGTTGATGGCGACGTAACGCTTGATGGCGACTACATCGATGTACCTGTCCGCGCATTAGACGCCGAGACAGCCGGCAAAACTTACGCCGTCGTGCTTCAAATGAGCCTGGGTGGTACTGTTTACGTGTCCAACTATTTCAACCTGGTAGTTTCGGGCGATTTCACAGGTACACCGGAAGAGATCGTTGAAGCGAAACTTATCGGTGCGGTTACCGACTATACCGAGTTGGAGAATGGTTTCTCTACAGCCACTTTACCGGAGCCCACGGTCGATGTCCTGGGTACATTCAACTTCAAAGACCTTTTCGCTGAACTTCCCCAGGGTACGGTTAAATTCGAATTAGGTGCAAGAGCACTTCAGAACGACAATGTTACGAACCACTACGATGTATTCCGCAATGCCCTCTCGGCTGACGGAACATGGGAATTGAAAGCGCGTCCGGGCACGAACGGCAACGCGCCCAACGGCGAACAAAACAGCGGTATCCTCATCAATGTGATCGTGGACAATGTGATCAAACACAAAATTTATTGGAAAATAGTGGACCCGATTGCGGCACTTCCTGTTGAAGCATTTGCCGGTACGTTTAACGGAAGCCCTCATATTGAATATCCGGAAGACGTTGTATGGGAAAAAGGCGCGCGTCTCTATAATTTTAACAAAGAATTCACCAAAGGCGATTTCAAACCGATGCACGATGGCGGAAACTTCGTCCAGGCTTTCGGGAACTACGAGGTATCAGTAGGGAGTGATTATCTCATATACAACGACGGGGAAGAGCTTCAACTTGGCGAACTCGGGGAAAAATTAGCCAAGCATTCAAGAGGTCTGTATTGGGGAAACCGTCAATCATCCATTGCCGCTTCGCAACGTCGCAACCTCGACATTCCCGATGAGCAGAAAGGTAATGGCGAAATCATTGGAGGCTATGACGGTATCTCCACCGATGAAATGTGGAATACTTTCGGATTCCGTATAATCAATACAGGTCTCGAAATGTCGGACAGCTACGGTGGAAATGCACTTCGTGTAGGTGTGGGTTTAAGTTATGAGTATGCTTATGGAGAAAGATCTATTGGCCATAACGGAGCACTGGTTTTCCTTTGGATCAACCGTCGTGTCAGTCCGGCAGATGTAACCGATCCTACTCCAAGGTAAGAGTAAAATATTCGGATAAGGGGGCTGTCTCGACAGCCCAACAAAGAAGCCTTCCCAAAGGATGAGATATTCTCTTCCTTTGGGGAAATGAGAGGGAGCTTATAAAAAATAATTGTACCATTGAATAAATATTAATTGAATAATATGATAAAAAAAAGATATGTATCCACTTCACTGAAGTCGATGGTGATCATGCTTTTTTGCCTCATGGCTACATTCCCGATACTTGCCCAGCAGCGAACCGTGAATGGGACGGTGGTCGATGCCCTCGGCGAATCGATTATCGGAGCAAGTGTGAGGGTAGAAGGCACAATGCGCGGAACGGCGACGGACATTGATGGAAAATTCTCAATAGAAGCCGCACCCAATGAAATGTTAAGGATATCTTACATTGGCTATGACGATATGGTTGTGGCGGCTTCTTCTACCACCCTCAACATCGTGTTGCAGGAAGACACCCAAACTTTGGAAGAGGTGGTAGTAGTAGGGTACGGGACCCGCAGAAAAGAAACGCTTACGGGTGCCGTCGCCGCTGTTACGGCTTCGGAAATCGTAGTTACGAAAAACGAGAACGTGGTAAATATGCTCTCGGGTAAACTTCCGGGCGTGCGTATCTCACAAAGAAGCTCTCAGCCGGGAGAGTTCGATAATGCGATCGACATTCGCGGTATGGGTACGCCACTTATTGTGGTGGACGGTATTCCGCGTGACCAGGCATATTTCTCCCGTATGGACGCCAGTGAAATTGAAAGTGTATCGGTGTTGAAAGATGCTTCGGCAGCTATCTATGGTGTACGTGCGGCAAACGGTGTGATCCTTGTTACAACCAAACGCGGTACTTCTGCTACTACGGGTAAGTTTGACATTACGTTCTCTACCAACTATGGTTTCCAGTCGTTCCTCTATATGCCCGAAACGGCCGACGCTGTAACGCACATGTTGTTGATGAACGAAAAAGAGTTGAACAACAATTTCGGTCGCAACTATTTTCATCTTGCCCCCCCTCGTTACACTTACGACCAGATGTTTGAATACAGCACAGGCCTGAGGCCAAGTACAAACTGGACGAATGAATTGTTTGACAAAGTATCGCCTCAGCAGCAACACAATCTTTCGGTGAATGGCAACTCGGACAAGATCGATTACTTCTTCAACCTAGGTTATATGGAGCAAATGGGTGCTTACAAAAGCAAATCGTTGAATTATGACCGCTGGAACTTCCGAGGCAATGTCGATGCCCGCATTACCGACCGTTTGAGTGCTTCTGTTATGTTGAGCGGTTACATGGACGAAAGAAATCAACCGTTTACCGATATCTGGGCAGTGTATAAAAAGGCATGGACTTATCGCCCGACTTCGGAAGCATGGGTGGACGGCGATCACGATCTTCCTGCATACGATACGGAAATGTTGGAGAGTGAAAACCCCGTTGCCGCTATCAACAGCGACTTTACAGGATATCGTCAGGTAAAACGTACGAACTTCAACGGTGCACTGGCTTTGACCTACGACATTCCGGGCATTGAAGGACTTAACGCACGTGCTTTCTATAGCTACGACTACAATGCACAGAACAATACTTCCCGTCAGCGTACTTACTACCTGTATAACCGCCAGGACGACGGAACGCTTCAACAGTTTGCCCGCAACAGTCCGGGCAACCTGGAACGCAGAACCGAACTCGGCTACAGTACTATAATGCAGTTGTCGCTCAACTATGCCAACAAATTCGGCGATCACAATGTGGGCGGTATGGTGTTGTTTGAAGAGCAATACAACTTCTGGGACAGTTTCTATGCCCGTCGTAATATGTTTTTCGATAGCGACTACCTGTTTGCCGGAGATGAAGAAGATCAGGTCGGCGGAATGGGCGGTGTAGGCGACAATGCCCGTCAGGCTATCGTGGGCAAAGCCAATTATGACTATAAGTCGAAATATATCATCGACTACTCATTCCGTTACGACGGCTCATCCCGCTTCCCGAAAGCCACACGCTGGGGATTGTTCCAATCGCTGTCCGCAGGCTGGAGATTAAGTGAAGAGGGCTTTATCAAAGAACGTATTCCGTTCCTTACCAATATGATGCTCCGTGCCTCTATCGGTAAATTGGGAGATGACGGCTCGGCAGGGAACTATCCTTCAACGATCGTGGGTTATAACCTGACAGCCGACAGAGGTTGGTATTACAACGGCGTATTTATGACTTCCGTGAATCCAACGGCTATTCCTAACCCTAACCTCACGTGGTACACCGCTACCACGGAAAACGCAGGTATCGACTTCAACTTGTGGAACCAAAAATTGACAGGCACTATGGAAGTGTTCAGACGTACCCGCAAAGGCTTGTTGAGAACACCGGAAGTACAACTCCCCGGTTCGGTAGGAGCCAATATGCCCCAGCAAAACCTCGAGAGCGACCGTACATTCGGGTGGGAGATCAGTCTGGGACACAGGAACCGTTGGCAAGGTATCACCTATTGGGTAAACGGGCAGATTTCGGCTACCAAGAACAGATGGATCTATCGTCTTGACAGTCCTGCCGGAAACTCAATGGAAAACTGGTATCGTCAGGATGTATCAGGACGTAACCGCGACATTTGGTTCGCCATACAAGAAGCAGGACGCTTCACGAGCTTAGACCAGATCCGCAACCAGCATAACACCACCGGCGGCAACTTCCACCAGGGGTCTCTTCCGGGCGACTATTATTATCTCGACTGGAATGGCGACGGTGTGATCAATGATCAGGATAGGTTCCCGGTGGCTACCTACAACCTGCCGACTTTCAACTACGGGATCAATGGGGGTGCTGCCTGGAAGAACATCGACTTCTCGATGAACTGGCAAGGTTCGGCAGGGGTTTACAGCCAATATGACGAGGTATTTACGGAAGTAGGTCCGTTCGACGGGGGTGCGGCATTGAGTATGTACACGGACCGTTGGCACACGCCAAATGCGTGGGATGATCCCTGGCATCCGGATACACAATGGATAGAGGGTTATTATCCTGCCACGGGTCGCCCGTTCAATACAGGAACTACCGGGATCAAAAACACTTCATACATTCGTTTGAAATCGCTCGAAATAGGTTACTCGCTGCCTAAGGCCTGGGTAACAAAAGTGAATGTGAATGATATTCGTTTCTATGTGAATGGATACAACCTGTTGACATTCTCGGGAATGAAATATATGGATCCGGAGCGTCCGGGAACGCGGGGAGGCGCTAATACCAACACCGATGGCAGTACCAACACCAATACCAGTGTCTTGTTCTACAACTATCCGGTGAACCGTGTGATCAATATTGGTGCGATATTGAAATTTTAATAGAAGAATAATTATAATGACAATGAGAAAAAATAATATATATATATTGTTCGTGGCAGTTATTCTCGGGTTTACAGTTTCATCCTGCCATGATCTGGAGTTGGAGCCAAAAGGTATTTTTGACGAGGGTACGCTGTTTAATTCCGACTACGGGATCAGAACCTACCTCGGGGCTATTTACAACGAACTTCCGATAGAAGACCTCAATTATTACCATAACAGGGGATACGCTTCAGGAAACGACATCGGGAACTATTGGGAGGCGCAAAAGAACAGCCCCGCAGTGCTTGGGGCCGAAGCGGCAGGACGAAGAGATGGGGACGGTACGCCTGAATATTGGCCCTATGAGCGCATCCGCCGTATCAACAATTTTATCGAAGCCATACCCGACTATTCGGCTTTTCACTCAGAGGAACAGATCAATGAATATTTAGGCGAAGCACATTTCCTGCGTGCGTTCTATTACTTTGGTATGGTAAAACGTTACGGCGGTGTTCCGATCATCAGGGAGGTACAAGACCCGGCTGCCCCGCTCGAAGAGTTATGGACACCACGTTCTACCGAATATGATTCCTGGAAATTTATCTACGAAGACCTGAAGTTCGCGATGGAAAATATGGCCGGGACAAGTGTTACCGGAAGAGCCAATCGCTACTCTGCGGCAGCGCTTATGACACGTGCAATGCTGTATGCAGGGTCTACGGCTAACTATTTCGAGACGTTGAATATTACCGCCGGACCGGCTATCAATGCGGGACTCATGGGTATGCGGCGTGAGCAGGCTGCGGAGTTTTACCAATATGTGGTCGAAGCTGCCCATTTTATCCAGGAAGGGGGTTATCGTTTGCACGACGGTGCAAACAAAGAGATAGCCTTTACCGAAGTGTTTACCGAAGATCTGAATGGCGTAGAGGATCTTTTTGTAAAACTATTCGGTCCGTACGGCAATCAATCCATCTACAACTCGCGATTGAATCACTCCTGGGACTCAATGGTGTTACCACTTGGTACAGGTTTGGCAAGCGACGTAGGTTCGGCGCTTCACCCGGCCTGGGATTTGATAAAACTCTATCAAATGCCGGCGCTTGCCGAAGAAAATGAGAACGGAGACTTAGTGCCTGTCCGTTTCAATAGTCTGAACGATCTTTGGCAATCGGAAGAAATGGAGCCACGCGCAAGGGGAACTTTCTTCTTCTCGGGTATGACCGAGCTGGCTTCCGGAGAGGTCATGGATCTGCAGGCAGGTGTATACCGCAGATTCCCCGGCACTCTTGCCGATGCGACCGCCGATGCGCAGACCAACGACTATATGGAACAGTATCGCATCAGAACCCACGCGGGTAGAGGAGAAATTGACATACAGACGGTTGATGGTGTACCTGGCGTAAAAATCAACGGCTTGTATGGTCTGTCTTTGTCGGGAGGTGATGAAGGTCGCTCCACCACGGGTGTTTTTATCCGCAAATATGTGAATCCCAGGGCAACCGCAGGCGAACGCGGACTTTACCGAAGCAGCACGCCGTTCAAAGTATTCCGTTACGCGGAAGTGCTTTTGAACCGAGCAGAGGCTCTGTATGAGCTGGGACTGTTGACAGGCAACGAATCACAGAAAGCAGAAGCGTTTGTGTATATCAACGAAGTGCGCGCCCGTGCAGGCGCTCGTCCTTATACAATGGTAGCAGCTCCGGAAGACGTGAGTGAAGAGATCAACGCGTTGTATCCGATTGACGAAAATCTGCAATTCATCCGTGACGAGAGAGCCCGCGAGCTTGCCTTCGAAAATCATCGCTTTTTCGACCTTCGCCGCTGGCGCGTGTTACATACGAAAATGGAGAATTTTTATCCACGCGGACTGATGGGTTACTATGTTGTAAATGAAGGTAAATACATCTTTTTGAACGACCGTGAAAAAGAGAACAGAGGCTTGAACTACAACAGGGCCAATTATCATCAACAAATTCCGGGCGGTCAAATCAACAGAAACCCGAACCTCATTCGCAATGATGGACATTAATAAAAAAACAGACAAATCGTATGAAAAAGTTATTATATAGTTTGCTGATAGCTGCTTCCCTGTTTTGTATGGCTTCCTGCATGGAAATCGACAACTTCGATGCGCCTGACGCACATGTTACCGGACGCTTGACAGACAAGACTACGGGAGAGAATTTTATTACGGATCACGGGGATACGCATATCCGTATATGGGAAATGAGTTATAGTATAAATCCTGCTCCGCAGAGTATTCCCGTGAGATTCGACGGGACGTACAACAACGAAAAACTCTTTGCCGGAACTTACGATATGCTTCCTCACAACGGTCCTTATTGGCCTGCCGACACTATTCGTAATGTAGCAATCGGCAGAAAAACGGTAACGCAGCATTTCGAAGTGACACCTTATCTGCACATTACCGATTTCGAGGCTGTGCTCGAAGGTACTACGCTCACTTTGTCTTGCCGCCTTTCCGCCCCTTTCACGGAAATGACCATCAATGGAGAAATCGTACCTCTTCCTAACGTACTGGAAGTTCGTCCGTTTCTAAGTCTTACCCAGTATTGCGGCGCTGCCAATTACATCGGCGAGTATTGGACGAACGATTATCGTGTGAACTTGCGTAGAGCCTGGAGCAACATAGATACCGACGGTGACGGCAAGAGTGATGCAACCTATACGATTACCGTTCCCGTGAAGAAAGGCTACACTTACAATGTGCGTATGGGCGCCAACGTGAACTATACCGATCAGAAGTTTAATTACTCTGAGGTAAAGAGAATCGTGGTTCCGAATGATTAATATTAGCAAGTAGTTTATTCTTTCATTTTTTCATTCTGAGCAGGGAGAGGTGCCTGGTTATCTCTTCCTGCTTTTAAAGAGTTATTAGAATTCAATGGGTATAACGGCACGGAAGGTGAATTTGCGCCGGTAAAGGTGAAAATACCGGGCCACCCTGAAAATAAATCAAAGAGACAATTCAATGAAACTAAAAAACATATATAATTTTGCCATATTCGGCATTCTATTATTCGCTCTCGCCTGCAACAGCGGAGAGGAAACCATACCGGAGCCGGTGAAACCGCCCGAACCACCTCCGGCACCGGAAGATATTTTCAACAAACCCGATTTCGTACCCCACAAAGAGGGTGAGCCGTTCGATTCGTACCGCGGTTTGGTAATGGCGGGATACCAAGGTTGGTTTAACACCCCTGACGACGGTGCCGACCGGGGTTGGTACCATTATCGCGAGAGTAATATGTTCGCACCGGGCCCACGGAGAAATAGCATTGATATGTGGCCCGAAATGAGGGAATATGAAGTGAAATATACGACGGATAATTTTATTCTGCCGAACGGGCAGAAAGCCCAGGTTTACAGTAACTATGACAAATCGAGCGTGATGCTTCACTTCAAGTGGATGAAAGAGTATGGCATCGACGGCGCGTTTATGCAACGTTTCGTTGGTGAGGTCATAGACAATCCCAGCGGAAAAAACCATTTCGATGCGGTGTTGGGGTACGCCATGGAAGCCTCGAACACACATCAACGTGCTCTCTGCGTTATGTACGACCTGGGCGGGTTTGTACCTGACCGGCTTGCTAAAACGCTTGACGATGCCCAAACAATAATGAATACCTATCAACTGAAAGATCGTACAAAGCAGAAATTTTATCTTCATCAGAACGGAAAACCGCTTATCACCGTATGGGGAGTCGGTTTCAACGACGGACGCCCTTTCTCGCTTACCGACGTGGAATCACTCGTGAACGGCTTAAAAGAAATGGGGTACAGCATTATGCTGGGGGTGCCCACCTACTGGCGCGAAAGACGGAATGACGCGTTACCCGATCCCAAACTTCATGAGATCATCAGGTCTGCCGATGTGATCATGCCCTGGTTTGTAGGTCGCTACGGAATGAATAATTTTCCTGACTTCCACACATTGATCGAAAGCGATATTCAGTGGTGTAAAACAAACAATGTGGAATACGCGCCGCTTTGTTTCCCCGGCTCATCGGATCTTAATATGCATCCTCATAATATAGACAGGAATGAGCGGTACGGGGGGCAGTTTTTGTGGAACCAGATGTATCATAGCATTAAATCGGGAGCACAAATGTTGTATATGGCCATGTTTGACGAAATAGACGAGGGGACGGCACTTTATAAGACTTTGAATCAGAAGGATGTGCCGGGTAATGAGCCGGAAGAGCCCTATTACGTGACTTACCGGGGTGGTAATTATAGCATTGGTTCGCAGCCGATAACGAATCTGCCCGGGGCGAATGATTGGTGCAAGCGTGTTCCCGATGAGTTGAATATTACTTTCCTGGGGATCGAAGACAATTTGCCTACCGACCATTACCTCTGGCTTACTGGGCAAGGAAGGAAGATGTTGAGAGGAGAAATCCCCTTAAAACAGACATTACCCGTAAGGCAATAAATTGAGATTGATCAAATAAAAACAGAAATATCACGACAACATTGGTCGAAAAAATAATATAGAAATAGCTAAAAGAATAAGTAAGTATGAGAAGATTTTTATTATCTGCTGTTGCTGTTACCACAATGGTAAGTTGCCAGGCACAAAAAGAGAATACGGATACCGTTACCTTGGGCCCCAATCCGTTTATAACGCATATCTACACGGCCGACCCTTCTGCCCGGGTTTGGGAAGACGGACGTTTGTACGTGTACCCGTCGCAAGACATCAATCCGCCGAGAGGTTGCGATCTGATGGACAAGTATCACGTTTTTTCGACGGACGATATGGTGAATTGGACAGATCACGGGCAAATCGTAGAAGCAGCCGATGTACCGTGGGGTAAAAAACCCTCTCTCGCGGGCGGAGCTACCTTTATGTGGGCACCCGATTGTATCTATAAGGACGGAAAGTATTATTTTTATTTTCCTCACCCGAGTGATGACCCGTGGAACGATAATTGGAGGATTGGCATCGCAGTCAGCGATAAACCCGCGTCGGATTTCGTCGTGTTGGATCATTGGCTCGAAGGTTTGGGAGATGATGTTTTCGCAATGATCGACCCAAACATTTTTATTGATGACGATGGACAAGCTTATTTCTATTATGGCGGCGGGGGCAGATGTGCCGGAGCCAGACTACACGACAATATGACAGAGCTGGCAGAGCCTTTGACCTTTATGGAGGGATTGGTCGATTTCCATGAAGCGACCTGGGTTTTCAAAAGAAATGGCATTTATTATCTTACTTATTCCGATAATCATACCGAAAACGGGAGAGGAGCCAACCGCATGAAATATGCCACAAGCAATAAGCCGTTAGGACCCTGGGCCTATCAGGGTACGTTCTTAGGATCGACAAGTTGTGATACCAATCACGGGTCGGTAGTGGAGTATAAAGACCAGTGGTATGTTTTCTACCACAACAGCGACATTTCGGGGCGCGGCAATCTTCGTTCGATTTGTGTAGATAAATTGTTCTTTAATGAGGACGGAACTATTCAGATGGTGCAACAAACGAGATAACTTTTGTTGCTTCGCGTTTGGTTGATATAATATTATTTTGTTTATTTACAAGGCTTTTTTAAATTCGAAATATGAAACAAGCATGTAAACTATTCTTTTTTATTGCCATTGCATTGTCGCCCGGATGTTCTTCCACCGCACAATTTGCTACAAAATCGCAGGAATTGGTTGATTACGTCAATCCCTATATGGGTAATATCAGTCATCTGCTTGTACCTACGTACCCGACGGTTCACTTGCCTAACAGTATGTTGCGTATCTATCCCGAACGGGCAGACTATACCGGTGACTTGTTGAACGGTTTACCGATCGCGGTTACAAGTCATCGCGGAAGTTCGGCATTCAACCTGAGCGTTTTCCAGGGAAACGAACCGGAGTTAAGACCGGTTATTCCTTATAGCTACGACAGGGAGAAAATTACACCCTACGACTATTTTGTTTATCTCGATGAGGAGGAAACAAACGTCTATTATGCCGTTTCCCATCAATCGGGAATCTATGAACTGGAATTCGACCGCACAAATCCCCTGTTCTTGATCCTGAATTCCAGAAGAGGTGAGTTGAAATGGGACGGAAAAGCGTTTTCGGGCTATCAACAACTGCAAAACAACACAAAAATTTTCATCTGGCTGGAGCCTGACGTGCAACCCCAAAGTGTAAAGAACGAAACAGCATCAGGAACAAATGCGCATATTGTATTATCTTACCCGTCAAACACTTTACAGTTGAGATTGCGTTATGGAATTTCATTTATCGATGCCGGACAGGCAAAGAAAAACCTTTATAGGGAAATTCCGGACTTCGATGCAAAAGCCGTAGCGGAAAAAGGACGGAAGGTGTGGAACGAAACATTGGGAAAGATCAAAGTGGACGGCGGCTCGGAAAACGACAGGACGGTTTTCTACACTTCGCTGTATCGCACATACGAGCGCCCGGTTTGTATATCGGAAGACGGACGTTATTTCAGCGCTTTTGACGGAAATATCCGCAATGACAACGGAACGCCTTTTTATACCGATGATTGGATCTGGGATACTTACCGTGCCACTCACCCCCTTCGTGTATTGGTGGAGGCTGAAATGGAAAGCGATATCCTCAACTCTTTTTTACGTATGTCTGAGCAAATGTCGGAATTCTGGTGGCCTACTTTCCCCGAAATTACAGGCGACAGTCGTCGGATGAACTCCAATCACGGTATTGCTACCGTGATTGATGGATACATAAAAGGATTAAAGAACATTGATCTGGCGAAAAAATATCCGGCTATGCGTAACGCCATAATGGAAAAAACACTGGCTCCCTGGTCGGCAAAACCGTCAGGCGAATTGGATAGGTTCTATCATGAAAACGGGTATATTGCCGCGCTCAGAGAGGGCGAGAAGGAAACGATCCCCGAAGTACATGGTTTTGAAAAGCGCCAACCTGTGGCCGTAACGCTCGGAACGGCCTACGACCAATGGTGTCTGGCACAGATCGCCAAAGAGTTGGGAAAGATGGACGATTATGAATATTTCCTGGAAAAGTCGTATAATTATCGCAACCTTTTCAACGCGGAAACGGGCTTCTTCCATCCGAAAGATAAGCAGGGGAACTTCATCGAACCTTTCGATTACAAGTTTTCGGGCGGAATGGGCGCACGTGAATATTATGGCGAGAACAACGCCTGGACTTACCGTTGGGATGTACAACATAATGTGGCCGACCTGATCCACCTGATGGGCGGACGTGAAAAATTCATTCAGAACCTCGACCAAACGTTCCGTGAGCCACTTGGAAAAAGTAAATTTGAATTTTACGCCCAACTGCCTGACCAAACAGGGAACGTGGGACAATTTTCAATGGCGAACGAGCCTTCGCTGCACATCCCTTACCTTTACAACTACGCAGGAGAACCCTGGAAAACGCAAAAGCGTATTCGCAAACTGGTAATCGGATGGTTTAGGAATGACCTGATGGGCGTTCCGGGCGATGAGGATGGCGGCGGTATGTCGGCTTTCGTGGTATTTTCGCAAATGGGATTCTATCCGGTAACGCCGGGCAGTCCGACATACAACATCGGAAGTCCGTTCTTCAACGAAGTAACGATGCAGTTGGGCAATGGTGAAACATTGCGTATTGTTGCCAAAAACAACAGTGAAGACAACAAATACATTCAATCGGCACGACTGAATGGTAAAGAATGGACGAAGCCGTGGTTTAGTCACGAAGATATAAAAAACGGCGGAATATTGGAGCTTGTCATGGGCGATAAAGCCAACAGAGCGTGGGGCGCTGCCCCGCAGGATGCGCCACCCTCAGAGGGAGTCAAAAATAACTGAAACCCAAAAGAAGAGGGTAATATTACTAATCCGATAAAAAAGAGTACCTTTATTTCGTTCAATAAATTTAGTCGTTTTGAGTCGCCTTCGCTCCTCGATTTTCAATTCTCGCAACGGCATAATCCAGGCAAGCTTGTCTTCTGCTTGTATTGCTTAACGAAAACGTTGATATATAATTTGATGTCAAGCGATGCCTAAAAACAATTAATATTCCCGGGAAACAACAAATTATTAACCCTATAAATTACATAAAAATGCCTAGATTAGTAACACTGTACTCTCTTCAATGGGGAGATTTATCATTGGAAAACGTATGTGTCAAAGCGAAAGAATTTGGCTACGACGGACTTGAACTGGGATTACCCGATCATTTGGACGTCCGACAAACCGATCCCGAATATTACAAAGGGATCAAAGACCTTTTGGGAAAGAATGGATTACAACTACACACAATTTCTACCCATCTGGTAGGACAAGGGGTGTGTGATCGGATCGACGAGCGGCACAAAGGAATCTTGCCCACTTACATTTGGGGCGACGGCGATCCCGAAGGTGTTCGCCAACGGGCTGCCGAAGAGTTGATATTAACGGCAAAAGCTGCCAAAGCACTGGATGTGAAAACGGTGGTGGGATTTACAGGAAGCCCCATATGGCATTTGCTTTATTCGTTTCCGCCTGCTTCCGAATCTATGATTGAGGACGGCTATAAAGAGTTCGCCCGTCGTTTTATCCCCATTCTTGATGAATTTGAAAAATGGGGGGTTCGTTTTGCGCTTGAAGTGCACCCCACCGAGATTGCGTTCGATACATTTTCGGCACGCAGGGCATTGGAAGCGGTTGGCAATCACCCTGCCTTCGGTTTCAATTACGATCCGAGCCACTTGGGGTATCAGGGTGTGGATTATGTGGATTTTATTTATCAGTTCCCCGATCGTATTTTTCACGTTCATATGAAAGATGCTTATTGGAGTGATACACCCAAACAAGTAGGTGTGTTCGGCGGACACGTTCCTTTCGGTGATCCTCGTCGTTATTGGAATTTCAGAAGTGTGGGAAGAGGGAAAATCAATTTCGAAGAAATCATTCGCGCGCTCAACGCTATCGGTTATCAAGGACCTCTTTCGATAGAATGGGAAGATAGCGCAATGGATCGTGAACACGGTGCGCGTGAATCATGCGAATTTACCAAACGTATCGATTTTCAAACTTCAAAACATGCATTTGACGCTTTTTTCACAAAAGAATGATTTATCTATTGAGTATGAAGAACAGCAAATTAAAAATGGGAATGGTCGGAGGTGGCATCACCGGCTTTATCGAAGCTTTCGCAAATATATATCGCAATTTTACTCTTACTGTAATGGCTCATAAGACAGGCCGGAAAACCACCCCGGAGATGTTGGATTTCCCCAATGTTTACGATGGCGTAAGGGGAATGCAATTTATTGAAACTGTTGCGGAAGCGGGTTCCATATGATACCTTTGAACTATTTGCGTTAAGCCAGACGAGCAGAAGACAAGCTTGCTTGTAGCATGCCGTGGCGAGCAAATATCTAACTTTAGTGAAAATAAATAGTTTTAATCGTATGAAAAGGAGAAAATTTTTAACAAACTCAGCTGTGTTGGGCACTGCCATTCCTTTGGGTGTGGCAACTCCGGCTATTTTTACATCATGTTCGGATAACGCAAAAAAAGCTTCGGACAAAACCTACTCTGCAGAGGAATTAGGAATGTTTTCATTCGTGGATATTGCACCGGATGGAAAACCATTGAAGGCGGCCCTTGTAGGCTGTGGTGACAGAGGAACCGGGGCTGCCGGCCAATTTCTGGAATCAGGGCCAAATGTCTCAATCGTTGCTTTAGCCGATGTATTTCCCGACAGGATGGATAGCTGCCGCAAAGTTCTTTCGGAAAAGTTTGACAATAAAGTGGAGGACAACAATTGCTTTATAGGGTTCGATGCGTACCGGAAAATCATGGAAATGCCGGATATCGATGTGGTATTGTTGTGTACTCCCACCCATTTCAGACCCGAGCATTTCAAAGCAGCCATAGAGGCGGGAAAACACGTGTTTATGGAAAAACCTTGTGCCGTTGACCCGACGGGGATCCGTACGGTGATATCGACATCGAGAGTAGCCACATCGAAAGGATTGACCGTTGTGACCGGTAATCAAAGAAGGCATCGCCGCGATTACTGGGAAGCGTATGTCCAGATAAAAAACGGAATCATCGGTGAGATCGTATCTACCACTTCTCACTGGAATCAGGGAGCATGGTGGAACAGACGTCATCGTCCCGAATGGAGCGATATGGAATATTGCCTTCGTAACTGGTTTAACATAAAATGGTTGAGCGGTGATCATATTCTCGACCAGGGTATTCACAATATTGATATTGTAACCTGGTTCATGGGAGAGCAGCCGGTAAGAGCCGTCGGTTTCGGTGGATCCGCCCGTCGGTTGACAGGTGATATTTTCGACTTTTTCAGTGTGGACTATTACTATAATAACCATAAGCGTATGCTGCACACTGCACGTCAGATTGACGGTTGCGACGGCAACGTATCCGAGCAGATCTTAGGAACAAAAGGAATTGCGCAATTGAACGATCGCGGAGAAATAAAGCTCCTGGACTGGGACGGAAACCTGTTGTGGGAATATGACTATAATAGTAAACCCGTAAAAAATCCGTATGTTCAGGAGCATGTACACCTGGTGGAATCTATTCGATTAAACAAAAAAATCAACCAGGCGGAAGACCTGGCATATTCTACCCAGATTGCCATTATGGGACGGGAAGCCGCTTACACGGGACAAGCCATTACCTGGGACGAAATTATGGCATCGAATCTTCGATATGGCCCTGAAACTTATGCAATGGGACCGTTACCGGATTACCACGAAAGAGTAGTTCCTATTCCGGGAAAAGATCCGTCAAGCCCGATGTAATCTTATTTCTGTGAGATTGCAGGTCATATTATTTCTATAACACCAAACTTTTTCATATACAATCATATGCAAAATCAACAAAAAAAAGTAACGAGAAGAGAATTCCTGGGTCTATCCGCATTGGGATTAACAAGTCTGACGATACTGCCGAGTTGGACAATGAATGGGATTAGAATAGCTCCGAGCGACAGGGTAGTTTTGGGTTTTATCGGTTTGGGAAGACAAGGTATAGGGGACTTCCACGCCTTTACCCACTGCCCCGGAGTACAGGTGGCTGCTGGCTGTGATGTGGATTCCATCAAAAACGACCGCTTCAAAAGGGCTGTAACCTCCTGGCAAAAATCAAAAGGTATGCCCGAAAGATGTGATTCATACGATTTCTATGAGCAACTCCTTGAACGTAAAGACATCGATGCTATCGAGATAGCTACTCCCGACCATTGGCACGCGTTGAATGTGATTCACTCTTGTCAGGCAGGCAAAGATGTGTATTGTCAAAAACCATTGTCGTACAATATTTCCGAAAGTCTGGCTGTAGTAAAAGCAGTTCGTCACAATAACCGCATTTTGCAGGTAGGTAGCCAGCAACGTTCGGACAAAGAGTTTCAAACAGCTATTTCTATGGTGAGAAACGGAAGCCTGGGATATGTGAAAGAAGTGCACGTTAGAGTGGGTGAACCACCCGCGCCGTTCAACCTGCCGGAAGAACCCGTACCGTCTAACCTGAACTTTAACCAGTGGCTTGGCCCGTTAAACTTTCCTGTTGTACATTACAACCACAAAATGTGTCCGCCTATCGCTTATCCCGAACTGAAAGAGACAGGCGATTGGGCCGTATGGCGTTATTACAGGGAAACCGGAAATGGATTTATCGGCGATTGGGGCGCTCACCATTTCGATATTACACAGGCCGCGTTAGGTATGGACGGATTGACTCCTGTCGAGTATATACCTGCAGGATATAACGGAACAAAATATGCTACAATGAAATATGCCAACGGACAGGTGATAACCGAACAACCTTTCCGTGAAGACAAACCGGACGATAAAGGTATCAACTTCATCGGAGATAAAGCGTGGTTGAAAGTAGCAAGAGGGTATATTGAATGTTCCGATCCGAATCTTTTACAAAGATCGGAGCAAACTTTCGCTGCCGGAGAATACGAAATGAGTGCTTCGCATATGCAGAACTTTATCGATAGCGTGAGATCCAGAAAAGAACCTATTGCACCTGTTGAAGCAGGCGCTTCCACGAATATTCTTTTCTGCAATGTGAATATCGCACACGAACTCGGACGCCCTGTGAAATGGGATCCGGTAACCAAACGATATTTTGACGATAAAGAGGCAGAAGCGCATCGTTTGTATTACTACCAATATAGAAATCCTTATAAATTACCCTATCGGGATAAATAATTTTAATCGTATGAAGTTTTACAAAAAAACAGTAGTTACTCTTATAGGAGTAATATTTTGCACAACCCATATTATGGCAACCGATAACCTGAAAATAAACAAAAACGCGTTGCAAGGCAAAAAAGTGTTGTACATTTACGGCGGCTGGGAAGGCCACGAACCTGAAAAGTGCCGGGATATATTCGTACCCTGGTTAAAATCGGAAGGGGCGGAGGTTTTCGTATGCGATAAACTTACCTGCTACGATGATTCCCTATTGATGGCAAATGTAGATTTGATTGTACAGCATTATACAATGGGTGAACTTTCCGGATTACAGGAAAAGGCATTGTGTAACGCCGTTAAGCGGGGAGCAGGATTGGCAGGCTGGCACGGGGGAATGGGCGATTCGTTCCGAAACAATACCGAGTTTCAATATATGGTCGGCGGCCAATGGGTCTCTCATCCGGGAAATATTATTTCCTATACGGTGAATATTACCGACAAAAACGATCCTGTTACCGGAGGGTTAAAAGATTTTGATATGAAATCGGAGCAATACTATATGCACATCGACCCGAATATAAAAGTACTGGCAACGACGACTTTCTCGGGAGAGCATGACTTTTGGATTGAAGGCGCCGTGATGCCTGTGGTATGGAAAAAACAGTACGGAAAAGGGCGGGTCTTCTACTCTTCATTGGGACACGTTGCAAGTGATTTTGAGGTGCCCGAAGCACTTGAAATTATGAAACGCGGTATTAAGTGGGCGGCGGAAAGTCTGGAAAAAGGACCGGAAAAATGGCTTTCGCCGATTTATAAATAAAATCTTATAAAAGGGATATTTTTTACATTACTGTTTGTACAATCAGGCAGTAATGTTTTTTGTAGATCGAGGGGGATCAGGTTCGTTCTCGAAAGGCATTCATTTAACAGAAGAATTTGTATTATAATAAAAGGCAGCATATCAGGAAAGTTTGAATAAAGACGAAAATAAAGAACTTGCCCGGATCGCGTCAATGACGGCTCCAATCAGGTTCACGGTATGTTCGGAAGATAATAAGGCCAGTGTTATACAAAAGTGAGTATAACTGTTTCGGATAAAAAAGAATAACCCACTCAAATCGAATAGCTTTCCTTTCACCATTCATAGTAAGACATAAAATAACTAAATTTTGGAGGTTTCTTAATGTTTAATTAAGTTGTCTGTTAAGCATGGTGCGCGATATTTGTTCACTAAAAAAATAAAATATCTCGTATGAATAAAAAACTAAATCTATTCGGCATTCTGGTTCTTCTTTCTTTTGCAAGTTGTTTACAAGCTCAAAAAGAGATAAAAGAGGCTATTACAACCATTTATCCTACAAAAGACCGGGTTATATCCGACTTCGTAGTAACCGATCCGAAGTTTGGGGCGAAAGCCGAACCGGGTTTTGACAACAGGGCTGCTTTTCAGGCTGCAATTGATGCCGCACACAATAACGATGGCGGCGTAGTATATATACCTGCGGGAAATTATGAATTCCGCAGTACCCAAACTGGTACCATAAGTGTTAGAGTGCGCGAGGGAAGTGCAGAAGCGAACAAAAATTATCATTACGAATATGTTTTACAACTTCCTCAGGGTGTGCAACTCCGTGGCGATTGGGCAGACCCTGAATTACACGACGGAAAAGTTCTCGGAACAATTCTCGAAGTACATGTCGGTAAAGATTCTCCCAACCATAACGGAACCGTTGAAAGTTGGTGGAATGACCCGCAGGCTGATAACATGCTTCATACGACCTATACCAGCATAGCCGACAGATTTATAGATATGAGGGAAGGAACAGGTGTAACCAACCTCTCAATCTGGTATCCCGAACAAGATATGAAGGACATAAAACCGTACCCGTGGTCGCTATATCAGGCAGCAGGCAACAGTGCGACAGTTGAAAATGTAACGCTTGTAAACGCCTACAACGGGTTCTATTCCGCACCGAGCGAGTTGCATTATGTCTTGAACAGTTATGTAACAGCTCTCAATACGGGACTTGAAATACACGTATGTACCGACATCGGACGTATCGAAAACGTAAGAATCGACCCGAAATATTGGGCAAATTCAGGACTTCCCGGCTCCCCTTCGCTGGGGGAAGTTTCCGCATATACGAAAGCCAACGGCACAGGGTTTCAGATACATCGTTCCGACTGGGAATATGTATCTTATCTGTATATCTCCGGATATAAAACAGGTATGTGGATAGGCAGAGAACCCGGTTTTACCGATGCGCCGAACGCACAATTTTACAAAATTCATATCGAAAATTGTGGTGTTGGTTTATATGTTCAGGATGTCAATCCATACGGATTGCTTTTCTCCAGCTCTACATTCGGTGCCAATGAAGACGGTCTTGCCGTGTATTTCTACAACTATTTCAGCTCATCCGTGCAATTCAACGGTGTAGATTTCCATGGCCCTGTTGTCAGTGACGGAAGTGACGGCGTTATATCTTTTGAAAACTGTACGTTCGACAGACACAAAGACTACGCGCTTAAAATAAACAGTGGTAACGCATTGCTCACCCAGAGTGAATTCAGGCAGCCTGATGGTCATGTGTATCTGAACACGGACGTGAACTCTCTGAAGTCGATGAATTCCGGCTATAATCGTGCATTGAAAGTTGAAAATAATAGCAGACATGCTCAAATTGAAGTTCTTGTCGATGATACATACCTTTTTGATCCGATCCCGAAAGATATAAAAACAGATATTGCGGTACACCCAAAGCCAAAATCGAACAAGGTTTTGAGAATCGATTTACCGAGAGCCACCGGTTTTAATAACAACGAACCGACAACAGACGTATCAGCCGAATTGCAAGCTGCACTTAATACGGTAAAAGCTGCCGGCGGCGGTACGGTCTATATGCCGGGCGGAAGATATCTGGTGGATAACCCTGTCACCGTTCCTTCGGGAGTCGAACTGAGAGGAACCTGGGATGTGCAACACCATACCCAAAGTGGAGGTACGGCCCTATTTACAAATTACGCGGGCGGTGCCGCCGGAGAAAACGGGGTTTCGCTCATACAGCTTGAAGCAAATGCGGGTATCAGAGGATTTAAAATCGTACAGCTTAATATAGCAACCGGTGAGTTTAGTGCTGTCAATCCGAGAAAAACCCCGTTCCTGATACAAGGGCAGGGTAAAAATGTGTACATTGTTAATATAACGGTCTCTGCCGGCGACAAAGGAATAGACCTCGCGTCATATAATACCGGTGGCCACTATGTCGATTATTTTGCAGGTGTACTCGCGAGAGCAGGTATTTGGGTCGGCGGGGGCGCCGAGGGCGGATTTATCAGAAATATACAATTCAATCCGCATTACGGAACAAGACACCCGCACGAAGGGCAAGGATATCCAAGAGTAGCTTTAGGTAGATTCGTGCAGGCAAATTGCAGCGCGTTACAATTTGCCGATGTTAAAAACCAGACGATCTTCAACAATTTCGTTTACGGATCAGTATATGGCATCCATTTCCTGAAAGATGCGATAACGGGCAACGATCCGGGAGAAATGACGGTCATCGGTCACGGTTCAGACGGTTGTACGTATGCTTTATTCGTGGAAGATGCGGACGAAAACACCAAAATCGTTGCGATTAACTCCGAACTGGTGAATACACGAATCCAGGGGCAACCTGTCAGATCATACGTTCTTATGGGAGATGAAGTAAACACCGACAAAGTTCACCCTGACGCACAACTTATCCTGTACAATAGCGCGTTTTGGGGTAGTCCTACCGTAGGCGCTATCATCAATAACGGTACAGTGCGTTTCCAACAGGCAAATTTCCAACGTACAGGCACTCCCTGTATAGATGTCAGAGGCGGAAAAACGCATATATATTCTTCCTATCTCGCACAAAGAATGACAGGGGATATTACCGGAAATAATGTGTATGGACGACTACACGCCACAGGAACTTCAATAGAACTCACTAACAACTATTATGACTCGGGGTTGAGAAACAATAGTGAGAACCCGAATGGTATTTTCGGATCTGATGTTGTTCCGATGCAGAGAAGGAATAATAATTGATACAATTATGCAATTGAAAAGAGGGGTGTATCCACAGGGTATTCTACCCTCTTTTGGTCTGGGCCTCTATTTGAGAACTGATTTAAATATTCAACCCTCAAAGGCTTAATTTCTATTTTGAGACATATTCTTTTCTTTGTATCCCTATCTGAGGCTGCAATCAAATATCAATTTTCGCAAACGAATAAGTGACTTTCCAGACAACCCTTTTTATTTTTCAGAAAACAGAAAAACTACTTTTTGAACTGAATGGTTCTTCCCTCTGCGGCACTTTGTTTTGCCGCGTCTAATATTCTCACGACAATCAAATTATTTTCCAACGAGGAAAGGTCTGTGACTTCCACTTTGAAATTCCCTCTGATCACATTCGCAAAATAGTTGAACGGCTCTTTTGCTGCCGAAGGGAATTCGGTTACTTTTATTTCCTGTTTAGGTACGGAACGAGTTAAACGATACTCCAGATCGCGCTGATTGTGTGCCGTTACATACCCTTCTTTCCCGTAAATAGAGAGGTCTTTCCTGTCAACGGGCCAATTCCACGATCCTTGAATGATTGCTTGCGTATGCGGATAAGTCAGGATAATGGTTGCCTGGTCATCTACTTTGGGATAAACCTCTGGTTTGATCGTCTGTAGCACGGCCGTAACAGTTTCAGGTTCCTCGTTCTGCATGATCCAGGTCATTAAGTTAGCCCCATAGCAGCCAAAATCGATCACTGCCCCGCCTCCATTCAAAACAGGATCGGTGAGCCAGGCCAGGAATTCGGGAGAACAGCCGATCTCCACAGGCCCTTTGTGCCCGTCGTTGATAGCAACTTTGTTAATAGCTCCGATCTCCTGATTTACGACAGCCATTTCGAAAGCCTTGTAATGAGTCGGATACCACGTTGTTTCGTAGTTGGTCAAAAGATGGATATTGTTTTCCCGTGCTAATTTTGCCATTTTTCCGGCGTGCTCCGGACTAACGGCCAACGGTTTCTCCACCATTACATGAATCCCTCTCGGCGCACAGATCTCTACGGTGCTCAAATGGCCGTAAATCGAATTAAAAGCAACCACACCTTCCGGTTCAGTTTCTTCGATCATGGTAGCCAGATCATCGTAAACGATACTCATATCGAATCCATATCGATCCGAAAGCGCCTGCGCCCTTTCTTTATTGGATTCGGCAATACCTACAACCTGAATGTCGGTACGCTCCTTGTGTCTGTTCAAAAGACCGTGGATATGGTCGTGCGACAAACCGTCGACGCCGATTCTTACCGGTTTGTCTGATTGCGCGTAGCTGAATGGCAGGCAAAAAGAATAAGCAATACTCAATAGTATAATAAATATCTTCATAAATGCATTCTCTGTCATTTATCACACAATAGGGCTGCACAATCCCGGTTTTTACTTAAACCGGTAATAGAGAAAAATATACACATTCCTACCTGAGGTATTTCGCCAGGAATCCGAGCATAGTGCCGTAAAAGTCCATACGGTTCTCTTCGCGGTAGAAGCCATGGCCTTCGTTGTATTTCACCATATAGGGAATCTCCAGTCCTTTTGCCCGCAGAGCGGTCACGATCTGGTCGGATTCATTGATGTTCACCCTCGGGTCGTTGGCCCCCTGCACCACGTATACCGGCTTGGTGATCTTATCTATCTGGTATACCGGTGATGCTTCGCGGGCGATGGCCTTTTCTTCCGGGTTGTCCAGGTCATACCATATCTGCTTCACCATTTCGGTCATCGGTTTCCAGTATTCGGGAAACGACGAGAAGAAAGTTTCGATATTGGAAACACCCACATAATCTACCCCGCAGGTATACAGATCAGGCGTTTTCACGAGTCCCATCAGGGTTGCATAACCTCCATGGCTGCCGCCATAGATCGCGATTTTGTTTTCATCAGCCCAACCCTGGGCAATGGCATAACGTACGCCGTCTTCCACATCGTCCATCACTTTCCGGCCGATCTGTTTGAAGCCGGCACGCAGGAACTCCTTACCGTATCCGCCCGAAATACGGAAATTCACTTGGAGGGTAGCATAGCCACGGCTGGCAAACAGTTGCGTCTCCGGGTTAAATCCCCATGAGTCGCGGATCCCCTGCGGTCCTCCGTGGGGATTGACCACCATCGGCACGCTCTTACCCTGCAACGCCTCTTTGGGAAGGGTAATATACCCGTGAATGGTCAGTCCGTCGCGGCTTTTAAAGGTGATAGGGCGCATTTCAGCCATATCTTCTTCCTTTAACTGCGGCATCAGGTCGTATAACAGGGTAAACTGTTTTGTTTTTACGTCGTACTCATAGTACTTTCCGTACAGCTTATCGCTTTGCAGGATAATGAGGAAGGTATTCTCGTCGTCATCATAATCGGCAATCCCGTAGATCTTGCCGGGGAAATGCTGCTTCACACCCGCGTCGATCTCTTTGTACAGGCCGCTCACCGGAATGATCTCCGATCTTTCGCCTTCATAGCTGAAATAATCGATCTCATAGTTCCGTTTGCGCGACAAGCCCATATCGGCCACATCATATTGAGGATTTGAAAACACTTCTTTGATTTCGCGGTTGTTTTTGAGGTCATAGAGGACGATACGGATTTTATCGCCGTCCAGGTTAGTGACCACATAGGCATCATCCGGATCGGGCGTATTGTAATTAAAGGCAATGATCGCGAAGCTGTCGTCCCAGTTCGTTTTTTTCTTTAATTCAAAAGCCCCTGTTTCTGCGTTTTTATAATAGAACTCCATCTCGATGCCGTTCGCCATTTTGGTATAGGCGCGCAGGTTTCCGTCTTTGTCAAAATCATATCCCTGGATAGGATTGGCGGGATCGCTGTTCTCGTACAACTTCTCCAGTTCGCCGGTGACCACGTTCAGCTTATAAGGCTCGAACACCTGCGGGTTATCCTTATTCATAGAGATAATGATATAATCCTTCTGTTCTTTCAGAAGAGAAATAATTCCGGCTTTCACCCCTTCGAAAGGAGTAAGATCAAGCGCATTTCCGCCGTCAATGTCGGCCGCATAAATATGGTAATTCTCGTTACCGCCATTGTCCATGGCGTAAAACAGGCGCTCATCGTTGATCCAGCCGTAACCTTTGATGGGCTCCTCTTTTTCCTCAATGGCGCGGATCACTTTTCCCGAAGCAAGCTCTTTGATATAGACATGGTTTTTCAGTCCATCCTTTTCCTTATACGATAAATACTTGCCGTTCGGTGATAGCTGGAAAGCGGATGCACTGGGCCGTGCGAAATAGTCGGCCACACTGTATTTGTAAGCCCCTTTGTCGAGGGTGATCAGCTCCTGCAGTTCCTCTTCGGTTGTCACCAGGCCGGCATTCCCGGGCAGCTTGCTTTCAAAACGCTTTAACGTAAGGGGAAGGGTCATCCCTGCCTGTTCGTAATTCCCGGTGATACTGTCGTCCTGCAGCTCACCCTTGTAGACAATCTGCGCCGCCGTCACGCCTAACTTAAACTCGTTCCCCGACAGCTCAACCATGTCCACAGGGATGCCGGCAGCTCCCTGCATGGGTACGTCCATCGTACCGGATAAATTCCCGTCTTCTCCGGCAAAATGGAAGATCAACTCCAGATTTATTCCCTGCACCGAAAGGGTGCCTTTCCAATCACCTGCAATAGTTTGCGCTTTCAGACTCATAGTTATTACAATCACAGCGATCAATACGCCTGCTTTTTTTATGTTCATAGGATTAATTTTAATGTAAGTAAAACAAACAGAATATAAAAATGTTGAAAACAATATCGTATTCCGATACGAATGTAAAATGATCTATTTGTATCGGCAAATAATTTTGCTCTTTTTTAAAATATTTTTTATTCCGCATCAAAAGGTAAGGCTTCCATCCTTATGAGTTATCGGATGAATTCCCTTCTTCCGTAAGGTTATCGGTCCTGATTAGTTCCTCATAATCTGTTTATTGATCCAAATTTAAAACGATGAACAAAGGGAATTTTTTATTGTTATAAGTTTCTATCTATGAAATAATAGCGATAACGAAAAATATGAACGCCAATATTCTGGGATTACATCACATCACCGCCATCTCCGACAATGCAAAGAGAAATCTCGATTTTTATACGAACGCACTGGGATTAAGACTGGTAAAGAAAACCGTTAATTTTGACGATCCGGGTACCTACCATTTCTATTTCGGAAATAAGCAAGGGACACCCGGCACGGTCATCACCTTCTTCCCGTGGGAAGGAATAGGCCCCGGAAAAAACGGGGCGGGTATGGCTACGCATATAGGATATGCCATACCGGACGGAAGTTCCGGTTTCTGGAAAGAACGTCTTGCGCAGCATCATATCACAACGGAAGAAACTGAAATTTTCGGCGAGAAAATGCTTTCTTTCAACGATCCCGACGGATTGCAACTGCACCTCGTCGTTCCCGCACATCCCGACGGCAGGAAGCCGTGGTCTACGCAGGAAACTCCACAAGATGTCGCGATCAGAGGATTTCACAATGTGACCCTCACGTTGAGGAACAGAAAACCTACTGCCGGGATCCTGACCGATATTTTCGGGTATTCGCTCAGCGAACAGGCCGGCAACAGGTATCGTTTTGTTACAGATGCTATTGATACGGCGAACATGGTGGATATTATAGAAGATCCCACGGCCCCGGTAGGCCGGAATGCGGCCGGAACAAACCATCATATTGCTTTCCGGGTGAAAAACGACGATATCCTGATGGAATTCCGGGAAAAAGTATTAAAAGCGGGACTGGACATCACTCCGAAAATTAACAGGGATTACTTTTTCTCCCTATACTTCAGGGAGCCGGGAGGCGTATTGTTTGAACTGGCGACCGATAACCCCGGTTTCACGGTGGATGAAACGTTGGAAAACCTGGGTACGGCGCTGAAACTACCTAAACGATACGAGAGTATGCGGAACAAAATCGAAAGTGTCCTGCCGGAACTGTAAAGAAAATGACTCATCAATTACATATCGTCTATTCGGGCAAGCCTTTGGAACAGGCGCAAAAAGCGTTGATCATGCTGCACGGCCGAGGTGCCGACGCGGAAAGCATCCTGTCTTTATCCCGGCTTCTTAACGTAGCAGACTATGCCCTGCTGGCACCGCAGGCGACAAACCAGACATGGTATCCCCGGTCCTTTTTGGCACCGGTAACCGAAAACGAGCCGTGGTTATCATCTGCTCTGAACATTGTGGATCAAACATTGGAAACGGTACTGAAATCGGGGATAAAAATCGAAAATGTGTATATTCTCGGATTCTCTCAAGGCGCCTGCCTTACATTGGAGTTTGTCGCCCGTAATGCCCGAAAGTACGGTGGAATAGTTGCGTTTACCGGCGGGCTTATCGGAGACCGCATAGAAAGGGAAAACTACAAAGGAGATTTCGATCAAACACCGGTCTTCATAGGAACAAGCAATCCCGATTTCCATGTGCCGGTGGAACGTGTATACGCTTCCGCCGATATCCTGCAGGAAATGAATGCCTCCGTGACGGAAAAGGTGTATACAAACCGAGGGCATACCATTTCCGAAGACGAAATTGAACAGGTAAACCGGATTATTTTGACGTGATGATTTACTGATTGAATGATTTATCGATTTAATTGGCACATTATGAGAATAACCCGCATCTATACTGATATAAACGGCGACTCCCGGTTTGAGGATATCAAAATACCTTGGTTCGACCGTGGTCAAATCGGCTGCCTGTCTGAAAATATCGAAGTAAAATCGCTGCAATTCAGAAAGGTTTCACCGGATTATGATTACGATTTTCATCATGCCCCGCAACGCCAGTATATCGTTTTGTTAGATGGCGGCGTGGAAATCGAAACGTCACTGGGAGAGGTACGTCAATTTCAAACCGGTGAAATCCTGTTGGTGGAAGACACTACCGGTAAAGGACATCACACTAAGAATTTAGAGAAAAAGGAACGTACATCAATTTTTATCCACTTAGCCTGAAAAGTTGCTCAAGAGCATCACACTCATTAGAATATTTTAAGTCCTCCTTATAAAAACCACAAACGACAACACCTCTGCAATGATCCACTTTTTCCCGTTTTTTACTCCTACAATGAAACAAAAACAAGGGAATATATCTACGCTCCATCCTGCTTGATTTCACGGCAGATAAAACCGTCAGGGTGTTGCTCTGCATAAAAGTTGTCCAATGTGCGTTGAAACGGAAAGAAACGAAATAATGCCGACAGGACTAGGCATAGACTCAGTAAATAATTGTTGTTGTTTTCATGTTTTACCCAATATATATTTCACTATATTATTCTGAAACAAACAAAACCTCATCGGGGATTTGTTCTTCGCGAATCGAACGGCTCGACCAACCGACTTCAAGAACTTCGCCCATATAATCTTCAAAATAGATGACTTCCAGTTCGTGTAATCCTGCTTCCAATGCCACTTTTCCGTCAACACGCCGCGCATTGTGGGAACCATCGTTATCGACCACGACCTGATTGTCGATAGACAGGCGGGAACCGTCATCGGAATAGGTGTAAAATCGATAAACTCCTCTTTCGGGAATATCAATCAATCCTTTGAAAACCAGAGCGAACGAATCGACAGTAACTGCCGGATCCAATGAGAAGTTCTCAATCGTGCCTTCTTTTATTTTTTTTGCATTCGTTTCTATCTCCGCTATTTTTTTAAGACGACCGCCTTCATAGTAAGTATATGATATTCCTTGTGCCTCTTTTCCGATACTTGTCTGTGCCGGAAGAAAAGCCATAGACTCTTCATCAACCGACGATAACCCCGAGGGAAAATAATAGGCAAACGCCGTTCCCTTCCGGGTTCTTATCCACGTATCGAACCGGAATTTATTTTCATACAGATTAATGATACGGCTGCCACGCTCCAATATCCCATAAGCATCTATACCGGTAGTACGTCCAAAACCCAATGCGATATCGTAGTCTATTCCGATATAATCATTGTCGTGGTCGTGTCCGACAAAAACCCCCATCATGTCTTTCTTTTCGATAAAAGAACAGAACAGTCCCGAATTGATTTCGGGCGATGCCACACCTTCTTTTTGTATGCCTACTGTGGTTTCCTTACCCACAATATTATTAAACTCAAGGATAGGAATATGGAAAAATGCCAAAGACGGTAAAGGTTGATTATTATTGTTCGCGGTGTATGCAGCGCTTGTTTTGCGATACCAATCTATCTGATCGGCATGTATCCAATCATAGTGACCGTATTTATGTGCTGCCGGTTTATTATTGGAGTCCAGACAATATAAAACAGATGCAATTTTTGTCCCGTCGGAACTCATAATCGGCAGTGTGTAATTTCCGCAGCCGGTCATTTTTTCCCCTTTTTCTCCGACAAAATAAGGCAGGTTTTCTATTATGTCGAACACTTCTTCACGGGTCACACCGGTTTCGTCATCATGATTCCCCAACACGACCGCCCAAGGCATCTTCGCTTCTTCAAATATTCTGGCTACAGACAACCATCCTTCTCTGGCGGGCGGCGCGGTTATGATATCCCCGGTAAGCATTGCCAGATCAGGATTTTCGATGGATAACACATATTTTATAACTTCTACGGTTTCAGCACAGCCGGGGGATTTATTATCCCAATGCAGATCGGTAAATTGGGCAATTTTAAATTGTCCGTTCTTGTCGAAACCGAACCGGATATTATCCTGCCCAAAAGTATGTACCATTCCTGAACAAACCAATAGGATTAAAAGTATGGCTATATATTTTTTCATTTTCGTTGTCTTATTTATAAACCTAATATTTTTTTCATTTTGTGAAATATCTCCGTATTCCTATATACTCCGTGGAACTCCTGAGAACCGGGACCGTAAGCAAATACCGGAAGCATGATGGGGGTATGGTCATCAGTAACGTAATAGCCGGTAATTGATCCCGTTTCGCGATCTCCATCGATTAACGTTAATCCTCCGGTTTCGTGATCGGCAGTTGCTACAACCAGTGTTTCGCCGTTGTTATCGGCAAATTTAAGGGCCTCTGCAATAGCCATATCGAAACTGAGTGTTTCAACTACCGAACCCGGTAAAGAATTAGCATGTCCGGCATAATCTATCTTAGCACCTTCCACCATCAGGAAGAAACCTTTCTCGCTTGCTTTTTGCAGTTTTTCAATACCCATCCGTGTAGCTTCAGCCAATATATCCAGCGTTCCCTGTGTGGCAGCCAAATCCATACGACCGTCGGCACAAATCACTTTTTTATCGTCGAGATTTATCTCTTCAAAATCGTTCGTTACGCGATATTGTTTCTTCAATTCACTTAAAATATCCTTCTTATCTTTTCGATCGGTAAAAACATCCATACCTCCGCCTGCCAGCAACGTGAGCTTTCCATCGAGCAGATAATCGGTCAGTAGATCGGTATCGTCACGCTCCGTAGCATGCCCGTAAAATGCGGCAGGCGTAGCGTCCGCCAGGTTACCCAGTGTAATTACACCGCAAGCCAACCCTTTGTCGTATGCATAGTCGGTCAATGATAGGTTCACTTTCCCGTCTGTCATGCTGATGTGGCGGTTGGTCGTAGCTTCTCCGGTTGCCAGGGCGCTGCCTCCGGCAGCCGAGTCTGTAGTATAATCACCTTTGGGATTGCTTGTTTGCAGTCCGATGTTTTTGAAATTCAAAAGTGTCAAACCCTTATTTACGGTTTCCGCCGCGTTGATTTGCGCCAATCCCATTCCGTCCCCGATAAGGAAGATGATATTTTTTACTTTCTTTCCGGTACCATCATTCGAATAGGAGGGATGATATATGTCTATACCCTGGGTGAGTTGGATCTTTTCACGGTCGAAACCTTTGAAACCCGACGTTGTCTTATCCAGACGGTCAGTCGCAACCATTCCGTGCACATTGTGTATGCCGGTTTCTATCCGGTAGTTCTTATCTTCAAAATTCCTGAAGAAATCGGTGCATTTTTCCACCCTATCTGTATTGATGATATCCACACCCAGTGTATGCAGCGTATTCCATGCGGTAATTCCGTCGGGGGATCCCCAAAAACGGATGGGTTTTCTCATGGCGTGTGCCTTATCGATGGCGTCCTGTACTTTTTTTCTTTGAGAAGGGATCAGTGTGCCTTTGCCGTTCCAACGCGCATATTCAAAAAACGGAGAGCTTATCAGCGCTATCCTTTCCAGTTGAGCGTCTGTATAGTCGGTATTAATTTGTCCGTCGAAAAAGATAAATTCAGGGTATTTCGCAAAATCTTCCGCTTTCGGAACATTACCTGTAATTACCACTCTCACGGCGTTCGGATTGAGGATGGGATCAAACACTTCCGGATATTGCCCAAACATTTCCACGACTTTGGTCAGGGTAGGTTCCGTCCGAGATTTTAAATCGATCATCAACTGCAAATCATTATCCGAATTTTTCCACGCCTTACCTCCATTTTCTTTGAATAATTTTACGATGGGCAATACATATATGCTTTTCAGATCTGCATCGGGTGTCAATTCTTCAATATCGTGCCCCACGAGTAAATCACCCTCTTCCGTTACGAAAATATCTACTTCAATGGAATATACCTGCTGCGAATAAGCCTGATAAAAAGGCACTCGCTGGCGATAGTCGTTGTGGGAATGTATCAAAATGCGCTGTTGCGCCGTTGCTGCAAAAGCAAAAGGGAACAGGAAACAGGCAAATATTGTAATTAATAATCCGTTATTTATTATTTTCATCATTATATTTCAATTAGTTTACAGCTATATGTGCCACAATGGGTATAGGGTCTGAATGACTCGGCTGTCGGCAAAATGTGTGGGAGTATCGGTATTGGTAACGTGATTTAGATCAGAATTACAAACCATATATAAAACGACGATAAAAAGAATAATATATTTTTCATTTATTAAAATCAAGTTTGCGTAAGAAAATTTCTTACGCAAACTTGGTTCAATGTTACATTTTGAATTGTTCTTTATCTTTGACGTTCCAGTTTTTTTATTTGTAATTCATCCAAAGCTTCGCTCCAGAAGGTTACTTCCGCAATGTCAATATCGGCGTCATCTCCGTCATTGTCTCCAAAAAGTATTACTTTTTCCAACAAAGCGAAACGGTCGTCTACAACTATTGCATTTAGATCTGGTGTCTGATGAATTAATTCTCCATCCAAATAGTATCTAAACCATACGCCTAATTTTGCAGAAATTACCAGGCGCGACCACTTGTCAGGCTCAACCACACTTCCCGAATATCCAGTTGCGCCTACTCCGATTGACCCGCCTGGATTGATGAATACTTCAGCATCACTATTATTAGCCAGATCGGTCTGGTAGAAGGAATACCATTTACCTAATTCCGGCGCTTTGAAATCGATCAGCATAGTATATTCATTTACTTTTGTTCCTCCACCATTCGGTGTAATTCCGTGGAAGGCTTCAAAATGACTACCTTTTGCAATACGAACAGCCTTGTTATCACTTTTTGGACCATCGATCGAAGTAAATCCTTCTCCAATTAAAATCAGATCCTGCCCAATCGCCGCTTTTCCGATATTTGAAGGGGCATCAAAAAGCCAAGACGATTTTTCCGGAGGAATTACAACAGGATCGGTAACCGTTATGGGAATTGTTTTTTGCAATGTTCCTTTTTTTACAATAATGTTGGTACTTCCTTCCGCAACGGCCTCGACAATCCCAAAACGGGTTACTGTTGCAATATCCGAATTTTCCGAAATCCACTCGAGCTCTTGATCAGTGGCATCTATTGGAATGGGGATTGCAGCGATTTGGGTGCGAAGTCCTAAGTTAAGCGATATTGAACCGGGATCTACCCATATATCTTTCATTTCAACTGTCTTATCATCACACGACATTAAACAGCAGCCAAAGCCAAGAATCCAGGCCCCTTTAACTAAATCAGATATTTTCATAATTTTCATATAAACAAATTTCCATTTTTTCATTAAAATATATATTAAATACCCATCTAATAACCCTGATTCTGTTTGAGTATTCCATTAGATTTTGCAATTTGTACTGACGGGATGGGAAAAACATGATGTACATTTGGATTAAATGTACGGGCCGGCCAACATTCTATTTCTTCGACACGGTCAAATGCTCCGTTTTTCAAAATCGTTTTAACACCATGTAAAGACTTTGCATAAACTGTCCTGGCATCACCCCAACGAACCAAATCAAAATGACGGCTTGGCAAAAATTCAAGAGCCAATTCGCATCTGCGTTCATTTTTTAATTCCGCTTTAGTGGCACTGCTGTTTTCTGCCAAACCGGCCCTCTTTCGAATCTGATTCAATAAAGACTTGGCCCCTGCATCTCCTTCCCCATTCTTCCAGATTAAAGCCTCCGCTTTCATCAGTAATACATCTGCATAACGCATCACAACCATGCCTAATTCATTACTTTGATTATTTCCACTGGTATTTACCACGGTACCAATACAATCAGCCGCTTCGAAGATAGACATAAACTTACGGCCGGTCATCCCTGATGTAGAAGAAACCTCGGAAGGGTTAACCGCCCAATGAATATCTCTGCCTACAAATGTAATATGTTGATTAGGGAATAAAATTGTAGCATCGCGACGCACATCTCCCGGAGCATAAGCATTATACAATTCTAACGTCGGCTGAAAATAACCCCAGGTATTATATATTCCAAAACCGCCGTTCTGGAAACCCATTCCATGAAATTTTGGCCCTTCGGTTGCATTTCCCAGAATTGAATAGATGTATTCCCCACTGAAGTTATTTTCTCTGCGGAAGAGTTTAGTGAAATCAGGATATAGGTCTCTTTTATCTGATCCTGTCATATTGATAACCTTATCGCACATCTCGATGACTATATCAAAGTATTTGTTGTCATATTGAGAAGCGTAAAGTGCAGCACGTGCAGCGAAAGCCCATGCAGCAGCTTTATGTGGGCGGCCGTAATCTGTTTTTGCCTGCTCCGACAAGGCTGGCAACAAATCGCCTGCTTTGCGCAAATCGCTAATGATTAAATCATAATTTTCCAAAACTGTGAGCGGGCGTGGCATATCTAATTCTTCAACTGTGGTTTCTTCAGTGATGACAGGTATTCCACCGTTGGGTCCATTGTCCCCATACCAAGGAGCCAGCCATAAATATGCATACCCCCGGAAGAAATAACCTTCAGCAATGGCTCTGTCTTTCAGGGATTCGGAAACATGCATGTTCGGCACATAACGTAAAATATCATTGGATTTAGCAATTACCTGATAAAAGCGAGGCCATGTGTCACTTACATCCAAACCGCTGTTTGCTGCCATTTGGAAGTTTTTACATGCATCTGCAGTTGCATTTACACGTCCGGTAACCATATCATCACTGCAATTCTCAAACCAATATACACCCCGGCCTGTTGTTCCTTCCCAATATGTATAATCATAAAATGCATTTAATGCAGCTTTCAAGTCATCTTCTGTTTGCCAGAAAGTATCAGAAGTAATGGGTCCATACGGTTTAAATTCCAAAAAATCACTACATCCACAAAAAATAGCGATTAACGCAAGCGTGAAAGTTATTTTATAGTATTTAATTATCTTTTTCATGAATTTATTATTTATCAAATTAAAAATTCAAATTAATCCCTATATTCAATTTACGTGAAACCGGATATGCTCCACTATCTATACCATAGTTCGAAACTTCCGGATCAAATCCGGTATATCGGGTAAAAGTCAATAGGTTTTCAGCACCCACATATAAACGAAGCTTAAGGTCTCTCATTCCGATATTTTGCATAATACTCCGAGGTAAAGTATACCCTACAGTCATATTCTTCAACCGTAGATAACTCCCATCTTCCAGAAAGAAGTCTGATACATTTCCATAATTGCCGTTAGCATCGTCGAACAAAGATAAGCGTGGAATACCTGAACTTTTATTGTATGTCCATGAATCCAATACATCGGCCAACATATTATTTCCTTGTTGTCTTCCGGTTAATCCCATCATACGAAATCCATTATATATCTTCACTCCAGCAATTCCCTGGAAGAAAAACTGGAAATCGAATCCCTTATAATCAAAACCTCCCCCGAATCCAAAGGAAGCTTTAGGCAAATAGCTTCCCATATATTGACGGTCTTCATCATTGATGATACCATCATTATTATAATCCACATATTTTATGTCTCCCGGGCGGGCGTTAGGTCTGATAAGAGTTACCTCTCCTGTTTCCGGATTTGTATAAGTATGATTATTAATATCTTCCCAGGTCTGGTAGATACCATCGGTTTCAATCACTGCATAAGAATACCAGGGCTCACCTACCTTCGATCTGAGCGGTTTCTGTCCATTGATTGTGGTTCCATGTTCCAGCACATCGCGGGAACCTAAATCTTTGACTTCGCTTTTAACAAAGTTACAATTACCATATACATTGAAAGTAAAGTTATTGATGGTTTTCCGGTAATCCGTACTAAATTCCCATCCGGTATTCAAAACTTTACCAACATTCCCCCTGGGTTCCCAAGGATATCCTGCAGCAGGCGGTAAAGGCATATCGTCAATTAAATCTTTTGTAATCTTGTAGAAATAATCTACCGAAAAGTTCAAAGAATTACGTAACAAAGCAATATCCAAACCTATACCTGATTGTTCGGTGGTTTCCCATGTCAGATTACGATTAATGAGTGTTGATAAATACTTTCCATAGATGGCTTGATCCAAACTTTCACCTAAAACTGCAGGATAACCGGTCGATACAATTTGTGCGATATATGAATATCGAGGTACTAAGTCGCAATTACCTATTTGCCCCCAACTGGCTCTCAGTTTTAAGAGATTAATGAGACTTTTATTGAAGAATGATTCGGAAGATATTTTCCATGAACCTGAAATGGCAGGAAATACACCCCAGTTATTTTCCGGAGCTAACTTCGAGGTGGCATCACGACGTAAACTTGTTGTTACGAAATAACGGTCGCCATAAGAATATCCGATACGCCCGAGCGCCGAAATCATAGATTCATCCCCGATAGACTCTCCGGGTTTTGTTTTACTCCAGTCACCGGCATTCCCCGCGATGGTATAGAATGGGTCTTCACGATCGTAATTATAGGTCCATACATTGTTCCAGCGGGAATGGCTTGCTCGCATAGTATAACCTGCCATAGCGCTTATATGGTGCTTGCCGAATAACTTGGCATAAGTAGCTGTTGTTTCCCACAACCAGTTGTTTCCCCAATACGAGGAGAGTTCTCTCGAATTTTCAGGATTGGGGCGGCCATATTCATATATTATCGGATAAAAAGCTTCATAACGGCTGGTTGCGAGCGCTGCGGTAAAATCCGAACGAACTGTAAGACCGCTTACTGGTTTTATCTCTATTGTAGAAGTGGAATAAATCGACGAGGATGGTCTGAATTGACGCATACGTTGCAATTCTGCAACCGGATTTCGTATTTCTCCGTATCCCGAAACACCTTGCTTTACCGCCCATTGCGGAATAGTTCCGCCGTAAAGGGGGATGCCAAAAGAATCATATAAAAGATCTCCGTCTTCATCGTATTCGTAGACTGTTGCTGCCCGCGGATAAAAGATTGCCCCGATCAACACTCCTTCATGAGAATTATTCCACACGTCTCCTTGTCCATTAGAATACTGATACATTGCTTGTTGACTAAATTTCAACCATTTTGCAATTTGAAAATCCGCATTAAATTTAGCACCTAATTTTTCACTGTATGTATTCAGCAATATCCCTTCGTTTTTATCATATGAGAAAGAGCCATAAGCTTTTAATGACTCTGTTCCACCCGATAATGCTATAGCATAATGATGTAAATGCCCTGTCCGGAAAACCTCATCAATCCAATCCGTACGCGTTACATTTCCGTATGGATAGCGGGAAGGATCAGCCACCAAAGGAAGAGCCCTTTTCGTGATTGATGCGTCTACAGCATCTTGCCATACTTGATTTAATTGCTCAGAAGTAAGTGTCTCGGGAAGTCTCCAGGGATTTTGAAAACTATGAGAGACATTCGCCTCAACTTTCACCTTTCCCGATTGAGCTCGTTTCGTCGTAATTACAATTACCCCTCCTGAACCTACCGAAGCACCATAAATCGCTGCAGAAGCAGCATCTTTCAACACCGTAACAGACTCAACATCTTCAATGTTATATATGCCTCCGGGCACACCGTCAACTACCCATAGAATACCGTCGCTATCACGCGAACCTTTTCCACGAATGTTATAAACAGCCCCGGCTAGTGGATCTCCACCGGAGGACTGTATGGTCACACCAGGTAATTGTCCTTGCAACATCGAACTGATACTAGACGGACGACTTTTGAGTGATTGATCAAATTTCACGGTTGAAACGGCTGTAGACAAATCTTCCTTGCGAGCGGTACCGTAACCGATTACAACCACTTCCTCTAACGCTTTCGTATCCTCCTGCAGAACAATATCAACAGAGGTCCTGCCTGCTGTAGGAATTTCCTGCTCCAGATAACCGATATAGGAAATATAAAGTACAGCATCTTCTTCCACTCTGAGAGAAAAATTACCGTTTATATCAGTTATGATACCGTTTGTAGTACTTTTTTCAATAATATTAGCGCCGATAATAGGCTCTCCACTTTCATCAGTAATCTTTCCGGTGATTTGTTTTTTTTGCTGTTGCTGAACTTCGGCTATCAATTCGGAATCGGTACGGTTCATCTCTTTCAGATGCAGGATGATCTGCGTACCTTTTACCTCATATTCCACGTTCTCCGCATTAAATAACCGATTCAATACGGCAGCAATAGACTCTTCCTTAGCCCGTATATCCGTTTTTCGGTCTACATCTATCAGCTTGCTGTTATACAAGAAATAGTATTCTGATCTCTCTTCTATGGTCTGTAAGATCTTTTCGATGGAGCTGTTTTTCATATCCAACGAAATTTTTGTGTTTTGAGAATATGAATGTTCTGCTTGTAATTGAAAAACAAGTAAGAACAAGAATAAGAGTGTCATTCTCATAGCAATAGGTATTTTTTTCCAAAAAGTACAAAAAATGGGTGCTTTTTGGTTGATTGAGTTATTATTCATACTTTTACATTGTTATTAAATTCATTTATGGGTTTAGTAAATCGATTGCCTGGCGGTGAGGTGAGAGTTTCCGCGAGGGCGATTGTGAATCATGGACGGGAGAGTGAATTTTCATTCTCCCGTTTTATGTTTTTTGCCGGTATTTATGTTCTCATAGGCATTCCTCCTTTTCTGTTACTGGTTATCTTTTATTACTTTTTATTGTCACAGTTCGATGTGTAAATGCATTATTATCAAGTTGTTCTTGCCGGGATATGGAATAGGTGATAGGGGCCGATCTTTTCAAGAGATCCAGGATATCTTCCAGTGTTTCATCGGTAAAAGTGGCAGTATATTCATAGTCTTTCAATACATCGCCTTCAAGCCGAATGACTACTCCGAATTTACGGGATAACTTCTGGGCGATGGTTTCGAGTTTTTCCCGCCGGAACACCATTTTTCCGTCTTTCCAGGCTGTTTCTACATAAGTATCAGCCTGTACAATAGTCATCTCTTCCGTCTGGGGTATCAAAACGGCTTTTTGTCCCACCGCCAGCGTTTCCTTTTTCATCGAACGGGCTGTTTCCACTTCTATATTTCCCCGGGCCAGCGTCACTTGATAATCCGGCTCATCCTGATAGGCATGTATATTGAACTCCGTGCCGAAAGCGCTGACGGCAATATCATCAGGCATCACAACATTAAACCGGTTCTTTTTATCTGCCACCACTTTGAAATAAGCCTCTCCCGACAGCCGTACAGTTCTTCCTTTTCCGGTGAATTTTTGCGGATAGGTCAGTTCGCTCTGTGCATTGAGCCAAACCTCGCTCCCATCGGGCAATACGGCTTTTGTAACAATACCGGGAGCCGAAACAAGGGTGATCATCTCCGGCGGAGTTGTCTTCAACATCGGTTGTATCACGTATTGATGCAACAAAAACAAAGGAAATAATATTGCCGCTGCCGTCCGTGTAATATTCCACACCCTTGTCCGGAAAGAGACGAAGGCTATCTTCCGGGATAACCGCGCCCATGCTTTTTCTGTATCGATCTTCTTTTGCTTTCTAAGATTTTCCGACAAATCATAGATTGCTTCGATTCGCTCTACCTTTTCACGGAATTCGGGGGAGGAATGCATAAGGGCATCACATTTACTGATATCATCACCGGGAAGATCCCTCTTTATATATGCTAAAATATAAGTTTCACTAAAGTTATTCATTATCAATCTTTCAATGGTGTATGGAATTTACTTTAATCATACACTTGTGTGCAAATAGTTTATATGCTCTTTCATATACGACAGGCAATATTAAAAACATCCCTGATAAAGATATTTTATCCCTTTTTATATTCACTTGACGTATGAGAGAGAAAATCCCCTATATTAAAAGAGATTTTTTTCAAATTTATAACAAAAGATACAAAGATCAAGAGTCAGGAATCTTTGTCGGCCACATACAATCAATTACTGAATGCCTACAAAAACGAGGTGGAGAAATATGCCAAAACCGGGACTCAAAGTGCTGTTATCCGATATATTCTGGAAGAAGGATGAGCTTTTTCCGGCCACAACATTACGCTCGGGGGGTTGCCGGATCGTCCACGCTTATTTCACCATTTTTTACTCGCGAAACTTAAATACATTATGCTTTTTTGCATAATGAAAGAGATACCATATCTTTGTGGAAAAATGAAAATATGAAGCCATTTACTTATGGCACTGTGGTAAAAGGTGAAAACTTTTATGATAGAGAGGAAGAATGTAAATGCATTGTGGACTGCGTTGTAACGGTGTGGTAAAAAACACTTATGGAGCTCAAATATAAGCAATGCTATATGTAAACAATACGAATGGAAGATAATCCTTCAACTCGGTTCTTAACAGGCTTAATGCTTTACTGATATAAGCTTCTACTGTTTTGGGAGAGACGGACATCTCCTTCGCTATCTGGTTGTAAGTCATATTCTCAAACCGGCTCAGTTCAAAGGCTCTCCGCACGTTTTCGGGCAGTTGTGCCAACGCTGTATGAAGCATTTCTTCCAGTTCTCCAATGGTATAAATCACTTCGGGGGTATCGGCAGTGGCGGAAATGGCCTGCTTCTGCGCATGATGTTGTCGTACAGACTGCTTACGAAGGTAATCCGTACAACTGTTCTTTACACTGGTGATGAGCAAATTCTTAAAAGAAGAGCTAATTTCTATCTTTTTCCGGTTTTTCCACAGATGAAAGAAAGTATCCTGAACAATATCTTCACACGCTTCCGGCGAAGAGATGTAACGTTGAGCAAAGACACAGAGGGCAGGATAGAAGTCGAAAAACAACTCTTTAAACGCTTCCTGATCATCATGAAAGGCCATTCTCCTGAACAGGTTATCCAATACTGCACTCTCTGCCATCTGCTACAAAATAAGGATCCTGAATTTTATTTTTCTTCACGGACTTTTTGCAAAGATGCAAAAAAATATTTAATAAGGAAAACAGTAATCCTGTAACTAAGTTTATGATTTATTCTTGAAAATAACCAATTATCCCCTAAATTTTCGTCGCCATATAATAGAAAAAATATAGAATTATCCGCAATATACCCTGAAAAAATAGTGGTTATAAAAAGCAGAAACTTGGTGAATAATCAACGAGATAAATCTCCATATACAGCTGATATATAGCCTGTACACGCAGGATGGTCATCTCAGGAGGAGAGCCATCGTCGATTTAAAAGCCGGATGCAGACGCGATACCTATATACAGAAACACCTCATCATTTTCAGGTATTTTTTTTAATAAAAATAATTACTTTTAGGTATTGCGCCGCGTTTTTAAGAGAAATACTTTTGCATTATAAATAAAACAAATAATTCCATAGACTAATTTTATCAAAGACAGGTTTGCCGGCCATACTTCCTGCCTGGCAAACCGATCTTATTGATATTTCCGGTCTTCTGATCAGGTATTTAATTATAATGTAATGAAAAGGAATCTCATTCAAATGTTATTTTGTTTTCTGATTTTTGCCGCTGTATACACAGAGGGTTATGCACAAAGCGTTACCGAAGAGAAAACGTCTCCGGCAACAGAACAAAATAAAGATACAAGCGTCGATTCAAACATTGCTAATTTATCCAAAACCGCTCGTCTCCAATTGGGCGGTTACGGCGAAGCCGTGGCAAGCCGTAATTTTTACAGCAGCAATCCCTTCCGCTATATGTATCCAGATTCTTATAAAAATGACCCCAGTCACGGACGCTTCGATTTACCGCATGTGGTATTTTTCATCGGGTACGAATTTGGCAATGGATGGAGAATGAATGCCGAAATAGAGTTCGAGCATGGCGGGACAGAGTCGGCAGTAGAGGTAGAACCGGAAGAAGGAGGCGAATACGAGCAGGAAGTGGAACGTGGAGGGGAAGTCGCACTCGAACAGTTCTGGATTGAAAAAACATTTAACCGCACGCTCAATCTCCGTATGGGGCATATTATTGTTCCTGTGGGGCTGACCAACGGTAATCATTTACCCACACAATTCTTTACCGTATATCGTCCCGAAGGCGAGAATACCATCCTGCCTTGTACATGGCACGAGACGGGAATCAGCTTATGGGGCTATCTTGGAAAGAACTGGCGTTACGAAGCCATGTTGTTGCCGGGACTGGATTCTGAACTGTTCGGTAATCAAAAATGGATTGGCGGCGCATCCGCTTCACCTTATGAATTTAAAATCGCTAACACGTATGCCGGAGCATTCCGTATTGACAATTATTCTGTTAAAGGTCTTCGCTTAGGAATAAGCGGGTATTACGGACACAGTTTCCGAAATAGCCTGATGCCTTCGTATGCGGATAAGTATAAAGACGTAAAAGGTGCGGTCTCCATCGCCTCTTTCGATTTTGAATACGATGCTCATAATCTCATCGCGAGAGGCTATTTCGATTACGGTCATTTGAGTGATGCCAAAACAATCTCCATTTATAACAGAGGCTTGCCGAACGCCTCTCCTTCACCAAGCACATACGTAGCGTCCGATGCATTGTGTTATGGGACGGAAGTCGGCTACGATATTTTATCCCAATTTAAATGGGCGGAAAAAGACAATCGGAAGTTATATTTGTTCGCACGTTATGAATATTACGATTCCATGTTTAAAGTGCCCGATGGCATTCAAGCCGAAGAATGGTGCGAACGTCAGATCATAACAGGCGGCATCAATTATTTTCCAACCAATGAAATTGTACTTAAAGCCCAATATTCTGCAGGAATAATGAAAAACCCGTTTAAAGATGAAAATTCATTAGCTGTCGGTATTGCTTATTCCGGTTTTTTTACAAAATAAATTTTTCGTTCAACACTAATTAAAAATAAAATAATCGTATGAAAAAGTTACTAAAATTAGCAGTCTGTTTTTTCGTTGCAGCCCTGTTCGTAAGCCCGTTCGTTGCATGTGACAACGACCCCGACATCGATATCAGTGTTAAGGAAGAAGCCTTGTCCAAAGCAGTGGAACAATACGTAAACAACACAGTTATTTACACATATAGAAATCTGGCGGATGCAACCATTGATTTATACGGCGCCATAGAAACATTAAAAGTAAATAAAACGAATGCCAACCTCAATGCAGCGGCAGAGCAATGGATAGAAACCCGCGCGCATTGGGAATTGAGTGAAGCGTTTTTATACGGCGCAGTTGCCGATTTCGGCATAGACCCGCACATTGACACCTGGCCCCTTGATGAAACGGCATTCGTACAACTGATTAACAATAATGATTTCATCGCCGGCATGGATGCGGAAGACGGCGATGTATGGGCATCAGAACATTTAGGCAATGCCTTACTTGGTTTCCATGGGGTAGAATACATCTTGTTCAGCGAAGGAGAGGTTAAATCTGCAAGCGCCATTACGGAAAAAGAATTGATTTACGCTCTTGCCGTGATGGGCGATTTGCGTAACCAGTGTATCCGGTTGGAAGCTGCCTGGGCAGGCTACGATGCTGTAACCAAAGAAAAACAAACATTGATTGATGATTTGGAACTTGGCATAACACCTTCGAACAGCAACACTTCGTATGGCGAAAATATGCTTACTGCCAGCAAACCCGGGAGCACCTATAAAACGATAACAGCTGCCTCCCTGGCTATTTTGGATGGTTGTGCGGTTATATCGGAAGAAGTGGGAGACCTTAAAATCGGGAATGCATGGCGCGGCGATGACAGAAATTATCTCGAATCGCCTTACAGCTACAATTCGTTGGTGGATTTTGAAAATAATATCATAAGTATCGAAAATGCCTATCTGGGCGGAGCCGAAAAAAACAAAAGAGGAGGTTCGGTCAGCGATTATATCAAATCTGTGAACCCCACGGCGGATACAAAAGTGAAGAATGCGATCACAAATGCGATCACTAAAATTAAAGCAATTCCTTATCCTTTTGAGCGCAATTACTCTTCCACGCAGGCAGGTGCTGCCATTGACGCCTGTACGGAACTTACAAACGCTTTGAATGAAGCGAAAGTAGCGCTTGCAGAAGGAGATTAAGCTATATTCATGCACCTGAAATAGCGCGTAAGAGATTATCCTGTTTTCAGGATATTCTCTTCATGGTATTTAAAAATAGTTAATTCCAGAAAATTAATCCCTACATGTGTACATTATTTGAATTATCTTATTATTTAATGTATGAAAAGAGTTAATGTATTTATAATCAGCTTTCTTAACCTCGCAATACTATTTATAGCCTCTTGTCACGAAAGTGATATCCCCGATGACAACCCCGCAGAATTGTCCGAAGAATATTATACAGGAGGAAAACTCGGCACAACGTTTGTAAACAATATTTCTTCCGCTTACGAACAACCGACTCCCGCTGTGGAAGAAAGCGGAATGGCCCTTGCTTTTAAAATAGGAGAAGCCTTTTTCGAAGACGGATTCAATTCCAATACTTCGGGCATGCGTCATGGATTAGGACCGGTGTCTGTTCGTAGTTCCTGCATTACATGCCATCCCGGTTACGGACATGGCAAACGGGTGGAACGGTATCGCGCCAGCGATTTCGGGAACGGCTATTTACTGGTAGTGGTTGACAAAAATACGCACGCTTACGTACCTGAGCTCACCGGTATGCCTCAAACACAAGCGGTATACCCTTTTTTGCCTCCTATCGACGAGAAGGGTATCAAAATAGAATGGAGAGAACACGTGGATGAATTCGGCAATAAATTTCCCGACGGCGAAGCCTATAGCCTTATTTATCCCGAAGTAACCATTGATCCGGCATATATCAATACCGATCCAAAACCGGCAAATTATACAGTGAAACTGGAAGCTACCATAGGTATTTACGGAACAGGCCTGCTCGACGCCGTTCCCGATGATTCCATCATTGCGGAATATCATCGTCAGAAGGCAATGGGACGCACGTTAAATGATGCGAAGTACGATCCGGCAAACTTTATTACAGAAAACGACGGCACAAAACATCCCGGACGCTACACGTACGGCTTGACACGCGGAACGCTACAAAACGGTCCCGGTGCGAATGCCATCTGGAACATCACCAACGTTACCCGCGAAAACCGTCGCAGCAATTATATCACAACGGCGTATGCCGCAGCCATGTCGAAAAATGCAGACGTACAAGCCGCACTCGGTAGGGACGAAGCTACCATTTATGCCGAACTGATGTCAACCGACTTAGAACCCGAGCTTGCTACGGAAGACTACGTCAACTTTATGATCTGGCATCGCGGATTGGCGGTTCCCGCCGCACGCGATCTGGATGATCCTGTCGTACAGAAAGGCAAGAAAGCGTTTTACAGCATCGGCTGTACAAGTTGCCACAAACCATCGTGGACTACCGGGCCGGACAACTACACCGGCGATACACTGGTTGCACGCAGATTACCCCGTTATCCTTATCAAAAGATATGGCCCTATACCGATATGCTTCAACATAAATTAGATATGGTGAACGACATCCGCACCGGCTGGTGCCGTACCACGCCGCTCTGGGGACGCGGACTTTCGCAAATCTGCACCGGCGCCAGCGACCACCTCCACGATATGCGCGCCCGCAACTACACCGAAGCCATCATGTGGCACGGCGGAGATGCGGCCTGGGCACGGGAAAAGTTCCGCAATCTCTCTAAAGAAGACCGCGACGCTTTGGTAAAGTTTTTAGAATCAATCTAGTAACGGTATACAATAAAAATGCTTCTTACGTCCGGTCCTTTGTGAAGAATCGGACGTAAATCTGCAAATAAAACGAATTTAAGTTCTTATATAGAAAAATGAACGACAAACTTCTGAAAAATATCTCTTTCGGGCTGTTGGGAGTGATGGTGGCGGTACTTGCTGTGGCAACCGTTATCGAGAAATTGTTCAGCACAGAAAAAGTGGCGGAATGGATTTACGGCGCATGGTGGTTTGTCGCGTTGTGGGGGATAGCCACGCTCAGCATGATGATTTTTATTATTCGCATGAAGCTTTACCGGCGTTTTCCCGCCTTCCTGCTACATTGCTCGTTTGTTGTGATTCTATTGGGCGGATTGGTTACCTATATTTGGGGCGAACGGGGAGCGATGCATATCCGGCAGAATGAGATACATAATTATTTCGTTTCGGAAGATGGAACACGGCGTATATCCATGCCGTTTAATGTAAAAATGTTGTATTTTGATATTGTTTATCATCCCGGAACAAATCAACCTGCCGATTATCGAAGTTTTGTTAAAGTAGATGACCAAATTCATCAGATTTCAATGAACAAGATATTCAAGAAATCGGGCTATCGTATCTATCAGATGGATTACGACAGCGATGAAATGGGAGCGACGTTCCTCGTCAGCCACGATCCCCGGGGCGTTGGCATCACCTACGCGGGTTATTTGTTGCTGGCTATCGCCATGGTGTGGATTTTGTTTTTGCGCATCGGTTGGAAAGGCGTATTGTTTACCACCATTCCCACGATACTGGTTTGGCTGTATATTTCGCAAATCAATCCCATGACGCCTGTTTTGCGCACGCCCATGCTGGCAACGCATGTATCGGTTATCATGGTGGCTTATGCTCTATTGCTATTTATAGCCCTTACGGGCATTGTGGGTCTATGTTCAAAAAAACAAAGCAAACGTTTCTATCATCTCAACTCCAAATTGTTATATCCGGCTTTGTTCCTGCTTACCGCCGGTATATTTATCGGCGCCGTTTGGGCGAATATTTCATGGGGGCGTTACTGGGGCTGGGACGCCAAGGAAACATGGGCGCTCATCACCATGCTGGTTTATTCGCTGCCGATGCACAAAGAGAATATCGTTTTTTTTTCAGATCCGCGGAAATTTCACCTGTTCAATTCTATTGCCTTTGCTACCGTGTTGATGACGTTTCTGGGCGTAACATATCTGCTGGGCGGGATACACAGCTATATGTGATGGATGGTAATGACATACGTTTTTCCTTCGGTTCTTATAGGGAACCTGCGGTAAGCAGGCGAGGGGAAAGATCACCCGCTCTTTACCGGTTCGGTGTATCCCAGATCCGGGTTTCCGTGCAATGGATCATTGTAATCTGATCGCCCGCCTGTAGTTTGAATTCACCTGCTTCGAGCGTCCACTCTCCTTTTTCATTCACAAAGGCAAGGTCGTCAGCTGCCAGTTGCAGCGTAACGGTTTTGGTCTCACCCGGTTTGAGCATCATCTTCTCAAATGCACGCAGACGACGCACATCGGGCGAAAGGGAGGCCACCATATCGCTGCTGAAGAGCAGTACCGCCTCTTTGCCGGCTACTGTCCCGTTGTTCTTTACATCCACGGTCACGGTCAGCAGGTCGCCCGACACAAAATCTTTCTTGTCCACCGCTAAATTGGCATACTCAAATGTGGTATAGCTCAAGCCGAAACCGAACGGATACTGCACCGAAGTCTGTGCTCCGTAATCGTAAGCGCCTTCCATCTTACCGTCGATATTCTGGCTCGGTTTATGATCATAGGTGATCAACCCCTGCTCAAATTTCGGGTAGGTATAAGGCAGTTTCCCGCTCGGATTCACATCCCCTGCGAGGATATCCGCCAGGGCATCCCCTCCGAAATTGCCCGGCAGGTAGAGTTGAAGGATTGCTTTGGAATCCGGTTCAATTTTACGGATCAGGCGTGGACGTCCTTCGTTCAATACCAGTATGACCGGTTTTCCTGTCTTCTGAAGGGCCAGCGCAAAGGCAGTCTGGTTCTCCGACAGGGCGAGTTCATTCAGATTACCGGGCGTCTCGCAGTACGAGTTCTCACCCACACACAACACAATATAATCGACTCCTGCCGCGGCGGCTACCGCTTTGCCGATCTCAGGCGGGTTCTCTTCGTAATACTGCCCGTCCATCTTATAGGTGACGCCCGGTTCGTACCTTACGTTACCGGCGCCGAACTTGTTCTGCAACGCTTCATAGATGGTGTTGTAGTCCTGCGCGAACTCTTCGGTCTTTTCTCCCTGCCACGAATAGCTCCACCCGCCGTTGAGGGTACGCATGGAGTGAGCGTTGGGACCTGTCACCAGGATACGGGCATTAGCCGGCAATGGAAGAATAATATTTTCATTTTTCAGCAGGGTGATCGATTCATCCGCGGCAGCTTTCGCAACCGCCTCGTTCTCGCTGCTTCCGAAATCGGGGTATTCCTCGTACGACCAGTAGGGGCGTTCAAAAAGCCCCAGACGGAATTTCAACCGCAATACCCTGCGTACCGCGTCATCAATCCGCTTCATCGGCACTTCACCCTCTTCCGCCAGTTCCACCAGCGTGGGGCAGAAAGCCAGATTGTAAGGCTCCATCACCAGATCGATGCCGGCATTGATTGCCGTTTTCACTGCCTCTTTGTAGTCTCCGGCGATCCTGTCACGAGAGAGCAGGTTCTGCACATCGGCCCAGTCGGTCACGATCACACCGTCGAACGCGAGATCCTCTTTCACCCATTCGGTCAGCAACCTGTAATCGGCATGAGTAGATACCCCGTTGATAATACCCGAATTGACCATCAGCGAAAGGGCTCCTCCTTCCATGATAGACGCGCGAAAGGGTTCAAAGTATTTCTCGCGCAATTCGCTTTCGGAGATAAGGGCCGGCGTGCGGTCTTTACCCGACACGGGTACTCCGTATCCCATATAATGCTTGATACAGACCACGATATGTTGACTATTTATATCATTCCGGTCATCACCCTGAAACCCGAATGTAGAGGCCACTCCCATCCGGGCATTGAGATAGGCGTCCTCGCCGTAACTCTCCCACTGGCGCGACCAGCGGGCATCCCTTCCCAGATCCATGGTGGGAGCAAAAGTCCAGGGGATATTGCTCGCGCGGGTCTCGTAGGCCGCGATACGGGAACCTTCCCTCATCAGGTCGGTATTGAAAGTAGCACCCATTCCCACGCCCTGCGGGAAGAAGGTAGCGCCGGCGGTATAAGTGGTTCCATGGATGGCATCGATGCCGTAGAGCACAGGTATACCTGTCTCTGCTAACGCCCTATCCTGGATGGCCCTGACCGTTTTCTCCCACACCTCTGGGGTACGGGCCCGGTTGTTGGCCGTATTCAGGACCGAACCCACCTTATATTTGCCCATCACCGTATCGAGCATGGCAAAGTCGATTTCGAAAGGTTCGTCACTGAAATAGAGGTTACCTCCTTTCCCGATCACATCAAGCGTGAACTGTGCCATCTGCCCCACTTTCTCCTCGAGGGTCATTTGCGCCATAATACTGTCGATCCGTTTCTCGATACCGGCATCCAATCCTAAGCCGGCTGTTTTAGTACCCCCGCTGCAAGCAGCAAGCAGGAAAACCAAAATAATAAAACAACTATTCTTCTTCATTAGTATATATCATAATTTTTATAGTTCTTCCTGATATAAAAAGTGTTCCAAATTGAGAAGTCATAACAACATATTTCTACTACATTCACTTTATAACTTACTCATCAGATACCTTGATCAATCAATTAATCGAAATCATCCGAAAAGTATTTATTCCGGATTCAAGCCCAATGCCTGAATATAATCTTTGTTGATGTTGTTATTCTCAAATTTACAATTCTCGATAAAATCAAGCATTGCTTTCCTTGCAATTTCCTGAACGGGACGAGCTTCCCGGATTGTCTTGTAGGAGCTTCTGTCTGCTTCTACAAAATCGACCACAATATCCCAGTTTTCAGGAGTCGGGATCGACACAAATGAAGAGCCCCCCAGCTTTTTATATGGCCAGAAGTGCCAACCAATATTATTTTCTTCCATCGTTTTCACGAAAGACGACATCCACTCGTTGGTATTATGGCCGATCTCCCCCATATACATAGGACGGTTCACCTTATCCCTGAACCCGATAAATTCTTTTATTGCTTCTGCCGTAGGTTCACCTCCATAGCGATGGCAAGTGTACATCAGGTTATCGTCGAACGGTTCTTCGCCGAACATTTTGAAGTTACTGTTCCATTGAGCCCCGCCTAACAATATCACGTGGTTTTTATCTACCTCCCTGATAGCACTCACTGCTCTTTTATAAAGGGGCTCTAACTTTGCATTGAGTTCTTCCATATTCTCAAAATAGGGAGCTATAGGCTCATTGATCAGATCATATCCCAGAATAACCGGTTCGTCTTTATAGTACCGGGCTATTTTTACCCAAATATCAATAAAGAGTTGCTGTGACTTTTCACTTTCGAATAACCAGGGATATCCGTAACTGTCATCGATATTATCTCCTGTTTGGCCCCCGGGTGCATCATGCATATCCAGTATAAGATATATCCCGGCTTCCCTGCACCAGCCGATAAGTCTGTCAATCCGGTCAAACCCATCCTGGTTGACGGTAAGCCCC
>ENA-UOOI01000337-UOOI01000337.1-fermentation-metagenome-genome-assembly--contig:-NODE-337-length-61481-cov-7.234005_pt1 | contig 61481 bp, 63 predicted proteins | sample MGYA00245779_ERZ724027 | MGnify/ENA primary metagenome ERZ724027 (study PRJEB28704, sample SAMN03018318) | fermentation metagenome | biome: anthropogenic terrestrial biome; feature: soil; material...
ATTAAACCTAATCCTATTTAGACGTTTGTATCCCTTGGCCGAACCAAGAAAGAATTCAATTCGTTCTAGATAGAATTAGTTGCGCATTGTCCTTAACTTTCACCCTTTCGCTACAATTTCAATTAATTATAACATAGTTATGTAGGCTCTTACTAGAGTTTAAAGTGTGTTAGATAGTGTTAATCTCTGGCCTTAACTTGTAAAACTTATTACTATCCTCAAAATAAACGAAGGTAGGAAAGCTCCTACAAAATGAGTATTTAATATTTAGATAGACAAATGTTATACTTAAATTGGTATAAATTAGGCGGTAAATACCGCTTATAAGCAGGTGAGGGAGAATATTCTCTCTAGATATGACTGTAGTGGGGGAAGAAGAGCAAAAGCTTATTTTTGATTATGAGGTGGGAGGCGAGACATTTGGTACATAACGATTTGCAGGAAAGGTTAAATAGTATTTTAAATAAAAGAGTAGATAGGAAGTTAGTATTGGGAGCGGTTGTTAATATTCAATCACGAGATGGGAAGTTCTCTTGGTTAGAAGCTGCTGGCGATATGGAGAAAGATAGCCAGTATCTAATAGCAAGTATTACTAAAATGTACACTGCTGCTGCTATATTAAAGCTACGAGAAGAGGGCTTATTGAAACTGGAAGATACAATCTCCCAGTATCTACCTAAAGATCTTCTTGCTAAAATACATGTCTACAAAGGAGTAGACTATTCAGAGGACCTTACTGTTTATCAGCTAATGTCTCATACCTCAGGTTTACCTGATTATTTTGACGAGAAAAACTCTACTGGTAAAAGTTTGTATCAAGAGCTTCTTAATTCTCAAGACATAGACTGGAGTTTGGAGCGGATTGTTGCTGAGACTAAAATTATGAAGCCTCATTTCAAACCAGGAGCCAGAGGTAAAGCTTATTATTCAGATACCAATTACGAGATACTAGGGAAAATTATTGAGACTGTAACTAACAAGAAGTTAAACGATGTATTTACAGAACTAATATTTACCCCTCTTAATTTAAAAAGCACCTATTTGTACCAAACCATCAGTGGTGATAACCTACCGAAAGTTTATTATAAAAATAAAACTATCTCTACACCACAATTTCTTTTTGCCTCAAGTGCCTCTGGAGGTATTGTTTCTAATGCCAGTGAAAACATGGTGTTTATGAAGGCTTTCTTTAATGGAGAACTCTTCCCTAAGGAATATTTACCTGAACTATATAAATGGAATAAGCTTGATCTTAAAATGGCTGGCTTAGAATATGGTTGTGGTCTTATGAGATGTAAGATGGCAAAAGTAGTAGAACTATTCTATCCAAATCTAGAGCTTATTGGTCACGCAGGAATTTCAGGTTCATTTGCGTTTTATTGTCCAGCCAAAGAACTATTTATCACGGGAACGCTTAACCAGTTAGCTAGAAGTAATATGCCATTTCCCTTTATGATCAAGTTGTTGCATTGTATTAATTAATAGTAAGCAAGATGGAAGAAAGATTAGAGGAAGTAAAATCTTTAAAATGGATAGCTGTTAAGTTCCTGCATATGTTCCGTTGTTAGTATCTTTTCTGCTACCTTCTGAGCTTGTTGACTTAGGGTAGTAGATTTATTTGGTGCTTATAACGGGACTTTTTCTTTTGGTTACGATATGCAGTAACGTATACCAAGGTCCTTTCAGGTTGCATCATCAATAGCACCATGAAGAGGAAAACCCTCACCACCAATAATCCAAGGATGCGGTGATGCGTTAATAACATGCCTTCTTGGGGCTTTCGCTTACATCGATTATGAACCTTACATTTGTGCTTTTTCTTAGGACTAGTAATCTCTGCTTTTTTCGGAGCACGATAGACTGTAGGATAGCATATGGAAATACTCTCATGTTTTCCGATAAGTTCTTGGAAATGAGCGAAATTAGTTTCTTGATATGCCTCAGACTGCTTGAGTTTAGCTATTTTGTCTTTTGTGGAATCAGAAATTTCTTTAGCTTTAACGCTTGACATTCGCTAAGGTTTAGTGACTATGCAGCTTCTCTGATTGTAATGTTCTTAGCAATAGTTTGATCAACGACTCTCAGTTTTGTTATTTCCTGCTTAGTCATGTTAAATGTTTCCTCTCTTATAGGTAAAATTTTACCAGAATAGGTTCAACATGACATTATCATAGAACAACTACATTTTCTTATATAGCACTATTGACAACAGAATTTTCCTATAATATAATGAGCACAGTTAAAACGCATTTATCGTTTTAACTGTGCTCATTATATTATGGAGTTGCGATATAGGTCTCTGGATAACTATGGTTAATTGTATTATCTAGGGCATGGAGGGATAATATGTTATTAAACTTTTCTGTAGAGAATTTTGCCTCGATTGGCAAAAGACAGAGCCTTAATCTTATTACTGGCAAGGCTAGAGGAAAGTCATCTCATCTTCTTAAGGCATATAAACAATCTGTTTTAAAGTTTACTTCAATCTATGGTGGAAATGCGGCAGGAAAGTCCACGATTATTAAAGCTATGCACTTCGGGAAAAAAATGATTTTGAATGGCTACTTAGATAAACGGTTTATGTCAACCAACAGGTCCAACGAAGTATGGAGTAGAAAACCAACAGAATTTATATATACTGTTTTTATTGACAAGAAAATATATGAATATGGATTTACATTGTCATGGCAGGACGAAAGAGTTATTAAAGAATGGCTTGTTGAAATAAATTCCAGAATGGAACAAAAACAAATTTTTGTAAGAGATTTTACCGAGAATCGTTTCGAGCTGAAAGTTAATGCTAAAAACTCCGAAATTGATAAAAGACTCTCAATTTACTTTTCTGATGCTTCTAACGAAAAAAATATTTTGTTTTTAAATGAGATTAACTCCAAAAAGGGAAACCTATTTGAATCCGATCCTTCATTACAATATTTTAAATTTCTCTATCGCTGGTTTTTAACCAAAATGAAATTTGTATATCCAAACAGTAGCTCGGATTTAGGGATGTATAGCTTTTTAAATTACCCAGAGAACAACGATAAACTTTATAATTGCTTATTACAATTAGATATCCCAATCAACAAAATGTCATATGTGGATATTTCAACTGAACAGGCATTTAAAGATGTCCCTGATTCTGTAGTAGAAGAAATAGAAACGGATTTCAAAGAAATGTATCAACGTAAGGATATTCAAGAGGGTAAGTCAATTTCAGTCGTGATGCGTTTAGGGGATAATTACTATATCATCAAAGCCAATGCAGATGGTATTCAAAACATTAGAACGGTGCAATTCACTCATGGAAAACACGGACAATATGAATTTAAGGAAGAATCCGACGGGACTAAGAGAATTTTAGAATTATTAGAAATGATAACTTCACCAGAACAAGACGTTACCTATATTGTGGATGAAATCGATAGAAGTTTGCATCCATTGTTAACTGAACAGTTGGTGTCAATGTATCTAAATCCTGAAACACCAAATTTTAATCAATTAATTATTACTACACATGAATCCCGCCTTTTGAATTTAAGAAAATTGCGAAAGGATGAAATTTATTTTGTCACAAATCGTAATGGTGAATCTGAATTTATAAGACTAGATGAATATGAATACGGAAAATCTCGTTCCGATTTGAACATTGAATTGGCATATTTAAGTGGGCGGTACAATGGTGTCCCTAACATTATAAAATATGAAGATAACTAAGGGAGTGTGATGTGATGACACACAACCGGATCTTATCTATTTATGGTTCGAAAGAAGATTGCATTGTAATATTAAGCGAAAAACGAGGAGCATATCCAGGTGTTCACCTGGATACCATTGCTGTAAAGGAAAAGCTATCATTGAAAAAAATCTGCTCAGATCAGAAAAAAAAGCACACCCTTCAAAAAGGTGATTATATTATTGCAATTGACTATCCGACTAAATTTATGTTTAAAAAAGACTACCAAGCAGATAATCTTCTGCATTTTGCATCGAGGCTTTACTTTTTTAAATGGTTGGATGAAACCTTTGCTTAGCAATTAAACTAAATTGAAAGGAGTGATTACATTGCTTGTAAAAAAAAGGCACTGATATCTATTTTCGGTAGATATCAATGCCTTACCGACCGAAGCCGGAGAAAATTGAGTACAAATTCTTTGCGACGGATAGAATTGTACCATTGTTTCTCCTTGACTGCAATAGCAAATTATAATTTTAAAATCAAGGAGGAGATCATTATTCATATTTCCGAGAAATTCCATCTTGCTATTCTGGGGCACAAAGATATTGATTTCATTGACGTTGATGAAACGTGGGACACTGGGCTGTATATAGACCCATATGTTATCCAGGCACTGCCAGATAAATTTTGTGAAGATGCTCGCAAATGTATTGATTCTTTTTTTCGTGAAGTTTTTGAAGCTTGTCGTGATAAAAATATCAAAAGGTTGAGAGACCTTTTGGAGTATGCTTCAGAACCCAATGAAACAAATTTAGGAATGAAATCCATTAGCGAATATGGGAAGGGTACAAGCACTGACCAACTGTTAAAACTATTCATGGAGTTTTACGATATTGTTCGTGAAAATCTGTACCGCGAAAACAATCCTTTAGCACAATCTATGTATATCCAAAACTTTGATAAAGATAAGATGTCAGATTTAATAACGAACATAATAAGAAAATTATTATATTCCTTTACGGTCGAGCAAAGCAACATTTGGGGGATTTCGTTGGGATCTGATGAAGTGTTAATTGGAAATTACTGGGATTGCGATACCTTGAGTTGGAAAGAACTGCATGAAAGACCTTTATCTGTTGGGCACAAAAACATATTACTGGTTCCAAAATCAATTGTACGGCCGCGTTATGTCTTCAATGTGGGAACCTATATAAAGCAGTATATTCTTAAGATCCTCCAACAAGAACATGTTGACAAAAAGACAGATATGTGTTCTACAAAAGTAAATGCGTATGGCAGGCTTATTGTAGTTGCCCCTACAAGGAAAGAATTATACAATTATGAAGTAAGAGGCACCATGTGTAAGCAATATGCTCTTAAGTTCAGTACAAAAAACAAATCCGTCGAGGATGAATTCGTAAAAGATATGTCTAGAAGAATATCGGAGGGTTATGGCACGATTAATGATGCACAGTTAGATAAGATAGTCTATCGAAAACGTGTTCAGAGTGCTTAAAAAAGTGATACAAGGGACTGTTACACAACTAATCGGTTGTGCAACAGCCCCTTATTCTATCCTAAAATCCTATTGGTGTAGCAAATGCTACTTTAGCTGTCGGTTTTACATATGGTATTAATGTTTCTTCGTAAAAATCACCATTTTGCAATTTACCATCGGCGAACCATTGACACCAATAAAAGAATCATAGTAAAGTGCTTAAATCCGCTGAGAAAACTTGTTAATAAGTTAGCTAGCGAAAAGTGGGATAGATATCGTGGGAGTCCTGTTGATGTAGCGACAGATCACTATCGATATATAGATGAATATACTCACAAAAAGTCACAGAACTACAAAAACAAGCTGATTATAAAAAAATATACATCAGGACAAAACTACTCAATTAGCTGATCGTTAGGTACTGTTTTTAAAAGATAACAGGTCTTTTGCTATTTCAACTCTATGAGAGAGTGCGAAAATAAGGCATTAATTGACAAGGTTCGTCGATAAAAACACAAACTCGTCTTCATTTCAGTAAAAGTACATTTGACAGATAAGCCTCTTTGGTGTACCTTTTTTTAGTGGAGTATTGAGTATTATAGCAGGCAGGAGTACTTTCTAACTTGTAGAAGTTACCTGTAGAAGACCACGAGTTATGTGGTGGCGGTAGCCACCATTTTTTCCGTACTGTTATTATTTATCGGGGGTGATTAAATGGCGTCAAAGACGTTCAGAGGCGGTGTCCATCTGAACTACCACAAAGAACTTACCAATCAAAAGCCTCTAATTAACGTAGATGCATCTGATGTAGTTATCATCCCACTTAAGATGCATATCGGTCAAGAAGCAAGTCCGATTGTCAAAAAAGGTGACCGAGTTTTAGTGGGGCAAAAGATTGGTGACACCAGTGCGTTTGTTGGTGTCCCTGTTCATAGTAGTGTATCAGGAGAAGTACAAAAAATCGATACTACACTACTACCTAATGGTTTAAGGGGACTTGCTGTATTTATTAAGAACGATGGTCAATATGAATTAGATCCAAGCATTAAACCTAAGGCTTCTTTAGAAGAATTAAGTTCTAGAGAGATTGTCGATATTGTTAGAGAAGCTGGTATCGTCGGCTTGGGTGGAGCTACTTTCCCAACCCATGTTAAGCTCTGCGTACCAGAAGGTAAGGATGTAGATTATCTTCTGGTAAATGGTGCTGAATGTGAACCATATCTAACCTGTGATCATAGAATCATGTTAGAACGCACCGATGAGCTTTTCTATGGTATTGAAGCTGCTGCTAGGGCTTGCGGTGCCGAGCATATCAAGATCTGTATCGAAGACAATAAAAAAGATTGTATTGAATTACTAGCTAAGAGGTGCGGTCCTAACTGCGAAGTTGTCGCTTTAGAGACTAAATATCCACAAGGCGGCGAAAAACAGCTTATTAAAGCAGTTTTGAATAGAGAAGTACCATCTGGAACTCTGCCTTACGAAGTCGGCGTTGTAGTTATAAACGTTGGTACTGCTGTGGCTATTGCTGAAGCAATCCAAAAAGGTATGCCTTTGGTAAAAAGAGCAGTTAGTGTTACTGGAGATATCGTTAATAATCCTGGTAACTTTATCGTACCTATCGGTACTACAATGGATAAACTCCTTGATATCGTTGGTGGTACCAAAGAACCTATTGGTAGAATTATTTATGGTGGACCAATGATGGGTACATCCATTCATGAAACTGATGAACCGGTCGTCAAGGGTACCTCAGGTATTCTTGTCTTAGGCCGTAATGAAAGTCCTTTAATTGGGGAACCCGATCCTTGTATTCGCTGCGCTAGGTGCGTTGACCACTGCCCAATGCATTTAATGCCTAATATGCTAGAAAGACTAGTCTCTAAAGAAGAGTTGGACAAGGCTAAGAAAATGGGCCTAAACGATTGCATTGAATGTGGTTGCTGCTCATATGTATGTCCATCTAAGCGTCATTTGGTTCAATGGATTAGGGTTGGTAAGATGGAACTGATTGCCCGTAAAAAGCGTGAAGATCAAAAAATCGCTAGCAAGGCAATTGAAACGGCCTAAGGAGGGTTTTAGATGGCTGAAGATCTGCTTATTATTGCATCTTCGCCTCATATTAGGGCGAAAGATACTGTCCAGTCGATTATGTACTCTGTAGCCATTGCCCTACTTCCAGCAGTGGCAGCAGGTGTTTACTTCTTTGGCTGGTACGCACTAGCTATAGTCCTTGTTTCTATCGGTTCAGCTGTAGCTGCTGAAGTTGTTTGGCAGAAACTCAGAGGACAGGCTTTAAGAGTTAGTGATGGTAGTGCTATTGTTACTGGCTTATTACTTGCTATGAACTTGCCTCCTACAGCACCACTATGGATGGCTGCTTTAGGTAGTGCAGTCGCAATTATTATTGGTAAACAAGTCTATGGTGGACTTGGTGCAAATCCCTTTAACCCTGCTTTGGTCGGTAGAGTTTTCCTAACAGCTTCGTTTCCTATGTTAATGACTAAATGGGCTCTACCAGCAGGTTATGATGCTATCGCTTCAGCGACACCACTCGCTGTTATGAAAGCAGGAGGTACAGTACCTCTTACTAACTTGTTCTTTGGTAGTATACCTGGCTGCTTAGGCGAGACATCAGCTTTAGCTCTTTTAATCGGTGGGATCTATCTTTTAATTAAGGGCCATATCGATTATAGAATTGTTACTGGTATTTTTGGTTCAGTTGTAGTTCTCTCCTTATTGATGGGTCTAGACCCTGTTGCTCAATTGTTGGCTGGTGGTCTCATGTTAGGCGCTTTATTTATGGCTACTGACATGGTAACTAGCCCAGTAACACCTAAAGGTAGATGGGTATTTGGTATTGGTGTGGGACTTCTAGTGATGCTAATCCGCAACGGAGCAGGCATGCCAGAGGGCGTCAGCTTTTCAATTCTTTTGATGAACGCTGCTGTCCCACTTATTAACCGTACCACTAGACCCCGTATCTACGGGAGGTGAGGCACATGAAAAAATCTAATTTATTAAATATAGTTCTTGTCCTTACGATTATTTCTTTAGTGTCAGCTGCAGTTTTGACTCTGGCTAATGATAAGTTCTCACCAATTATTAAAGCTAGAGAAAACGATAAACTACGGATAGTCGCTCAAAAGTTGCTTCCAGAAGGTGCCCAAATCACTAAAGTAGCTAATTATAGTGATTTAGCTTCCTTAGTTGCCGAAGCTAGAAAAGCAGCTGGCTTGAGTCCTGATTGGCACTGGAATCCAGATGCTGCTCCTGTGGAGGCAGCAGTTCCAGCAGAAGAAGAAAAGGTCGAACTAGACTTTAGTGGTTTCACTTTCGAGGAGAGCGAAGATGAAGAAGAAGTCGAATTAGACCTAAGTGGCTTTACATTTGAAGAGAATGACGAAGCTGAAGAAATTGGTACAGAAGAAGAAACTGTCTTTACTGAAGATAGTGAAGATCTAGATACAGTTGATTTTTCCGAAGAAACGTTTAGCTTTGGTGAAGAAGAGGAAGCAGTAGACTTTGGTGATATGTTCGGTGATGCCTTTGATTTCACTGGTGGGGAAGAAGAAGCCCCAGCCGAAGCACCAACAGAGCCTGCCCAAGAAGAAGTTGCTCCAGCCTTTGAAGTTTACCAAGCACTAGAAAACGGTAAGCTTGCTGGTGTAGCAGTTGTAGCTAAAGCTAAAGGTTACCATGGTGACATTGTTATTATGATTTCCTTCGATGGTACTTTAGAAAAGGTTGTAGGTATGGATGTCGTTCAGCAAACAGAAACGGCTGGTTTAGGTTCTCTGATTACTGAAGAGAAATTTACTAAGCAGTTTGCTGGCAAACCAACTGGTAACCCCTTTGAGACAGGTAAAGATATTCAAGGTGTAGCAGGTGCAACAATCTCCTCTAAGGGTGTCGCTGCTGCCTTACAAAATGCCTTGAAAAATCTCGAGCAATTCCTCATAGATGGTACGATAAAGGAGGGTGCTTGATATGGCAAAAAAGAGTTTGTTTAAAGAGTTCGTTAAAGGCCTTTGGGAAGAGCACCCCAACTTTGTAATGTTAATCGGCCTCTGCCCAACTCTAGCAGTAACCACATCAGCTATGAATGGTTTAGCTATGGGTATTGCTACAACCTTTGTTATTGTATGTTCGAGTATTTTGATCTCTTTAATGAGAAAAATTATCCCCGATGAAGTTAGATTACCTAGTTACATTATTATTGTAGCTACCTTTGTTACGATAGTAGACTTGGCGCTAAATGCTTATTTCCCTGAGATATATCAACTACTAGGAATCTTCATTCCACTAATTGTTGTTAACTGTATCGTCCTAGGTCGTGCTGAAGCTTTTGCTTCCCGCAATGGTGTTATAGCCTCAGCAATCGATGGCTTGGGTATGGGCTTTGGTTTTACTTGGGGTTTAATTGTTCTCTCTAGCATAAGAGAATTGCTAGCCAAAGGCTCTATCTTTGGTATGACTATCTTTGGCGAAAGCTTTAAACCTATTCAGATCTTCGGTCAAGCCCCAGGAGCATTTATTATCCTTGGCTTTATCGTTGGTCTAGTTAACTTTATTAATATCAATGCCAAGCGGAAAAGAGAACTGCAGAAGATCTCTGACCGCTCCCAGGCAGCCTGAGGAGGTGGAAAGGAATGCCGAAACTACTTCTACTGTTCATCAGTTCTGCTGTTGTGAACAACTTTGTGTTGGCCAAGTTCCTTGGTAATTGTCCTTTCCTCGGAGTTTCTAAGGAAGTGAACACCTCTTTAGGCATGGGCGTGGCGACAACTTTCGTCATGGTTATGTCTGGGGTTGCCACTTGGCTAATTAATCACTATCTCTTGATTCCTCTAGAACTTCAATATATGCAAACTATTGTTTTCATTCTAGCTATCGCAACTTTAGTACAGTTTGTTGAGATGGTTATGAAGAAGTATACCCCAGCTCTACACAGAGCTTTAGGTATCTATCTACCTCTTATCACTACTAACTGTGCTGTTTTAGGTTTAGCAGTTATGGCTGTAAGAGAAAGCTATTCCTTTATCGAGACTGTAGTATTTGCTCTCGGTGGTGGTATAGGTTTCTCCCTAGCTTTAGCATTGATGGCTGGTTTAAGAGAAGATATGAAAGAAGACCTGATTCCGGAGGCTTTCCGTGGTCCAGCAATTGCTTTGATTACCGCAGGTATCATGGCTATGGCATTTATGGGCTTTTCGGGAATCCTGCCTAGCTGAGAGGAGATGATTCTGTGAGTCCGTTAATTCTCTCCTTGATAGTCATGGGCTCTCTCGGACTGGTCTTTGGTCTAGGTCTAGCCTTGGCTTCGAGGAAGTTTGCTGTTGAAAGTGATCCTCACATTGATGAGATTGAAGCTGTTTTACCTAAAGTAAACTGCGGGGCTTGCGGTGCTGCAGGTTGTAGAGCCTTTGCCGAAGCTGTAGCAGCGGGGAAAATGCCTGTTAATGGTTGTGTTCCTGGTGGTGCTGCTGTAACAGCTCAAATAGCCAGCATTATGGGTGTCGACGCTGATGAGACTAAAGAGCGTGAAGTAGCTCAGGTAATGTGTCAAGGTGACTATGAGCATGCTAAGCTCCGTTCACTCTATGATGGTTTACAAGATTGTCGTGCAGCTATGGGTGCTGCTGGAGGCCCAAAGGGCTGTGTTTATGGTTGTTTACGTTTAGGCAGTTGTGTGAAGGCTTGTCCTTTCAATGCAATTGGTTTAAATGAACATGGTATCCCTGTAGTAGACGAGAGTAGATGTACAGGCTGTAATAAATGTGTCGAAGCTTGCCCAAGAAATATTATTGAGCTAAGACCAGTTTCCATGGGTGTACATGTACGTTGTCGTTCTATCTCTAAGGGTGCTGATGTAAGGAAAGTATGTACCATTGGTTGTATAGGCTGTATGAAATGCCAAAAGACCTGTAAATACGATGCAATCCATGTAGAAAACAACCTCGCTCGTATTGATTATTCTAAGTGCACCAACTGTGGTGAGTGTGCTGAGGTCTGTCCTGTAGGCAGTATTGTTAAGCAAGGGAAAACAGTAATCGTCAGAGAGAGTATTGCAGTAGATAAGGTAGAAACCAAAACACAAAAAGCTTAATTAAGAAAAAAGACGAAGAGGAACTAAAATTGCTCCTTTTCGTTTTTTTATATTGATGATAAAGCTCTAGAGAGAGGAAAAAACTACTAAGTGATGTACTTATTACTTTAGAAAAAGTAATCAGAAGGGTTTTGTTTTACGATGTTACTAGAAGCTGGAATTTAACGCACAGGCGGGTTTAACCTAAATAAGTAGAGGTGAAAATGATGTCTCCTCTCCTAAGAATTCTTAAAAGTGGGTTTGTACTTTTGTGGAGTTACGTCTTTAGGCATACTAAATCAGAAAAGGTAATAAGATTTGGTGAATTTATTTTAGCTTTGTTTTTAATCATAATACTGATAGACGTTGTGGTATATGTTTTACCAGCACTCCTGCCACCAGCAATTATATTACTTGCAGCTTACTATTTAAGTAAGGTATTTAGAAAAATTAGACATTCAAAACAGAAAACACCATAATAGTAAGAGCTGTAATTGATAGGGTTAAAGATACATATATGCTTTTTGGACAGTACTTAGCTTTGAAGACGAAGATACGGAGGGGTTACCCCCTCCGTATCTTTACATTTTGGTCATATACTTAATTTTCCTTAGCTAGTTCACAAAACGCATGGATGTAGCCTGCCATCTTGCCTGTGTCATGGCGAATGCCATTAAATTCGCAAGCTTTAATGTTATGACCTTCGTTAATTAAAGCATTCATAGGTATTGTAAGATCGAGCTCTTTAGGATCACTTGTGGCTAGTTTTTTCTCTAGACCAGCATCTAGCTTAGCCCAAAGAAGAGGAGAGAAACAATAACGCCCAATGATAGCAAGGTTAGTAGGAGCCTTATCACGGGGAGGCTTCTCTACAAAGCTATCTACCAGGAGGCTATTTTCGTCTTCAGTCTTGACGATGCCATATTTTTCTACATCAGCCCAATCTACTCTTTGGCTTAAAATGGCAGAGCCACCAACTTCTTTAGCAGCTTCAATTAAAGCCATGGTAGCATTTTCCTTAACTAAAATATCATCTGGTAAAGCTACCACAAATTGAGAATTTCCCACAATATCTTTAGCACAGAGCACAGCGTGCCCAAGGCCCATAGGATTTTCTTGCAAGGTGATATGGCAAGTTATACCATAGGTTTGTAAACACTCTTTAGCATAGAGTTCAAAGTAAGGCTTTTTGGTAACAGAACTTACCAAAACTGCATCACGGATTTCGCATTCAGCTAATTCTTGCATTATATAATCGAGTGCTGGACGTGCACCAATAGGCAACAATTCTTTAGCTACATAATAAGTTAGAGGCCTCATTCTTGTACCTAGACCAGCAGCAGGAATAACTGCGATTGAGCAGGACATTAATTACACCGCCTTTAATTTTAGTAGTTATAGGTAATATTCGGGTAGACAATTGTAAAAACCTGCCAAATAGGGTATATATACGCAGAAAGCAGGTTTTAACAATTATCACCAGAAGAAAGAAAAAAGCAAAGACTAGGATGGTGGCAGCTTTGAAGATATCAGTCATAGGTGGTAGCAGTTACTATACGCCGGGACTAATTGAAGCCTTAAATGATAGTGGTCTTGTTCTAGATTTGGTATTAAATGGTAGAGATAGAGAAAAGTTGGAGCAAGTGGGAAAAGTTTGTCAAAGGTTAGCTTGCGAGCGAATTAAGATAACCTGGACTACCGATAGAAAAGCATCTTTAGCTGATGTTGATTATGTTTTATTACAGGTAAGAATTGGTGGTATGACAGGTAGAGCTCATGATGAACGTTTTCCTCTAAAGTACGGGATAATTGGTGAAGAGACCATAGTTCCCGGAGGTGCATCTCTTGCTGCTAGAACTATCCCTTACCTCAAAGAGCTAGCGAAAGAACTAAAAGAAGTAGCTCCAAGAGCTAAAGTATTAGCTCTTACTAATCCCAATAATATGGTAATAGACTATTTTAATCGTTATACCGATATTGAAGCGATTGGTTTTTGTGATTTACCAACCTCTTTACTTAGAGGAGTTGTGGAAGCTCATGCAGGTGAAAAGAAAACTATCACTGAGATTTGGCCCGAGATTAGCTTCAATTATTATGGTATTAACCATCTAGCATTTTTAAATAACATCTTCTACCAAGGCCAAGCAGTTGATCTAGAAGCAATAGCCCCTAAACTAGGGTTGGATCCGAGGTTAGTCCAGACTTTGGGCCTCTTACCAGTCTCTTACCTCCGTTATTATTACTTTACTAGTTCAATTTGGCAAAAGGCACAAACAGGCCCAACCAGAGGAGAAATCTTAGAAGCTAAGGAAGCTGATCTAAAGAAAGAATACCAAGCAGCAGATGGTAAAAAGCCAGCTGGACTTAAAGAACGACCAGTACCTTGGTATGGAGATGTAATTATTCCCTATTTAAAAGCCACAAAGACACAAGGTAAGGCAATTATCGTGACCGAAAATAAAGGAGCTCTTTCTGATCTAAGACCAGATAGTGTAGCTGAGCTACCAGTAATAATAACTAAAGGGAAGGTAGAACGCCTTTACCAAGGCTCTCTCCCTGCTATAATTAGAGGGCTAGTTGTGTCAGTTAGTGAGAGCGAGAGATTAATTGTCGATGGCCTAGCTAACGAATCTAAAAAGCAATTTATGCAAGGATTATTAGCGCATCCTCTCATTCGTGAATTAGATAAAGCGATAGCCGTACTTCAAGAGATTAAAGAGATCAATAACATAGCTTGGCTATAACCAGGAAAAACCTTATAAGATAGCTAAAAGCGAGGGTTCTTTAGAGGAGAACCTTCGCTTTTTTTTGATCCAACACCTGGTAGAAGCACCTTAATGTACCTGAAGGGAAGTGACCTAAATTAGTGAATTTGTTAAGCGTCAAGTGACTGACATAAGTCATCTATCCTCGCCAAGAAAGGTGGTGCTCCCCCCAAAGGCTTACAAAGATGACTTAAGGTAGCAGACAAAAAGATAAAAAAAGGGAGAGAGAGGAAACAAGGATGCTCGCCTTTCCCTAAACTCAGCTTCGTCGTAGTAAACGTTATTCTAAACTTCCTACTTAGTTGTGTTGCAATAGGTCAGATAAAAAATAGGGGGAAAATTATTAGATGCAAAAAATTAAAATTTGGGCTATTTTAGCTCTAGCTGCTATGTTGACAGTTTCAGCATTTGCACAAGATATGCATTTTGGTGGTTATGTAGAGAATAAATCAAAATGGGATATGACAGACGGTCTCCGTTCCCAGAACAATGTTAAACTCGAAATGGGTCTCTCAGCTGGTGGCGGCGACAAATTGAAGGCTGTTGTCCAGGTCGAACCTTGGAAACTAGAAGGTTCCGATGTTTTTGGTACACCAGATAACCTAATTAAGAACCTTAACCTTGCTATTAGCAAAATGTATCTAGAGAGTAAGGGTTCCTATTGGAAAAATGGTCCTGAAGTAACTACTCGTTTAGGCGATTTGGATATCAGCTATAACCCATGGATCGCTGAGATGTCTAGAGAAGGCGTTTCTATCAGTGATGTAGCTCTTGGTGGATATGACTTAAATGGTTTCTATATCTGGGATAATGCTGAAAATGGTCCTTTCCAAGCTAAAGGTTTGAAAGCCTCTGGTGCAGTAGGTCCTGTTGATGGCGCAGTTTCCTTAGTAACTGGTAAGAACAACGAAACTGCTATCGCTGTTGATGCAGCTTTCAATCCTCTGGAAAACCTAGCTATGCAAACCGTGTTTGCTAGCAGCTTCAATGATAACCAAGTTAAAGATGCTAAGAATGCTCTGAAGATTGATGGCGCTATGAAAGTTAACCCTGATACTTTAGTAAGTTTCGGTTACAGAACTGTTAATAAGGATTTCGATCCTACCTATCGTAGTCATGCTACAGATGCTTGGGGTAACCCAACCAACCCTGTCGACCTTTACAAGGGTCAAAGTGGTGTCAACCTTGGCGTTCAGACCAAATATCAAAATATCAACCTCGGTGCTTCCTATGACCAACCTACTAGCTTAGCTAAGTTTGGTGCTAACACTGAGATCGCTGGTACTAGATATGCTGCTGGTACAGAACTTAATGTTCCTAACGCTAATGCTATTACCATGAAGAAGACTACTGCTTCTGCAGAAAGAGATTTCGCTCTTGAAAAGACCAATTTAACTGGTCGTTACGAAGTAAATGCTGAAGCTAACAAAGATATCAAACAAAAGCTTTCCGCTAAGGCAACTACTAATCTTGTAGAAAGCCTACCAAACCTTGGTGTTAATGCATCTGTTGAAGTTAGCGGTATGTTCCAAAATCCTGTTGCTGAAATTGGTGCAAACTACACCGCTCCTAACGGCTTAAGTATTAAAGGCGCTTACAACACAGATAAGGGTGCTAGCGCTGAAGCCGGTGTCAAAGTAACTTTCTAAACTAAACCCCGGAACTCCCACCTATCTTTGGTGGGAGTTCTTTTTTGCTCATTAGAACAATGAATATTATTTAATCACTAGAATAGGAAAACCCACAGGTAAACTAGTACCTGTGGGTATTGAGAGCAAATAATCAAAAACTAAAAGCCTACTTTGATTATTGCCTCACTAATATAATAACCGTATTAGAGGTTTATATACATGACCTCAAAAATAATTTTTTCTCATAACACTTTCTAGGATCTGAACAGGCTTCAGCCGGGGTGTGTTTGTTTCCACAGAGTTAGAAGATTATTGTCTCTCAATGATAACTCCCATCCCTAGTTTTAAGAGGATTCTTCTCTAGAATCTAATAGGATTTATCAGAAAGAGAATACTCAAGGCAAACGATATACACATCACCTGTGAAGTCGAAGAAATCATCGACTAAATGGTACTTATCATCTTTAAAGATGTTAATTTTAGTAGGCTTCGATTTTGCATGGTTGGTAAAGAAAACTTCAGAAGGTATACCTTCTATATAGGTTTTAGGACGTGTGATAGACTCACCTATAAAAAAATATGCTAAAGGAACAATCTCTTTCAAAGCAAATGAAGTTGGTTTAGAGGCTATCAGCAAACTAGAGTAGGAAAAAGTATGCCCTTTTTCGGGTTTTGCTAAAAGGTCAATATATAGTTTACCAGTTCCTATTTTATCTTCCATAATGAGATTCATAGCATAAGAATTTTTAGAAGATGAGTTTTCAAATAATAGTAGAGATCGTATTACCGATGAGGTATCTTTTTTGCTGGGTTCTAAGTTAGTGTAAGACCTAGTTTGGTAACTTATAGTGGGTGTAGCATTTTTACTAGGATAGTGGAGAACAAAAATATTAGTTACTAAATATTGCGGCGAGTTGGAAGCCGGGTTTAAGACAGTAACCTCAAAGTTATTGATAGTTTTAACTCCTAGGGCCTTTAGGAGCCGTTCTTGATCTTTACTGAAGGGAACTAATTTAATTACTGCACTTTCTTTAGTAGGCTTAGCTGGCCTACTAAAAAGGAAACCAGTTGTAAAGGCCAAAATAAGGAGAGAAGCTGTAAGCACTAGAGTCAGGGTTAGCCATTTTTTACGCATTTTTTCTACCTCCAGCTTGAAGTGGTAATCAGAAAACGCCTTTTAAAGGCACAAAACCAAAAATGGTTATTACCTTACTTAACAAGTTGGAACGTACCGATAAGCAAATAGAGATTGCCTGAACTAGGTATCCGGGAAAAAAGAGTGTATTTTTTATCGGCAAGTAGTTCTTCAAAAGTATAGAGAGGTAAGGCTTTTTGACCACAGATAAAATCGGCGAGTATAACAGGTTCAGCGTAGTTATAAAGTCTATAGCCACTAAAGAAATGATTGTTAGTGGCAAACTGTTTATTATCCCAGGATTTAGGTAAGGGGATAACAAGATCCTCAGCTTTACTGAAACCATCTTTGGTCTCCATGCTAAGACCTAGTGAAAGAGATTTATTTAAGGTATCTACCTTACCTGTTATTAGAATTTTGAAGCTTGTAGTCTTTTGAGGTGGTTCTAAGGAAATCGTTTTTTGCCAACTACTAAGGGGCGTTATTTTCGAGGATAACAATTTAGAAGGATAGTGAACTAAATAGAGATCGATTAAAAGGGAACTTTTAGGAGGGCTGGGTGGATTTTGTACGGTGATATTATAAAAACCGAGTACCTTTAGATCTAATAATTGGAAAATAACCTTTGAATCTCTATTTAAGGGGACAGCCGAGATAATAAGGCTATCCTTTTGTGGCTGGGGTATGGTAGTAGCAAAGGTAGGAGTGACCAAAATAATTACCAAGAAAACGACAAGGTTTAATAGGCTAGACTTTTTAGAAAGATGGTGCCACATTTTCCTTACCTCCTTAGTAGGTTAGGTTATTCGTATTTACTCAGATTAATTAGGGATATTAAATCAGGAAACAAATAAGTTATTCTTAATTTAAGGGATAGATTTGTATAAAGCTACTTCAGATAGGCTAATTTGCAAACAAAGGATATAGATCCTCCCCTTTGGCTCTTCTTTTTGGGTGACATCTTTAAGAGAAACTAAATGATAGTTATTATCTTTAAAGAGCTTACTAGGAATAAATAACATTAGATCATCAAAATGGAAAAAAACAAGAGGAATCGGTTCGTTAAATTGATAATCATAACGCTTATTTGAAGCAATTAAACCAGATCCAAGTTTATCTTGAAAGTCTATTAAAGGACTATCTAGAGGAATAAAAGCGGCGCCCCTTACATCTCCACTTGGAGGGAGGAGCCCATAACGTATAGTTCTAATTTGGGTTGCTTTTTCCAAGCCCCAAAACAAAAATATTTGATAATCTAAGGTCTCTTGTTTTATAGCAGGGTCAATTTTGTTACTAGCTGTAGAAAGAGATATTCTTTGGGGAGTAGCCGAACCATCGGTGTAATAAAGTAAAAATAGTTCAATATTCAAATAGCTGTTCTTAGCTTGGGGAGAGTTAAGTAGTGAGATATTAAGCTTACTAATTTCACGACCACCTAAAATAGTAGTTAGCAGTCCTTCGGCGGGGGTTAACTTTAGGCGTTTTAATTGCAACTCGCCCTCTTTTGGCAGAGGTACTTTTCTGGGTAATGAAAAAAATTCTTTTAACGAAAAAGCCATGCACTGGGTAGGTACCACAAGAATTAATAACAGCAAGCAAAGAAAGCTGCTTTTTTTATTCACCAAATCACCCCCCCTTAGAAATACTCACCATAAATATTAACTTTATCTAATAAAGCACCTTCTTTTTAGGTAAGTTAAATTTTCCCAAGTTGGTGTTCTTTCGATATAAATCGTTTAGATGAGAACTAAGAAAAGTTTTAGTAGCTATTTTTTATCTCCTTGATCTAGGCTATTAAGTAACCAGAAAGAGAAGTTTAAACAAAATAATTTCAAGGTGTTCATAAGTAGAGCAGTCGTTCTTAGTTAAGTTTGGATGAATTTGCCAGGAGAGCAAGGGATTAAAAAAAGGAAATTTATTTTAGAAAGCGAAAACTAAAAAAAGGTATGCCAGGTTTAGTATTTTAGGGATTAGTGGTAGGCAAAAGATGTAAAAAAGGTTAGGTTAAAGCTTGAACAGTCATGTTTTTGTAAAAACTCAAGCATCTATGCAGGATAACGCTAGTACCCGTTGAATAAATGTAATTGGGAAGAAGGAGTCTTTCACCACCTGGAGGGATAAATCCCCGACCCTAAGCCTTGGCCTGGCATAAGAGGCTATTTAATGGGGTACTTTCTGGGTTTTGAGATTCCAAAAAAAATATATATTTTTTATACTTGATCGAGTATGAGGAGGAGAATAGAGTGGCCAACGTAGTATTGGAGGATGTTACTAAAAAATATGGTAACATCATTGCTGTTAACGATGCCAACTTACAAATTCAAGATAAAGAATTTGTTGTTTTCGTAGGACCATCTGGCTGCGGCAAATCAACTACTTTAAGAATGATTGCAGGCCTCGAAGATGTTACAGAGGGTAACATCATTATCGATGACATGGATGTAACCGATTTACCACCTAAGGACAGAGATATTGCCATGGTTTTCCAGAACTATGCTCTCTATCCACACATGAATGTCTACAATAATATGGCTTTTGGTTTGAAACTACGTAAGTTCCCTAAAGATGATATTGACAAGCGTGTTAAGCAAGCTGCCGCAATGCTAGGCATTGAACAGCTCCTAGATCGTAAACCAAAGCAGCTCTCTGGTGGTCAGAGACAGCGTGTCGCTCTCGGTCGTGCTATCGTCCGTGAGCCAAAGGTTTTCCTTATGGACGAACCTCTTTCCAACTTGGACGCTAAGTTACGTGTTCAGATGAGATCCGAACTTGGCAAATTGCATCATCGTATGCAAACAACTACTATTTATGTTACTCACGACCAGACAGAAGCTATGACCATGGGTGACAGAATTGTAGTTATGCGCGACGGTCTTATCCAACAAGTTGGTAAGCCACTAGAAATTTATGACGAGCCTAACAACGTTTTCGTAGCTGGCTTTATTGGCAGCCCTGCAATGAACTTCTTTGATGACTGTGTGCTACTCAAAGAAGATGGCGAGTACTGGCTCCAGTCAGAGATATTCAAGGTAAAAGTGCCCAAAGAAAGAGTAGCAAAGTTTGAGAACATTGAGGAGTATGTTGGTCAAGAAGTTATTCTTGGCGTACGTCCTGAAGATATTAAAGACGTACAAATCAGCCCTAACGCTTCTCCAGATGCTAGATTCAACGCTGAAGTTGAGGTTGTAGAGCCAATGGGTTCAGAGGTTCACCTCTACTTAGCTAAAGATGACAAACTCTTTGTTGCTCGTGTTGATGCTTACACAGAAGCTCTAGAAGGCGACGAAATGGAGTTCGCTTTCGATATGAGAAAGATTCATCTCTTCGACCGCGAGTCAGAAGAGCGCATTCGCTAAGATAAGGTGCTGCCAGCCAAAGCTGGCAGCTTTTTTCTTTTCTGTCAGAGGATACTTAGTCCCATCTTCGATCCTCTACATAAGTTATCTTTACAAGGCAAGCTTATTAAGGTATTCTTAACATAGGCTAACTGTGGAAAAAGGTTGGTGTAGGAATGTTGCCATTGGCCAATATGGGTACTTATATAACAAAAGTAGTGAATGTGTATGGTTATCTAGCCCTCTTTCTAGGTTTAGTAGTAGAAGGAACGGGTATGCCAGGGCCAGTGCAGATATTTTTCTTTGCAGCTGGTTTCTTGATTTTTCAAGGTAAGATGTCATTTATGACTGCCTGGATTGTGACAGCCATAGGTAATCTTGTCGGTAATGTTTTAGGCTATCTCATTGCTAAATGGGGTGGCAGACCCTTACTATCTAAATTCTTAAGCTTTTTTGGTAAAGATTTAGATGGGATAGATCGTTATGGGGAAAAGTTTTCTAAGAGAGGACCTCAGATAGTTTTTTGGGGCAGATTGTTTGGTCCGATTCGCACGCCAGCAATTTTTGCAGCAGGTATGTTTAAATATAATCTTATTGAATATACATTATTTAGCGCCTTGGGAGCCACCATTTGGTCGTGGTTCTGGTTATGGCTTGGCGTAAAAACAGCTCAAGGTGTAGATATATTAAAAAAACTTGTTCCTGATACTAGATATCTGGTTTGGGGCAGTATAGTATTATGTGGTATAGCTTTAGTAGGTTGGCACTATTGGAAGAAGAGGCGCAAGCGTTCTTCGGACTCTAGCCTTGAAGACACCAGTGAGGTGGAAGAGACGGAGCGTTGAAAAGGTGGCGACCTGATATCGCCACCTTATTTATAAGGGAGGTAACCATATGTTTACTCCAGAAATTGTGAAAAAGTATGATCCTGTGGGTATGTTGAACCTTATCGAAAACTTTCCTCTCCAAGTTCAAGAAGCTATAGAGATAGGTGAAAATGCTCAGCTTGGTAATTTATCTGTTCAAGATGTTAAAGCTATCGTATTTTTGGGTATGGGTGGTTCTGCAATTGGTGGCGATCTTTTAAGATCGGTTCTAATTAACGAATTAAAAGTACCGATGCTAGTTAATAGAGAGTACCATTTACCTGCCTTTGTAGATGAGAATACTTTAGTAATTGCTTCTAGTTATTCTGGTAATACCGAAGAAACTATCTCCGCTTTAGGCGAAGCCAAGAGTAAAAATGCTAAGATTCTTTGCATTACAACAGGTGGTAAGATTGCTACCATTGCTAAAGAAAACGGTTATCCTCTAATCTTTATCCCAGGAGGTATTTCTCCTCGAGCAGCTTTAGGATATTCTTTCTTCCCTATCTTAGTAGCATTTAGCCGTTTAGGTCTAATTACCGATAAACAAAACGATAGTGAAGAAACGATTATATTACTTAGAGAGATGAAAAATGAACTCTCACTAGCTACACCTGGAAATCCTGCTCAAGTGTTAGCAGAGAACCTGAAAGGTCGCATACCTCTTATTTATGGGACCGAGGGATTCCGTGGAGTTGTAGCATCTAGATGGAAAGGCCAGATTAATGAAAATAGTAAACACTTAGCTTTTTGGAATGCCTTTTCAGAGCTTAATCATAACGAAACTGTTGGTTGGGAACATCCAGAGCTTACAGAGAAGATCCATCTTATTCTTCTAAAGGATAATGAAGATGTACGTATGAGAAAACGTATGGAGGTAACTAGTGATATTATTCGTCCTCATGTTCATGGTATTACTGAAGTACACTCACGTGGTAAGAGTAATATTGCGAGGATGTTCTCATTAATCTACTTCGGTGATTTTGTAAGCTGGTATTTAGCTATGCTTAATCATGCTGATCCTACACCGGTTAAAGTAATTGATCATCTAAAAGGTGAACTTGCTAAACTCTAAGCTTCTCTACTGCATACTTGTTCTAAAAGATTAAACAAATCATACGATAGAAAAGGAACACTAATTCAAAGTAGAAAATGAAGATGAAATCCCCCCAACTATCTAGGGAAAGAGACTTATTTTGCTTGTAAGGGACGGGGTATTGTAAGACCCCGTCCCTTAAATCCCTAAGGTATCATTGCCAAGCATTATATTTATTTACTTAAAAAACCATTAATCGCCCTAGAGGTTTACTACATAGTTATGATCTAGTTGCATAAATTTACAGGAGATTACCTATAACTTTTTTTAATAGTTATATAATTTACCTGTTTTTCGTTGCTAATTATCAAATATAATATATGTTGAGTAAGAAGCGGAACGAGCCTAGCTGTGATAGAATTAATTAAAGGGGGTAGTAACTAAAAATATTAGAAGGCTCTAAGAGATTAGTACAATGAAAAAATTAATAGATGAAAGGATCCCTATTCCTTAGAGAGGGGGGAGAAGAATGGCCAAGAAGAAGATGCAAAAGACACCAAGAGTAAAAAGAGGCGAAATCTACTTCGCCAATTTGAATCCAGTAGTAGGTTCAGAACAAGGTGGTGTCCGGCCAGTTTTAATATTACAAAATGATACTGGTAATAAATATAGTCCTACTACCATTGTCGCAGCAGTAACATCAAGACATAAAAGAGCTAGATTACCTACGCATGTGCCTCTAGCTGCTAGAGAAGGACCACTTGATAAAGATTCGGTGGTATTATTAGAACAGGTTAGAACAATTGATAAGAGTAGACTCAAAGAAAAAATAGGTAAACTCTCACCAGAAGAGTTAGCCCAAGTACAAGAAGCACTTAAGCTTTCATTAGGTTTTGATGAAAAACATATTGAAAATGAAATAGAGGAAGAAGGCGAAAACGAGGAGATAGACGATAATAGTGTATCACCACTTTCCTACGATAAAGGACAAGGAAGGGAAGAATTGTGAAGCCAATTATTGGTATTGCTTGTGGGCAAGAATGGCGCGGTAGCAGACAATCTTTGTATGTACATAAGCCTTATACCGATGCCATAGTCAAAACAGGAGGCGTGCCAGTTCTTTTGCCGATAGCAGAAGTGGAAACTGAGGCCTTGCTTAGTATTGTTGACGGGCTGTTATTACCAGGAGGAATTGATGTAGACCCTCGTTTTTATAACGAAGAACCTATGGCTCGTTTAGGACAGGTAGACCTCGATTGGGACGCTAATGATATGAGACTATGTAGAGAGGCTATGTATAGAGATATACCAATTTTAGGCATATGCCGTGGTCATCAATTGATCAATGTTGCAGCAGGCGGAACACTTTATCAAGATATCTACACAGAACCAAAAACAACATTAAAACATGCTCAAGAAGTTAACTTTTATAATGGTATACACAAAATAGCTGTTAAATCAGAAACTCTTCTGCAGGAGATAATAGAAAAGGATGAAGTCTGGGTAAATAGTAGCCACCATCAGGCTGTTAAAGATGTGGCTCCCGATTTCGAAGTAGCGGGTGTCGCTTCCGATGGCATAATCGAAGCAATTGAAAGTAAAAAACATAATTTTGTTTTAGGGGTTCAATGGCATCCAGAATGGATGTACCTAAAGGATAATAATATGTTAAAATTATTTATAGCTTTTATTAATAGTGCCGCACAAATAGGCAGAAAGAAGGTTAGGTAAAATGCCTAAAAGTGATGAAGAAATGAAGAAACCGGGTAAAATGTATTGGTTAATTAACGGCGTTTTACTAGCTATCTTATCTGTTATCTTTCTTGTGGATGTGATAGCTTGGCATCGTTATGGTGGTAGTTTGATTTTTTTCCTTCTAACGGCATTGATTGCTGCTATTTGTTATGTGCAGTATAAGTCGGTGGGAGAGAAAAAGAAAAAATGATATTTAATTTGCTTAACGAATCAATGACCCATAAAGCGGGTTTAGTTTTAGGAGAATTAGCTAAACCAGGTGATCTATTTTGCTTAAGTGGACCTCTTGGAGCTGGGAAAACGCATCTGGTTAAAGGTATAGCTGAAAGTTTAGGAATAGATCCTAAAAGTGTTACCAGCCCTACTTTTACCTTAGTTCAGGAGTATAGAGGGAAAATCCCTCTATATCACTGGGATCTATACCGGTTAGACGATCCTAGTGAAGCACTTGACTTAGGTTTAGAAGATCATCTCTACGGTGATGGCCTTACAGTCATTGAATGGGCAGAACTCTTAGATGGAGATTTACCACCAGAACGGTTAGCTATTAAACTACTACCCGAGAGAGATAACTCAGAAAGCTATAATCGTCGTATTCTAGACATTATGGCCAGCTCAAGCTACCAAAAGCTGCTTAGCCAATTCAAGGAGAGATTTACATGCTAACTTTAGCAATTGATACAGCCACAAAGACAGGTGGAGCAGCAGTTATTGATAATGGACGAGTCTTAGGTGAATATGTTTTAGATATCGAAAGAAAAACCCATTCCGAACGGGTAATCCCAGCCATTGACAGTGTCATGAAAGGGATTGGCATAGAAATGAAAGAACTCGGGGCCATTGCAGTAACTTATGGTCCCGGCTCTTTTACAGGGCTTCGCATTGGACTAGCTACCGCTAAAGCTTTAGCTTTAAGCTTAGATATACCCCTTTATAAAGTAGACACATTAGAGGCTCTAGCTAGCCAATTAAGTTATACCGAAGGGTTAGTATGTCCCTTACTTAATGCTAGACGTGGCGAGATCTATGGTGCCATTTGGGCTAGTAGTGGTCAAGAAATTAGCTGTGTAGAACCCTCCACAGCTGAGTCACTAGCTGACTTTCTTACCCGTGTAGATCCCCATATGAAAAGCTATTTTTTAGGTGAAGGTGCCCTTGAGGAAGAAGAAGCTATTAAGGCTAAATTACCTCAAGCTGTGATAGTAAAAGGAACATTAAATTATCTTCATCCAGCTTCTGTAGGGCTTAGAGCTTTAATGTCTGAAGCTGTTAATCTTGATCTTTTGGTACCCAACTATTTAAGGAAATCAGAAGCCGAGATTAAGAAAGAGAGTAATTAAGGACAAGCTATCTACATTGATACTACTTAGGACAGGAGCCTATAACTAGATGGAAATTCGTCAGGCTGTGTTTGAAGATTTAGATAGTTTAGTGATTATCGAAGAGAGTTCTTTTACAACTCCCTGGTCTAAAGCTGCTTTAGGTGTTGAACTCTCTGTAAATGATGTTGCCCGTTATTTTGTCGCCTTAGAAGATGGTAAAATTGTGGGCTACGGTGGGATGTGGATAATTGTTGACGAAGCTCATATCACTAATTTAGCAGTATTAGAAGCATACCGTGGTCAAGGCCTGGGTAAAGCACTAATTGAAACTTTACTTAAGCAAGCGAAGGCAGAAAAATGCCGTGCTGCTACTCTTGAAGTAAGAGTAGGTAACATAGTAGCTAGAAGGCTATACGAAAAACATGGTTTTGCTCCTGTAGGCATTCGCCCACGTTATTACGCAGATACGAATGAAGATGCTTTAATTATGTGGTGTATGTTAGAATGAGAGCGGGACTAAACTCCCGCTTTTTTGTATTAAGTAACAAAAAGTATTTTTTATGTCTAAGGGATTAAACTCTCCTTTAGCAAGATTTTATTGAGGTGAGAGTATGCCTATAAATGTCCTCGGAATAGAGTCTAGTTGTGACGAAACAGCCGCAGCTGTAGTTTGCGACGGCAGGGAGATTCTCTCGAATGTCATAGCTACCCAAGTACCTTGGCACCAAGCCTATGGAGGCGTTGTTCCAGAGATTGCCTCCAGGAAACACCTAGAGTTTATCGTACCTGTAATTAGAAGGGCTCTAGATGAAGCTAAACTAACTTTAGCTGATATTGATGTTGTAGCAGTAACTTATGGTCCAGGTTTAGTTGGTGGCTTATTAGTTGGCCTTTCTGCTGCGAAAGCTTTAGCCTATAGTAGACAACTACCTTTAGTGGGGGTCAATCACATTGAAGGACATATCTATGCTAACTTTTTAGCTCATCCTGAATTAACTGCTCCTCTCGTATGTCTTACAGTCTCAGGAGGCCACACTACTCTCTTATCCATTAAAGAATTGGGTAGTTACGAGATTATTGGCCAGACTCGTGATGATGCAGCTGGTGAGGCGTTTGATAAAATTAGCCGTGTTTTAGGTCTAGGCTACCCAGGTGGTCCAGCAATTGAGAGAGCGGCTAAAGAGGGCAACCGTAAAGCTTTCACTTTTCCTAAGGCACTTCACGATGAATTAGATTTTAGCTTTTCTGGACTTAAGACTTCAGTTATTAATCTTGTGCATAACAGTAGTCAAAAGGGAGAAGAACTTAGTGTAGCTGACCTAGCAGCTTCTTTTGAGGAGTCGGTAGTAGAAGTACTTGTAGAAAAAACTATAAGAGCTGCTAAAACAGAAAAAGTGGACAAGGTTTTATTATCAGGTGGCGTCGCTAGTAACCAATACCTAAGAGATTCGTTGCTAGCAGCTTGTCAAAAAGAAGGATTCGAACTTTTTTACCCACCTAAAATCCTTTGCACAGATAATGCTGCCATGATTGCTTGCACAGGTTATTATCGTTATTTAAAGGGGAATATAGCTAAGTGGGATCTCAATGCAGATCCTAGACTAGGCTTGTGAATAACTACTTGTGGATAATGTGGATAACTATGTGAATAACAGGCATTTTAGACCTTTTCCCTGTGGACAAGTTGGGTGTAATTATTCAGTTTAAAGATGCAAAAAAGGAGTGCCTCAACATGAAAAAGACAATGGGCCTTTTACTCCTACTCATTCTTCTCACAGCGGCAGGTTATGCTGACGATGTACGTGCAATGGGGATGGGAGGAGCATTTGTAGCAGTTGCTGATGATGCTACAGCTATAATTTATAATCCCGCAGGTATGACTCAGATTAAGACTATTTCGCTGAAGTTTGGTGTAGGTGTGGAGATCGCCGACGAAGAAAATTACCAAAATGTAATTAACTACTTTAAGTCAGATACCACTTTTAAAGACCCAAATTCCTTGATGGATATTAACACTAGCTTTAAGACTAGAGCTATTGGTAATGTTGGTTTTGCTACTTCTCGTTTTGGGCTCAGTTTACTACCTAATTTTCAAGTTATGGCTGACGTTAACAATAACCAACTAACAATGACTCAGTTGAGTACCTCCAATTTAGCTCTTGCACTGCCTCTTGCCGATTTTACGAGAGCGCTGGGTAATTTCTCTCTAGGTACTAATTTAAAGCTCTATCATGCTGAGATAGATCACTTCGAGTTAGCAGCTGGAAATGTGGGGGTAAAACAAAAAACAATTCCAGGACAAGGTGTTGGTGTTGATGTTGGTTTATTAGCCAACTTTGGTATGTTAAAAGCAGGCATTAATGTTAAAGATGTCTATTCCAAGATGGTTTGGGATCCAGTTAACCAAAACTCTTATACCTCAAGTTTTGAGCCAATTATGAATTTAGGTATAGCTGTAAAACCACCTAGAACCGGCTTGACTTTAGCTGCCGACTACACTGATGTAGAGATAAAGAAAGGTCTTAGTGGCAAAGTTCGCGTAGGTTTTGAACAGACACTACTCTGGCTCTTTGATATACGTGGTGGAGCTACCATGTATAAAGACCAGGTAGGTGAAGATAGAATCGACCTGTCAGCTGGCCTTGGTTTAAATTTCGGTCCTGTCCAAGCTGATATGGCTTTTAGAAGTAGCGATTTCTTCAAAAAGACTGCAGATGCAAGTCTAGCTTTTACTATCCAATTCTAAAGAAGAACCCGGACTATCTTTTAGTCTGGGTTCTTTAAGTTAATCTGGAAAGATTTATTAATACGGTTTCTTATATTTAACTAGATTGCATTCTGGGTTTAGGAGAAATCTATTAGAGAGAGAAAAGAAAGATACTACCCTTTTGATTTTACGAGAAAGAATAACATTATAAGCTCTTACCTCATTTGTTACTAACTTTTAAGGGACCTATGTTAAAATAGACCTGGATTACTAATAAAAAGATCCCAAAGATAGACAAAAAGGTACTTTTAAGGTAGTTTAGATATCTGAGATAAAGAGATGTTAGCAAGAATATTTACTACCTTGTATACCTAGCTTAATTGATTTTAAGCTGGGAAAAAGTAGACTAGGTTTTTAATCTAAAGAAAGAGGGTGGAATAGGAGTCCTTTTACCAGCTATTAAAGTGGTATTTTTTCTCCTTAACATATGGTAAATGTAATTGGCGGTGGCTTAGCAGGCACTGAAGCCGCTTATCAGTTAGTTAAAAGAGGCATTAGTGTGAAACTCTTTGAGATGAGGCCTAAAAACAATACTCCTGCTCATACCACAGAGAATTTAGCTGAATTAGTTTGCAGTAACTCTTTAGGTTCAAAGGAGTTAGCCTCGGCTCAGGGCCTTTTAAAAGAAGAACTAAAGATGATGGGTTCGCTCTTAATACCTCTAGCCGAAAAAGCTCAAGTACCAGCCGGTGGTGCCTTAGCTGTAGATAGAGAAGAGTTTTCTCTCTTAGTTACAGAGGCTCTAGAAAAAGAACCACTTTTAGAGATTATAAGAGAAGAGGTATCAGAGATCCCCCAAGGACCTACAATTATAGCGACAGGTCCCTTGACCTCAGATACTTTGGCAACAAGTTTAGCAGAGTTCTTAGGTGATGAGTATTTACATTTCTATGATGCGGCAGCGCCTATAGTAACTAAAGACTCTTTAGATGAAAGTAATGGCTTTTGGGCTTCTCGTTATGGAAAAGGGTCAGGTGAATACTTTAATGCTCCTCTTAATAAAGAAGAGTACGAGATCTTTTATGAAGCACTTACGAGTGCAGAATCTGCTAATAAGCATGCATTTGAGGAGAAAGCATTTTTTGAAGGTTGTATGCCCATAGAAGAAATCGCTAGAAGAGGCTTTGATACTCTACGCTTTGGCCCCTTAAAACCAGTAGGTTTAATTGATTCGAAGACAGGTAAAGAACCATATGCTGTTGTCCAGCTAAGACAAGATGACCGCGAAGGTAGATTATATAACTTAGTTGGTTTCCAAACCTCATTAAAATGGGGTGAACAAAAAAGAGTCTTTTCCTTAATCCCTGCTTTGAAAGAGGCAGAGTTTGTTAGACTGGGAGTAATGCATAGGAATACTTTTATCAATGCACCTCGTTCGCTTTTACCTACCTTCCAAGTTAAAAAACGAGGAGATCTGTTTTTAGCAGGTCAGTTAACTGGTGTAGAGGGATATGTAGAGTCGATTGCTTCTGGTTTATTAGCAGGTGTTAACTTAAGTAGACTGCAACAGAGTAAAGAGCTAATTGTTTTACCAGAGACAACCCTTCTAGGTGCTCTACCTAGATATATAACTTCCGCGTCCACAGAAAACTTCCAACCTATGAATGCTAACTTTGGTCTTTTGCCTCTACCCCAAGAAAAGATCCGCCCCAAAGCTAAGAGAAAAGAGTTTTATGCTAATAGATCGCTGAGGGATCTAGGTGAGTTTATTGGGGAGAAGGAACTTCTGCAAAACTAAATTGTCTTTTAAAGCCCTTTAATTAGGGCTTTTATCTATTTAGTCTTTAGCTGTAAATTTTGGGCAGGAATGATCTCCTTCTCTACGAACTACAGAAGTAGATAGCAAGAAACAATAAACTAATTAGGGGGGAGATTTGAGTGACCCAGTTTTTGATCAGACCTTATAGCGTAAAAGACCTGTACCCAGTGATCAAGCTGTGGAACGATTCACTCAAGCGAGATTATATTTCAGCTACAGACTTTCAACTTAAAGTCTTAAACGATGAGAACTTTAGGGAAGAAGGTGCTTTAGTAGCTGAGGTAGATGGACAGGTGGTAGGTTTCTTACTAGCACTTTATAGACAAGTAGCACTGGCAGGAGTGGGGATGCAAGAAGATACAGGCTGGATTAGCATCTTTTTTGTCGACGGGAACTATCGTCAACAAGGTATTGCAACCGCACTTTTTAATCAAGCAGAAGATTATCTTAAAGCTAAAGGGCGTCAACGGGTGGTAGTTTCTAGTTATGTACCTCATTATTTTATTCCTGGGGTAGATCTAGATGTATACCCCGAAGCTTTCGAACTCTTAAAGAAACGTGGCTATGAAACTGTCATTGAGCAGTATGGTATGTCTGTCGATCTTCTTGATTTTAATCTTAATGATGAATACTTCTTAGTTAAAGAGAGTTTAAGCCAAGAAGGAGTTAAGGTTCAATATTTTCAGCCAGAGTACACCCATAAACTATTGAGTTTCCTAGAAACAGAGTTCCCTGGCGATTGGGCTACTGTTATTAGAGAAAGAATTCGTAAGCATTGCGATCCAAAGGATATTGTTATAGCTCTTCGTGGTGATGAAGTGGTTGGTTATTGCCAGGTAGATGGGGAACACTTTGGTCCGTTTGGTGTGCATAATAGCTTGCGTGGTAAAGGTGTAGGAACAGTACTTATCCTACACGCCATGCAATACGCCAAAGAAAAAGGTATTCGTCATCTATGGCTCGCTTGGACTGGTGCAGTAGACTTTTACTCGCGTAAAGCAGGATTCAAAGTGATTCGTAGGCACGCTATTATGAAAAAAACTTTGGGGGAATAATCATGGCCGAAAGACAGATCCATATCATGGTTGTTGGTGCACATGCGGCAGATGCAGAGTTAATGGCAGGTGGGTTATTAGCCAAGTATCATAAAATGGGGCACAAAACTAGTATTGTGCATATGACATTAGGTGAGAAAGGGAATAGAAACCTAACACCTGATGAATATGCTAGACAGAAACGTAAAGAAGCAGAAGCAGCAGCTAAAGTTCTTGGTGCTGATGTATATTTCTTACCCTATAAAGATGCCGAATTACCAAATGATGATGAAGCAGCTTATGCTCTTTGCGACATTATCCGCTTAGCTAAACCAAATCTCTTGGTTACTCACTGGGAAGGCAGTATTCATAAAGATCATACTAATACTAGTTTAATTACGAGAACGGCTCAGTTTTATGCAGCCCTACCTACTATTCAAAGAGAACTACCAGCACACGGATGTTGGGGCCTAGCTTATGCTGAGAACTGGGAGGATCCTAAAGGTTTCACACCAGACACTTATGTAGATATTTCTGATGTCTATAATACCTATATCGAAGCTGCTATGCAGTATGAAATGGTTAGTGGTAAGATCTCTAGTTTTCGCTACAAGGACTATTATGAAGCACTTACAACTACTAGAGGTTGCTTAAGTGGTTTTAATAAAGCTCAGTGCTTTATGATGCCAGAAGGCGCTTTAGTAAGAAAGAGTGATAGATTCCCTGGTTATTGATTTGGGTATGATTTCTTAAAGAGGAAGAGAATGCTATAAGAAAGTTCATCAGTTATAGCAAAGCTTATATTAAGAAAAATTAAGCACAAATGATGACAAGGAGTAGAAGGGTTAGTTAATAACCTTTCTACTCCTTATCTATTTTAAAAGCAGAATCTTTGAGTATGCTAGTGCACAGTTTAAAGAAATAAGGATAACATTTCTTATGCTTTTAGGTAATTTCTTTCAGAGATAGGTTTCCCAATGTATCTTGTGAATCAGGAATGTTTGAGTGAATTTAATATATTAGTATAAGTAAGTTTTACAAGTATTTCGGGCTGGAAAAGTATAGAGAGATAGTACAAAATACCTTGACAGCTTAATAAATGGTGTTATACTTAAGTAAAAGTTAGGTGTGCCTAACAAAAACTTATGAGGTGACTACGATGGTTTTATCTTTATCTGCTTCTTTGCAAGATTATCTAGAATCAATACTCGATCTTAGAGAGAGCGGTGGGAAGGTTAGAGTAACTGACTTAGCTCAAAAGTTAGGCTTAACTAAAGCTAGTGTTTCTCAAGCTTTAACTCAGTTAGCAGATAAAGGCTTAATCAAGCAAGAACCTTATGGGCCAATAGAATTAACTAAAGCAGGTGAGTTTCAAGCTAAAAAAGTTAGAGCTAATCATGATCTACTTTTTTCATTCTTGGTAGATGTATTAGGAGTGGAAGTACAGACTGCAAATGCTGATGCTTGTGCTATCGAGCATGCTGTAAGCGATGAAACCATGGATAAATTGGCTATATTTCTTGATTCATATAAGAAAGGAGAACAGAAGATGGAACCAGATCAAACTCTTACTCTAGCGGATTTGAAAGTTGGTCAATCTGGACTAATTTATAAGCTTATTGCCCCTAGCGATCTTAAGCAAAAGCTTTTGGATATGGGCTTAATTAAAGGAGCTACTGTTTTGTTACAAGGCAAAGCTCCACTTGGCGATCCATTAGAAGTTGTTGTCCAAGGTACTAAATTGAGTATTAGAAACAATGAAGCGATCTATGTCTTAATTAAATAAAAGGGGGGACCGTAGATGAATAAGTCAGTCTATTTATCACTTATGAACTCAGGACAAAAAGGTACGATTCAAGCCATAGATGGAGGAGAGAGAGCTCACGCTAGGCTTTTAGACATAGGCTTTTATGAAGGAGAAACGATCACCATTATTGAGAACTCTTTTAATGGTCCTATAATAGTTAGATTAGGTTCTGCTTCGAATAAAATAGCTTTAGGTATGGGACTTGCACAAAAGATCATGGTATTGCCAGCTTAAATTTTTTGCTTAAAAAGTTAGGTACGCCTAACAAAGGAGGTTTAATATGAGTAGAGATGCTTCCAGGGAAACAGTAATTGCTTTAGTAGGTAACCCAAATACAGGAAAAACGTCACTCTTTAATGCACTTACTGGTTCAAAACAGCATGTAGGTAACTGGCCTGGAGTTACAGTTGAAAAAAAGGAAGGCTTTATTCAGCATAAAGATAGAAAGATTCGTCTAGTAGATTTACCTGGCACATATGGTTTGAGAGCTAAATCAGAAGATGAAAAGATTGCCAAAAATTATCTATTAGATGCTGAGAGCGATGTAGTTCTTTGCGTCTGTGATTCGACAAATATAGAACGTAATCTTTATCTACTTCTCCAATTAAGAGAGATGGGTAAAAATACAGTCCTAGCTCTTAATATGGCTGATGAAGCAGAGAAGAAAGGAATTAAGATAGATGTCGATCTAATCAATGAATCTTTTGGTGTTACAGCTATAAAAACAGTAGCGACTAGAAAACAAGGTACAAAAGAGCTATTACAAGCGTCACTTTTAGCTGAAAGTCAAAAAAACGAAGATTTTGCTATTAGTTATGGAGAAGTAATTGATGAGGCTCTTTCAGATATTACTAAAATTATTCCCAAAACAAATTTACGTTCGAATCTCCGTTACTTAGCTTTGCGTCTATTAGAAGGAGATTCAGATATTGAAAAATTAGTAGATGAAAAAACCTTAACGCTCACAGCAAAGTTAAGAGAGAAGATAGAGAAATTATATGATGATGATATTTCTTCGTTAGTGGCAGAAGCTCGTTATAAGTATCTTAGTTCGATAATCCAAAAAGCCATACGGAGAACAAATACAGAGGTAAGTTGGTCAGATAAATTAGATCGCATTTTTACCCACAAAAAGTTAGGCATACCTATCTTTTTGCTAATTATGTTTTTAGTATTTCAACTAACAAATACTCTCTCAGCACCTCTTGTAGAATGGATAGAAAATGGTTTTGCTTATCTAAGTGAGATAACTAACACCGCCTTAACAAATGTAGGTATTGATGGAGTCTGGTCTTCTCTAATTAGTGATGGAATTATTGCAGGTGTAGGTTCAGTGTTAACCTTCTTACCTCAAATAGCTCTACTATTTTTAGGTATCTCCATTCTAGAAGATACTGGCTATATGGCTAGAGTAACCTATTTAATGGATAAAATAATGCAATCTATGGGTTTAAGTGGTAAGGCGTTTATTCCAATGATCTTAGGTTTTGGTTGTAATGTTACAGCTGTTATGGCTAGTAGAACCTTAGAAACTAAAGAGGATCGAATTTTAAGTATCTTAGCTAATCCTTTTATCTCGTGTTCAGCTAGGCTACCGGTTTACGTACTCTTTACTGGTGCTTTCTTCCCTAAACACCAAGGTCTAGTTTTATTTTTAATATATCTTTTAGGTATTATAATGGCTATCTTTACTTCCTGGTTATTTAAAAAGATATTGTTTAAAGGTAAGAGCTCGCCTTTGGTAATGGAACTCCCTCCTTATCGCCTGCCTAGTTTCAAAAATACTTGGAACCAAGTAGCAGGTAGAGTACAGACATTTTTAACAAAAGCAGGTACTGTTATTTTAGGAGCTTCAGTGATTATTTGGGCGCTAGCAACTTTACCTTCAGGTGTAGAATATGCCAGCGAGGCTAGCCTTCTTGGTAGAATAGGTAGTTTAATTGCACCGCTTTTTAGTTTGGCGGGCTTTGGTACTTGGCAAGCAGCTGCAGCTCTTAGTTTTGGTGTCTTAGCCAAGGAAGTAGTAGTGACTTCTCTAGCGGTACTATTTAGTACAAGTGAAGCAGGTTTACCAGCTATTTTACCTATGCATTTTACTTCAGCTTCAGCGCTTTCGTTTATGGTGATGAGTCTTCTCTATATGCCTTGTGCTGCTACATTAGGAGCGATTAAGAGAGAGACTGGTTCAAGGAAATGGATGATCTTATCGATGGTCTATAGTTTAGTAATAGGTTTGGTTTTGTCAGTATTAGTTTATCAAGTAGCGATACGTTTAGGATGGTGATGTTTATGCAAAATTTATATATCCTTTTAGTATTACTCCTTGGCGTGGGCTATCTTTACCTACAAAACAAAAAAGCTAAAAAAAATAGAAGCGGATGTTCTAGTTGTATTGGTTGCAGTGAGGCGAAATCTTGCCCTCTAGCTAACGAAATATTAGCAAAGATACCTGAGTAGGTAGAGAGAATCGTAATTTTTAGTTATATAGTTAACCACATAGATATGGCCTCAGAGTGCTTGCAAGCACCTGGGGCTATTTTTTAGACAAGCTTTTCTAACTACATAAAAGAAGGTTAGCCAATGATTAGTTTTACTAGTTACAAGAATAAAAAGACCTAGTCAAAAGAAGATATATTGTAATTAACCATTGACATTGACGTTACGTAAAGGTTTATAGTTTTAATAGAAGGGGGTGAGGGGTGTGGAATATACGATCCGTAAGCTGGGTCAATTAGCAGGAGTTAGTACTCGGACACTAAGATATTATGATGAAGTTGGCCTCTTAAAACCTGCGAGAATTAATTCCTCTGGGTATCGAATTTATAATCAGAACCAGGTAGATCTATTGCAGCAAATTCTTTTTTACAGAGAGTTAGGGGTTAGCTTAGAGGAAATTAAAAAGATACTTTCCTCACCTTCGTTTAACAAGCTAGAAGCACTCAAAGAACATCGGGAGAAGCTAATAACACAAAGAGAGCAACTAGATTTGTTAATTACTACTGTGTAGAAGACAATTGCCTTAAAAGAGGGGAGAATAAGCATGACTGATAAAGAAAAGTTTATCGGTTTTAAACAAAAGTTATTAGCAGAAAACGAAAAGAGATATGGCGATGAAATTCGTGCCAAGTATGGCGAGGAAGAAGTGAATAAATCTAATAAGAAGGTAGCTGAGATGACAGAAGAACAATATGCTGAAGTTAACAAACTAGCTTTGGAGGTAGAAGAAACATTGTTAGCTGCCTATAAAACTGGTAATCCAGCTGGTGAATTAGCTACAAAAGCAGCTGACTTACATCGCCAGTGGTTAAGCTATTTTTGGGATAGTTATACTAAGGAAGCTCATGCTGGACTAGCACAGATGTATGTAGATGATGAACGGTTTAAAGCATTCTACGACAAGAAGCAACATGGTCTAGCGGAGTTTTTAAGGGATGCTATACTAATTTATACCGGAATGGGAAAGTAAACCTTAGTAACTCCTATAGGGTAGAACTAATTTAATCTAAAGTACTATCTATGTTTAAGGCTGCTTCAAATAAGCAGCCTTTTTCCGATCAAAAAATCTATGATTTAGAGATCAAAGAAGTTAGAATAAAGGACAGTAAAGGATAAATTTACTGGATACCAAATGTAGTAGGTGATGGAGTTATTTGGTATTTTAGTAAATCGATAGGTCCTTAGAACGACTATAAAGGTTGGGAAAGGTGATAGTTATGTTTACCATAAAAGAATATCTTACAGGTGTTTGGATTGGTAAAGATATAGAGCTGGTAAGAACAGGTCGTTTTGAACTATTATTTTTCCGTGACCCAAAGGACCAAAAATCATTGGAAGTTATTTGGAGCGAATGGGAGATAATAGGTAATTTATTTAAGAGAAAGGTTCTTGGTGTTTGTAAATATGACGATACTGGTAATGCCATCAAATATGCGGTTAACACACAAAGTAACTTAGGAGAGCCTTTCTTTTTAGCTAACGATAACGAACTAAGTAAAAGGCTTGGCCTAAATGAGTATCTTATGAAAATAGAAGGGGAGAAAATTACTCTTAGTGGTTCTCAAGAATCGGTAGTTCATTCTGGTGATGGGATGTTAATCGATGGAAATGATCTTTTCCATAATGAACTAGTTAAAGATGAAGTTTTAACAGTTAGTGCAGAAAAACTGATCAATCCTTCTTTATCGTCAGCCTCAATAACAGATTGCTTAAAGATGTGGCATATGGGTACCTTTTTACTTTATCAGGAAGGGCCTTGCTTACAGCTCAACACCAGTAAGCATATGTATGTTTTTTATGTTTCTAAATCCCAAATTTACTGCCGAGCCGCCCGTTATGCTACTTGTGAGAAGGGAGTAGTTTTTTCGCAAAACTTTCGTATTTTCCAAAGCGGAAATGGTCCTAAACAAACCTACATGGCAGAGGATAACTTAATTGCTAGTAGACCAATTGAGATTAGAGAAGACATGTTTAATCCAACAGAGTGTACTTTTACAAATAATAATAACCTCTTAGATATTTATTGGTCAGTTAAATTTACATCAGAAGATGAGATAACCCTTAATGGTTGCGGAGGGCAAGATTATTATTGGTATCGATTTAACTCTCAAATAGTTGAATACTTTATGTTGCAAAAGCGATAATAACAAGCCTTCTAACATTAAGCGATGTTATGTAAGATAAAAGTCATGCCTCGAAGGCAAAAAAGGTTGTCGGGGGACTTTTATCTGAGGAGATGAAAAATGATGGCTAGTATTTCTAATAATGCAGCATATATAATTAAGAGAATCAACGATATATGGGGCGAAAAACCGAGCAAGAAAACTGTACAAAAGATAGCTTTCCTAATAGAACAAAAAGATATTGATTTGGGTTATGAGTATGGCCTACATTTCTATAGCCCATATAGTAGAACCTTAGACGCAGCCACTACATTTTTAAGCGCAGATGGAATAATAGAACTTGACTATTCGGGTTATTCTCATTTAATGAGTATAAATAAGAACTTTATCATTGAACCTGATGGCTTATCCAAGAGAATATAATTAATGGAGTACAAAAGATAAAAGGCTCAAAATATTCCAAGGAACAGATTCTTTCTGCATTAGACGAATTTCAATATTTTGATAAGGGAATTTCTTGCTAAACATTTCCGCAATGAAAAGCATGTAGAGTCACGGGGTTTAACTACCGTGGCTCTATTTATTATACTTTGATAAAATGCACTGCTGCTTTGGCAGGAAAAGCTGAGAAATTTTGGCAATGTTCTAAAGGGAGCAGCTTAGTGGGTGGCCGATGAAATGGGATTGGTAATGAGTAGGCCTTCATTGATTCATGAAGGATGAAAATCTAATTTTTACTTACCAATACTGCTATTTGTTTAGCAGCTTCTTGTGCTGAAATGTTACTAACATCAATTTTAGTAGTATCCATCTTTTCGTATAGCTTCAAACGTTCAAGGCTTCGCCTAATGATATCACTTTCTCGTATGTTATTATTTACATCGTCTTGTAAGCGTTCTTCTAGAGCTTGTTCAGAGCAAGATAATGTAAATTTGTATAGTTTGTATTCCGTTCCTTCCAAGCAGGCTAAGAGGTCGGAGATGATGGTATCTTGGTGCATTACCCAACAAAAAATTACATGTTGATAAACAGAGCAGTTTAAGAAGTTTCTTAGGACATAGGCAATGTTGTCTTCTACCATAGCTTTGGTTTCGTCGGTTACAACAAAGGGATGCATATACCAACACCAATCCCCGTCTAAAAAGACGCTTTGGGGTAATAATTTCGTCAGCTCTTTACATGTGGTTGTTTTCCCTACACCCATTGTTCCATTGATAAAAATTAGCTTTTTCATCTTTGTACCACCTAGTTTCCCGAAATACTTCCCTCTCATTATACTGGAATAGACTTTAGATTTATATGAATAGGCCCATAAAGAAAAAAAAGGCCATCGGAGTAATCCGATAGCCAAATTCTTAATAAACGTTAATTAGTGATTAAGTTTACCAAACCTAAAGTAGGGTTCTTTTTAGATTAGTCGAAGAACCATTGGAAAGCTCTTTCTATTCCCAGTTATGACTTTTTGGCAAAGAGCTTAGCAAAGAGAAGACGAATACTATCCCAGAGAGATTTAAAGAAACCAGCTTTAGGAACATCTTCCTCTACAGTAGCTTCAGTAGAACCGAGGAGCTCATCTTGCCAGTAGAACTTAAATTCGCCTACAGATTGTCCTTTTTTTATGGGAGCAACAAGAGGCTCTTTAATTTCTTTGACTATTCTAATCTGATCTTTAGCTCCAACAGGTACTAACATCGTGAAATCAGTAGCAGGGACAACGTTAACTTTACCTACTTTGCCTTTATAAATAGGTTTAGAGATAGGTGTTACTAACTCAGTAGCTTTTGCCTTTTCGAAGTTACGGAAACCATAGTTTAGTAGTTTACGAGCTTCGTTTTCTCTAACAGATTCAGAGCTAGAACCAAGAACAACAGCGATCAAACGCATACCATTTTGTTCAGCTGTAGCGCAGAGGTTGTAACCGACTTTGCTAAGATGACCAGTTTTTAAACCATCAGTACCTGGATAGCTCCAAAGCAAGCCATTGCGGTTTTTCTGGGTAATACCGTTATAGGTAAATTCTTTAGTGGAGTGATAAGTTAGGGCTTCTGGGTGATCTTTGATATAAGCTCTAGATAGTTTAGCTATGTCTAAAGCAGTAGTGTATTGCTTTGCAGAGTCATCTAAACCGTGGACATCAGTGAAGTTTGTACCTGTAAGTCCCAATTTTGCTGCTTTGTCATTCATCCATTGTACATAAACCTCGGTAACACCAGCAATACCTTCAGCTAAAGCAATACAAGCATCATTACCAGAAACTATAGCGATACCTTTTAATAGGTCATCAACAGAGACTTTTTCGCCTTCCTTGATAAACATCTTAGAACCTACTGGTTGCCAAGCATGGATACTTACAGGGAAACGATCGTCTAGTCTAACAGTACCTTGATCAATAGCGTCAAAAGCCACATAGAGATTCATAATCTTTACTAAGCTAGCTGGAAGTAGTGTTTGCTCAGCGTCTTGCTGGAAAAGAATCCTGCCTGTATCAAAATCCATCAAAACTGCAGATTTCGCTTGGACAGTAAACAAGGGTTGGTCCTGGGCTGAGACACTGCCAATCACTGAGAAAAATAGAAGCATAGTAAGTAACCAAGTAGAAAAACGTTTCATAATAATCGGTGCTCATAAAACAAGTGAGCACCATCCCTCCTATTCCTGGAAAGTATTACAGCACAATTGTTTTTAGCATGGAGGCTGCTTGACCATGCCTCATCCCGTGCCAACTATATTAATATTTTGGTGTAGGAATGTTCAAAATAATAACATTGGGTAACACTATGAATGGTTGACTATACCATTTTACTAAATAAGGCACTTCCTTGGCAAATTCCTGCCTCCATTTAACAACATTTTTCCCCAAAAAGGTGATTAACTTCCTTCGTTGACACACAAAATACACTATAGGATAATACAGGTAGGCCAAATAGAGGTTTGTGAGAGGGAGGAGTCCGGTGAAAAACACAATGTTTTCACAAAAGTTTTTGGGCGTTTTTATTTGTATAGTTTTATTAGCTATGTCAGCTTTTGCAGTAAATGCTGAAGTTTTGGTGCAAGAAGCAATTAATAATGTTGCCAAACTTGAGACTATATCTTTGGAGCTAAATGTTGAAGTATTAGCGGAAGGCTTTAGCCAGAACATGGTTATGCAAATTGAAAGTCACCTTAAAGAAGGTGTAGGAAGGTTAGAGTTTAAGGCCCCTAAAGAGTTTGCTGGCCAGATTATTATTGTCGATAAACCGAAAGATTTGTTTATCAATTATTATTCTACAGGACAAGCTGTTCGCATGCCACTATCTCAATCTGCACAAGCTAATACAATGGGAATGGATATTTCCAAACTAGTAGAACTTGATACTAGCGACCTATCTAATCTTGATGTTACAAGATACTCTTTTAGTAGTGAAGAGACTGTTAAAAATGGTGTAGCTGCTTATTTAGTTATTGTAGTCGATCAAAAGAAAGAGTTCGGTACCCAAAAGATTTGGTTAGCTAAAAGTGATAAACTTCCTTTAGCTATGGAAAGTTATGATAGTATGGGTAAGAAGATTATGGCAATGACTCTAAGTAAAGTGGAGAAAAATAAGAAACTCGACTTAAAAAAACTAAGAGCTTTGCCAGCCGGAGCAGTTGTCTTCGATATGTAGGTAAGTGATTAGCCCCGGATTGTCCGGGGCCTTTTCTTAGCAAAGATTATGGAGGTGAGAGTTAGCCATGAAATTGCCTGAGTTTGCTGTTAAAAGGCCTGTAACAGTTACCATGCTAGCAATAGCACTTTTATTATTTGGTTTTATTTCCTTGAGTCGCATTGGTTTAGGCTTTCTTCCTAAACTAGAATTTCCCATTACAGCAGTAGTTATTTCCTATCCAGGTGCCGATCCGGCTTCCGTGGAAGAACAAATAACTAAAATAGTAGAGCCTTCGCTAAGGCGAGTGAGCGGCCTTAATCGTGTCATGGCTACTAGTGCAGAGAATGTAGCTTTTTTTATTTTGGAGTTTAAATGGGGTACTGATCTTAAAGAAGCTTCTGATGAAATTCGCTCTTTATTAGATGTTATTGCTTATTCTTTACCTAGCGAGGTGGGTAAACCTATTATCTACCGGCTAGATCCTAATCAACTGCCACTTGCAGCTTACAGCTTAGCTGCTGATGATGTTGTAAAAGCAGGGCAATTTGCTGAAGAAGTATTGAAACCTGCCTTGGAGAGTTTGGACGAAGTTGCTGGTGTTGAAATAGATGGGAAGGCAATAAGAGAAGTTGAAGTTGCTTATTACACAGATAAACTTCGTGAGTATAATCTATCACCCCAGGTTTTGAGCCAAATGCTACAATATCAAAACATTTTGGTACCTGTTGGGAAAATAGAAGATGAAGGTAAGATTTATAATGCCAAAGCCGGGCACACCTTTGCCTCACTAACAGAGCTTAAAGAATTAGTGGTAGGCCAAGGCCCTACCCAAACGGTATCTCCCTTCTTAGGGCTTGCCTTACCCAAGATGATTAAGTTAGGTGAGGTTGCTGAGATTGAAGACCACTATAGACAAAGTGGCCAGTATACTACAGTTAATGGTTCCCCAGCTATTGTGGTTAGTGTTTTTAAAGCTGCAGATGCTAACACAGTTAAAGCAGCGAGGGAAGTGGAGAAGAAACTTCAGTCTTTGAATAACCCAGATTTTTCTATTAAACCACTATTTACGCAAAGTGAATATATCGAAAGTGCTTTAAACTCTTTAGCACTAGATGGACTCTTTGGTGGTTTATTAGCCTTACTGGTCCTCTATTTCTTTTTACGCAACCTAAGGCCCACATTGGTTATTGGTATCGCCATTCCCTTTTCGGTGGTGGTAACCTTTAGCTTGATGTATGCTATGGGAATTAATTTTAATTTAATAAGCCTCGGAGGCTTGGCTTTAGGCTTAGGAATGTTAGTAGATAACTCTATTGTTGTTTTAGAGAATATCTACAGTAAAAGACAAGAAGGTTTAGGGGCCACAGAAGCAGCTATTCAAGGGACAACCGAAGTTGGTGTCGCTATTACAGCTTCCACACTGACTACTTTGGTTGTTTTCCTACCTGTAGTTTTTATGAACAGCTTGGCTGGTCATATTTTCCGTGAACTAGCCCTTACAGTAACCTTCTCCTTAACTAGCTCTCTGATAGTAGCACTTACCTTGGTTCCTTTATTATCAGCGAAAGTGCTCCAACTAAAAGAATGCGAGTTATTAGAGAATAAAGATCAAAGTAGAGGTTTTACTGGCCTTCAGCACCGTTATGGGCAAAGGTTAGAGAAGATGTTAGAGCATCCTGGTAAATGGTTACTTATTACAGGAGTTCTTGTTGTGCTCAGCTTATTATTTATTCCCTTTATGAACTTGGAGATGATTCCTGAAGAAAACAGTAACCAAATATCTGTCCAGCTGGTTTTGCCAGCTGGTACACCTACGAATGAGACGGTTGCTGTTTTAAATTCTGTTGAACCAGCTATTAAGAATCTACCTCAAGTAGATCAAGTTCTTTCTAGAGCTGGCCAAAGTGAAGACCTCAGTTTAAGTAGTTTATCGACAAGTTCAGCTAGCAATAAAGCGAACCTACTGGTAATATTAGAAAAACCTAAAGGAACCTGGACCTCTCCTGTGGATGCTTATCAAGTAGCTGAGAGGATAAGAAGTATATTAGCAGCAACTACAAAAGAGTATCCTTCTTTAGAATCTAAAGTCTCAGTAGAAAGCATGCTAGCTCAAGCAGGCTTGGAATCCTCACTGAGGATTCGAGTTAAAGGTCAAGAAGAGCAGGTTGTGGAAGAAACTGCTAACAAGATCCTAGAAGATTTAAAATCCTGGCCTGAGTTTTCGGCTGTAACTTGGTCTTACGCTGGGAAAGAACCTCTTATGACCCTGGCTATAAACCCAAGCCGAGTTTTAATGGGCGGACAAATTTCTGGACAAGTAGCGTTAGCTGTGAGACAAGCTATTGTAGGGGAGAAAGCCGGACAGATAACTATAGATGGCAAAAGGGTGCCAATTGTTCTTAAGGCTCATGATAAAACAGTAAAAACCTTAGTAGGTGTCGAGGATCTTTACTTTCCTAGTACTACTAGTTTAGGTTCTGGCCCTAACCTAGGTCTGAGGTTAGGTAATGTTGTCGAGGTACAAAAAGACCTGGCACCTACCTACCTAGAAAGAGAAGGTGGCGAGAGGGTCATAGAAGTAATTGGCACACCAGTCTTAGGTGCTTATGGTAAAGTCTCTAAAAAAGTTGGCCCTTATCTAAATAAGTTATCCTTGCCCCAAGGCATCACCGCTGAATTAGGCGGAACAGAAAAGATGCGCAAAGATGCTTACAGAGACCTGGTTTATGCTGGTATCTTAGCTTTGGTACTGGTATATATGGTGATGGCCTCTCAATTTGAAGGACTAATTTCACCTCTTATTATCATGGTGACAATTCCTTTAGCTATAATTGGTAGCTTAGCCCTACTCTTTATTTATAATCGTACCATCTCTATACCAGCTATCATTGGTATGATTATTCTAGCCGGTATTGTTGTCAACAATGGTATTGTCTTAGTTGATTATATAAATCAATTAAGAAAGAATGGCCTAGCGCTTAAAGAGGCCACCATAAAAGGAGCTAAGGATAGGTTAAGAGCTATATTAATGACAGCTCTTACAACTATCTTAGGTCTATTACCCATGGCCCTAAGCCTTGGTAACAATACAAAACTACAGGTACCAATGGCGATTACTGTTATGGGGGGTTTATTAACCTCTACACTCTTAACTCTCTTTGTAGTTCCTTGCGTTTATATTATTGTGGGAAAGGTGGATAAGCATGGAAAAGAAAATTAAGATACTACTGCTCCTACTGATTCTATCAGCTAGTTCCTTGGCTTTGACAGTTGGTACAGAAGGCCATGCAGCCTACTTAAACGATGGTAGCGGCAATTTTCTTTTAGGAGTAGGCCTTAATCTAAGGCAGTCTAAATATACCCACACTATACGCCTTGTAGGTTGGGGAGAGCCTCGAAGTAATACTACAAAATGGCCAGGCAAATATCTTTTAGGTTATTCTCTAAATGGCCTCCACTTTTACCCTGGCGTAGGCTTTGTTAAAAACAACGCTGAGTTTTTTGTAGAAGCAGATGCTTCTCTAGAAAAGGCAGTAGTTGGTGGTATTGTCGATACCTCAGCTTCGATTCTTACAGGCAGTGCTCAAATGAAGCTTTACTATTTGCCTCTAGACTTTACACACAAGGCTTTAGAAATTACAACTAACCCTTCTATAGCAAATAATGACAAATTACTCATTATGTTTGATATGCGCCCAGGTCTTACAGCTTATACTCGTATTAGCAATAGGCTCTCTGCCGATGCAGCTTACGAGCTAGGATATTTTGGTAACTTTACGGACAACAGCTTACAAAACTTTTGGTTTACGTGGACGTTACCGGATTTTGCCTATGGTTCAGCTGCTTTTGGTAGCGGTATAGAATTTGGCGAAAGAGGTTATCTACCCAAAGGTCTTTACCTAATGGTAGATTACAAAGTACCCTTAAACGAAATTCTTTCTCTAGATCTAAATATGAGCTATGGTAGCTTAAAAAAGGATAAATCAGCTGGTAAACTGGCTTTAGATCCACATGCTGTAAGTAGAATGCGTTTAATTATGGATACCACAAACAGCCAATGGGCTTTGATATCTGGCTGGGAAACTGTAACCCGTAGTGGTTGGTTAGGAGAAAAGGTTACAGGTTATGGCGATTTTAAGTGGAAGATAGAATATAAACGTAAAGATAATTGGCCGTTTACTATTTATGCCAGTAAAGATTCAAACACAGATTTTGCTTTGGGTGTTACTTATAAGTTTTAAAGAGGCCTTAAGGCCTCTTTAAAACACTATTTTTACTCATTAAGATTAGGGGAAAGTTGAGAAAGAAGGGTAAGTAAGACCTAAATTGAATAGTAAAGGATAGAAGTTGAGACAAAAACAAGTTAATTAAAAACATACTAGTTAGCTTCTTCATTCTGTGAAAAAGAGAACGATAGGTAATATTATTGGCAAAATTTTATTAAGTTGAAGATAACTTTTAGCGTCAAAGATAGTCATAAATAAGGTAAGAAAGTTTATCAATCTAAGAGCAGATGGTGCTTAGTGTAAGGGTTCTTATTTTAAGTAGTTTGGATCTTCAGGCTAGCACCCGACAGTTTACCTTAGGCGCGTTTTACTTCACTATAGAATCTTTACTAAATTGACAGACTGGTGTCAGAAGGAATTGCTAAACTATAACCAGTTCTATAATTGGGTGGTGGCAAATTTGCTGGGAACAGTTATCGGCATTTTAGGCGGGTTAGGTGGGGTAGGTATGTCTGCTCTTTCTATAACGATTGGAGCAGCAGGGGTAATATTTGATATACCTGGCAGTGAAGTCTGTTTTACTTTTGCGTTACGTCTATTTGGACTAGCTTTATTAGGTGCTTTAGGTGGTTATGTAGGTTTTTACAAACCTACACTAGGAATTGTTATGCAATTAATTGCTGCTGTATGGGGCTTGTTTGTCTCGTTGGTCTTATGGTTATTACCTTTTTCCTTGTTTACGATCGGTGCTGTTACAATGGCAATAAGTACCAAGAAACAGAGAAGTATTTTAAGAAATCAAAAGCAAAAGTCTGCCATACAATCGTACTGGCAATAAATTGGCTAGAGTGGTTTTTACACCACTTAGCCTTTTTTTATTTCCTTTCTAAAGATCATAGCAGGATTTTATATTAGAAGCAGGAATCTTTTAATAGAACCACAAGGTAACGTTTTCTTAGGGAGGAGATATCTTCAATCTTAGTTAAAAAGCTCATAGTTTGTTGCTGGTTATACGTTTATTCCTAAGATAACGTTAAAGTGGGTTTTTAGGTTCGCCCTAAAAAGAAAAAATTACAAGAAACGAGGGGATCTTGTGAAAAAGTTTGTATGGGGTATTGTTTTAGTTATTTTAGCAATGAGTTTTATGGCTACAGCAGAATCATTAGTTACTGCTAAGTTTGCAGCTAAAGCACCCAAGATCGATGGTGTACTAAATGATGAAGTTTGGTCTAAGGCTGAGGCGATAGCTGATTTTACTAATGCTGAGACAGGTAGCAAACCATCTGGCAAGACAGAGTATTGGGTAGCTTGGGATAACGATAATCTCTATGTAGCAATTAAAAACTATGTAAATACAGAATATCTAAGACAGACTGTAACCACTGATGAAGGTCCAACTTGGGATGATGATGAAAACTCAGTTTTCTTAAACCCATCTTTACCTGAAATGGCTGGTATGTACCAGTATTCATTTAACTCCTTGGGTATCAAAAATGGTTTAGGTTATGGTGGAGCTACACGTCCAGGACTCGATCAATGGGAAGTCGCTATTAAGATCGAAAAAGATTACTATGCCGCTGAAATTTGCATCTCTTTCGAATCCGCCGAAACTTGGCCATCTGCAGGAGACGAATGGGGCTTTAACGTTGGCCGCAACTGCACAAGTCTTGGTGAGCTTTATTCCTGGTCACCTCTAGGTGGAGGTAAATTTGTTGATCCAACAACATTTGGCGTAATTCGCTTTGTAAAATAACAACCTGTTAAAGGAGACTGGTTACAGTGAAGGATTGCAACTATCCGCTTCTACCAAGAATCATTGCCCACAGAGGCAACTCTTCCGAAGCCCCTGAGAACACATTAATTGCTATAAAATCTGCTTTAGAACTGCATCCGGATGCTATAGAGATGGATCTCCACTTGAGTAAAGATGGAGAATTTGTAGTTATGCACGATGGTGAAATTAATCGCACTACTAATGGTCAAGGAGCGATTCTTAACTATACCTTAGAGGAACTTAAGCAATTTGATGCTGGTAGTTGGAAAAGTCCAACCTTTAAGGGAGAACCTATTCCTACCTTCTGGGAGGTTCTGAAAGAAGTTAAGGGCAAGTCAAGACTTTTTGTGGAGATGAAGATAGTAGGTGCTGAAGAGCAACTTCTCTCTACTTTAAAAAAGGCTGATATGCTAGATGATGTAGTTGTAATCTCTTTCTATCCGCAGGTTTTAGCTAAATTAGCTGAACTTTCCCCAAATCTACCTCGTGCTGTTTTAACTGGTGCTGAGAGTTTTGAGGATTTTGTTAAGGTAGCAGATGCGGCTAAGACCAGAGCTCTTGATTTGTATCATTTAAACCTACATCGTGATGTAGCAGAAAAACTTTTAGATCGTGGTTATTTGCTTTATGCTTGGACAGTTGATGAAGAAGAGCATATGAAAAGAGCAATTAACCTTGGTATAACCGGCATTACAACGAATAGACCGCGAAAAGCGCTTGAGCTTTTTAGGTAAACTACACTTTCATATGTATTAAAAAATCCCCGCGCCCCAGCCCTAACTGGGCTAGAGGCGTGGGGATATCCGAGTACAGTTATTAAGCATAATTATGAGAGGAGGAAGAGGGATGAAACAGAGTAGGCAAAAGTATTTTTTGTTTATCCTTGTCCTGCTATTTGTAGCAGTTGTTGCCCAAGCAGACGAAGTTTTGTTTAGAGATAATTTTGCCAGAAGCGTAATTGGACCGGATTGGGAAATTGTCAATGATCCATTTCCTTCGGGAACAGCACGTTGGAGTATCTCCAATGGTAGACTCATGGAAACATCCAATGTCTACCGAGCAGATAGAGAGTATGAGTTCTGGCAAGGGACTCACATTGTTGCTGGTTCAAATGATTGGACCGATTATGAGCTTTCTGCTGAAATGAGTGTGAACGATGATGACGGTATCGGTGCTATTATTCGTTATGTAGATAAAGATAACTATTATCGTTTTATTATGGTTCATGATGCAGCAAATGGCGGTCCATTTAGAAGACTAGAGAAGTTTGAAGATGGTAAACGTATTCTTTTAGATGAAGTTAAAGAAGGATACGATACAGGCCATGGTTATAAGCTACAGTTTATGGCTATTGGCGATCAAATTAGTGTTTGGTTAGATGGAGAAAAGGTTCTCGAAGCTAAAGATCAGACTTTTAAATCTGGCAAAATTGGCTTTATGTCTTACGCTACGGATTCACTTGCTATCAGGAATGTTAGGGTAAAGACCTCGACAGGTGTACCTAGCGATTTAAGTGAACTATCTGAACCTTTTGAAGTTAGATCTTTCCGCATGAGTGATCCTACAGCAACTACTGTTAAACTCACCTGGAGTGGTGATGCTAGCAAAGCTAAAATGTATTTCTATGAAAAAGGAAAAGAAGATAATAAAACACCTATTTCCTTAAGTGAAAAGGCTCTTAACGAAGCTAAGTTTATCTTAACTAACTTAGAACCCTATACAGATTATTATGTAGAGGCTGAATATAAAGGAGAGTCAATCTCCAGACGCTTAAGGACTAAGAAGTTACAGATTGTTAGAGGTCCTTATCTAAGCTTAGCGGAACCTGGTTCAGTTACTGTTGCTTGGGGTGCTCTAGATAGCTATAAGAGCATTGTTAACTACTGGCCAGAAGGTAAACCTGAAGAGAAAAAGAGCATTGAGGTAGAACCTAAAGAGATTAAAGATGGCTACCAATATGCAGCCAAGCTAACAGGGTTAAAAGCTCAAAGCCGTTACACCTATGAGGTACAAATGGGCTCTGTAAAAAGTGATGCCTACACATTTATCTCTGCACCAGATAATAAAGAGGCTACCTTTACTTTCAATGTCTATGGTGATACACAAAACAGGAAGAGACATAGTGAAGTAATAGAGGCTATGAATAAACAAGAGGATGTAGCTTTCTTGCTTCACCAAGGAGATATTGTTAACGCTCCAGTTCCTTCAGAGTATGTTAACTTCTTCTCTGTAGCAAAACCATTAATTGCGAGAGTACCTTTCTATCCTATCCGTGGTAACCATGATGCTCAGCACTATACTTTCAATGACTATTTTGAGCTTCCTGGCATTGAAGATTACTACTCTTTCGTTTATGGCTCTGTCTATGTGCTAGCTGTTAACTCGCCAGCACCATTTGGTCCAGGAACAGAACAATATAAATGGATTGAGAAGGATTTAGAAGCTCATAAAGATATCCCTTGGAAGGTTGCTTTCTTCCATTACACCGCTTATTCGCCAACTGCTGGCGACAATGATATGAATGTACGTAATTACCTATTACCACTCTTCGAAAAATACGGAGTGAATCTGGTATTTAACGGTCACACTCATGTCTATGATCATTATTTTGTGAACAATGTACACTGTGTTATTACAGGTGGCGGTGGTGGCTGGGAGCTCACTTATGAAACCAGTAAATATAATGCGCCTTTTAACTATATCAAAGTGCATGTTTCTCCCGAAAAGCTAGTTGTTGAAGGTCTAAAGCCAAGTGGCGAATTAATTGAAACCTTTGAGATCAAGAAGTAAATGGAGGATTTACAATGAAAAACAAAATGTTTAGTACTTTATTGGTGGTTGTTATTTTAGCTGCTTCAGCGATGGCTGCTACTATCGCAGGAATAGATATTCCTTATAAGAATGTAGCTTTAAACTGTGAATACTATTACAATACAGTTGAACCATCTGGAGGTTATGCTGATCCTGATAATGTAAAGATTACCGACGGTGACTATACCTGGAGTTGGGGTGCTATGGCTGGTTTCAACTCTTCAGAGGAGAGTGCTGAGATTGAAATCGATTTAGGCAAAAAACAAAGTATCGTCGGTCTTTCAGTCCTCAACATGTTATCTACTTGTTCAGGTGTTAAATTACCAGAAGCTATGCAAATTGAAGTATCTACCGATGGTAACCAATTTACCAAGGTTGCTGACCTAAAGCGTTACCCAGAAGAGATTAAGGATGAAACTTGGCAACATTGGTTTTCTGAGTTTGCTGCAGTTGAAGCCCAGTATGTAAGAGTTACTATCACCTTAGTCCCTGGTACTTGGTGTATGGTTCCAGAAGTATTTGTTTGGAGTAAATAAATCTGAGGCCTTAGAGTGAATACTCTAAGGCCTTTATTGATTTTGAGGACCTATACCCATAGAATGTGAAGAAATGGCTTTTTTGGCATGGAAGTTTTAGTTAGCGAGTAGGATAATGACATGTCATGTAGTATTAATAAAGTAAGGAACAATAATAGTTCTTAGATAAATTATTTTTAGGGGGGTTAAATTATGAAAAAGAAGTTAGGATTGGTATTAGTTTTAGTTCTAATAGTTTCAGCTTTTGTATTTGCCGAAAACGTAGCACTCTTAGCTGATGTAGAGTCAGACAGCAACTTCCCAAGCTATAATCCAAGCGTAGTTGCCGATGGTGAGCGCAATGAAGCAAGTGAAGTAGGTAGATGGGGTGAAGTTGCTTGGGCATCAGCAGAAACTCCTGATGATCATTGGCTAGAATTGCTTTTACCAAACAAGACCAAGGTTAAATCGATCTATATTTGGTGGGCACGCGATACTGGAGTCTTCCATTATAGTGAGGATATCATTATCGAAGCTAATGGCAAGATAGTTTATGATTCTACTAAAAAGACCAATGCTCTTGTAAAAGATGTTAAGAGACTAACAGGTGACGCTGATGGTTTCCAAGTAACTCAGATTTTCTTTAATGAGCCGGTAACAGCCGACACTGTTAGAATAATTCAGCTCGCTGGTGGCGGACACCCAGATAGACCTAATCTTATGTGGGTAGCTGAAGTCGAAATTAACGAATAATAATTTTTGTTAAGACTCTAGGGGTTAACCCCTAGAGTCCTTTTAAATTTATAAACTGTTTTAACGATTAAACACCTTGGCAAACAATTTTGCAAGTAATATCTAAAACAAGCACAATGGTCTGAATAGAGGAATAAAAAGGAAAATATTAAGCCACACTGAATAAAGAAATTAAAATAAAGTTGGGGAGGACAAGTGTATGACTAGAAAAGTGTGGCTACCTTTACTATTTGTAGTATTACTTAGTTCACTTTGTTTTGCCTTAGAAGGCACAGTCATGATCTTTCCAGACTTAATCGTTTCTACCCCAGAACGTTTTGACTCGGCCAATGATTATCCATTACCACTTTTAGCCGATCGAGTTCTTAATACCACTTGGACATTTAAATGGGACTTTGATAACTACTCTGGTGATTGGGATCAAGACGGGATTGGCTCCTGGCTGAAAATTGAAACGATTAGCGGTACTGAAATCCGCAGTATTGAGATTATCAATGGTTATGCTAAGATGTGGCCAGTTCGTTATATTGAAAACAATGCTGTAATGGCGTTGATAGTAGAAGAATCAAGTGGTAATAAACAGACAGTACAATTTGATGATGACTGCCAAGACTTTCAAGAGATCAGACTTAAAAAGCCCTCTTCATCAGTTAAGCTTATTATCGATGACATAAGAAATGGCTCTAAATATAATGATACCTGCATTGGTGAGATGGCTGTTTTTGATACCAAAGGCAACGATCTGATAACTAAATGGCCTTATTATGTCTTCACCTATGGTGAAGCTAATCGAATTTGGCAGGTTAGAGGTATAGATGCTAACGTAGAATATACAGCGACAATGAGTAACATTAACTGGGCAGTAGTTAATAGTAATGCAGATTTGCTTGCTTTTTATGGTGCTGAGGGAGTTGAGGTCTACGATGTGAAAACAGGTTCAGCTACCAAACTCTATGAAGGTAAAAAAGTAACAAGTCTAAAGATTGAAGGGCGTAAAGTAACTGCCACTGTAGAAGGTGTGGAACAGTCAAAAAGTTTTTAAGGTGATAAACCAGAATTAGTTAGGACCAGGCTAGTGCCTGGTCCTTTTGTGTTACTTTCTGTAAAGAAGGAGTTAACACTACAAAAGTCAAAATTTGTAATTGGGGATATTATTATTTTATATGGGGTGAAACAAATGGTAGAAAGGGAGTATGCGGTAGATTTAGAAACATCCGATGATCAAATTATAACCATTATTAATGGTGGGTTATTAGAAAAAGCAATTGAAAACTTAAGTGAAGAACATTGTTATGAATTAGCTAAGAAGATGAAAGTACAGGTACGAGGCTTTAGAGCGAATAAAGCTCCAAGAAATTTACTCTTGCCAGCAATTATGTATAAAGCTAAAAGAATGCCTGGACCAATTTTAGTGCTAGAAGCGATTAGTGCTGATCATCCTGATCTTCTAGCAGCTATACAAGATAAGGAAAAAGAATTAGATATCGAAAAATGGAAAAAGGTTTGCGGGGAACCACAGCTGTTTTATGTGTTAGCATTTTCACACCAAGAAAAGCATATGGAGATGGTTAAGAAATATTGTGAAAAAGAAAAAGAAGCAGCTGCAACTAGAGAAAAAAAAGGAATAGTTAATGATATAGATAAAAAAGATGCTAGCCTTAGTTTGGTAGACAAAGTAGAGGAACTCCAGCAGGAATTAGAGAGGAAAAACCAGATTATTGCCGAAAAAGACCGTTTAATCTCCCAGAAAGCGAAAGAGATCAAAAAAATAGAGGGTAGACTTAAACAAGAGCGAACCACTGTAGGAAAAAGAAGTAACGAGTTAGGTGATTTACGTAAGAAACTTGGAGACCAAGTAATGGAAAACAAAAGAATACAGGAACGCTTAAAGTATCATCAAGAGGAGCTGGATTTAACTAAGCAAGAAAATAGTTCACTCAAAAAAGCCCAGAAGGAGAAGCAAAAGCAACAAATAGTCGAACAGGAAATTGCTAACCGCTACGGCGAAAATCTTAATAAGTTACTTAAAGAGAAACAGCGTTATCAAAAATATGCACTTATTTGGGAAGCCCGGTGGCAAGTTAATAAATTTCTGCAAGAGATAAGTAATAAACAAGCTAGTGTTATTAAAACTGTAAGTATTGAAGCAGAGGAGGTCAAGAAGGGCTTTCTCTTAACCTTAAAGCAAAAAGAAGCTAAGTTAACCGAAACTTTTGTCAAGACATGTGATCTAGGCCAAAGAAAAGAGCATCTTTTAGCTTTGCAGGAGCTATTAAATCTAGAAGAGTTGTTAACTGAGGTTAGTCTTCTAGAGGGAAAAGTTAATTTAGATGCAAACATTAAGTTAAATCCTATTGAGATCTGTGAATGCCAAGAGATCGAAGGCTTATTTTATTACGAAGGTCCCCATGGTTGGGTAAGAACTACTAAAGGTTCCTTTCTCATTACCCCAGAAATAGTTGTAGCTCATAATTTAATTACAGGTGATAGACTACGCCTTACTATAAATAACGACTTTATAGACCATTTAGATACTGGGGTCAGTGTTGAGGTAATCTCTAAAGCGGAAATAATTGAGCAGGTATGTTCATTACAAAAAGTTGACGAAGAGATCTTAGCAAATAACTCTTTTAGTTATGCGGTGCAACTAACACTTGGGGAACTGGAAAAAGTTGGCTGCAACTTGGCTGATCCAGTGACAGTTGTATTTCCTGATTTAAGTTTGACCAAATTACCAGAAGAAGAAGTTGTTTATGCACGTATTGTCAAATTACATGATCATACCTGGCAAAAAGCACCACCTAAAGAACGCAAACGGTGTGAAAAGAAACGCCACAGCGAGATAACTGAATCGGAAAGCCTAGCACCCATTTTAAAAGGGCAAACTGTATTGATTGTTGGTGGTGACAGTTTTAAACAGCAACTAAAAGAGACCATTGAAAGTAGGCAAGGTAATTGTATCTTTCAACCTGGTTTTGGCGAAAAAGGTATGGTGGAAAGTAGAGTTAAAAGAGCACAAATAGTCATAATTATTACCCAAGAACTTTCTCATTCGATAAGCGATCTAGTGATAAAGGCAGCAACAAAGCACAATGTCGATTATTATTATTATAATGAAAGAGGAGCAGTTTTATTTAATGAGTTTTTGCAGTCCTTGGCGAGCTAAGTGGAGGTGAATTACATGTTATGGCGTATAGGCATTGATGGTGGCGGAACTAAAACTGCAGGTGTTTTAATTAACGATGCAGGTGAGATTGTTGCCCGTAGCGAATCTGGGCCCAGTAATTTTTTAAGTGTTGGTTTAGATACGGCAGTAAAAAATATCGAAAATGTGGTTTACGATCTTTGTTATAAAAAAGATCTACTTCCTAAAGAGGTCAAGATAGCAATTGGCGTTGCTGGAGCGGGTCGCGAAAATGATAAACGGATCATTACCGAAGGATTAAGAGCCAGAGGTTGGGACTTCATTTTAAATAGCGATGCTTATATTGCTTTAATGGCAGCCACCGAAGGTAGTGATGGTATAGCTACAATAGCTGGTACTGGTTCCATTGCCTATGGGGTAAAAAAAGGTATCGAGTCACGAGCCGGTGGTTGGGGTTATCTACTTGGCGACGAGGGCTCGGGCTACTATATTGGTAGACGGGCGATGATCGAAGCTTGTCGCTCTTACGATGGTCGAGCTATCTCTTCTAAGCTTCCTCAAGTAGTTCTCGATTACTTTGCTTGCGATAACCAAGATGATTTGGTTCAAGTAATCTACGAACACCCACCTATTAGACAGCAGGTCGCTGGTTTAACTAGAAAAGTTGCTGATTTAGCCCGTAAAGAAAACGATACATTGGCTATTTCTATCTTAAATGATGCAGGTAGGGAATTGGCTTTAGCTACTGTCACAGTTGCTAATAAATTAGGTTTAACTAATGAGGAGTTTCCTATTGGCCTTATTGGTGGCGTATTTAAAGCAGGGGACTTTGTCCTACAGCCGTTTACCGAACAGGTTAAAGCGAGTTGCCCTAAGGCGAATATTGGTCCTTGTAAACATGAACCAGCAGTTGGTGCGGCTTTAATGATTGAGCCCAAATTAAGTGAAGAAGCTCTAGCGAAATTGAGAAACCTTTCTAAGGAGAAAAGGGAGGAGCCATAATGAAAGAAAATTTGGGGGCTTTAGTTACAGAAACGCAAAATCTAAAATATACCAATTTGGATACTATGAATTCTGCTGAAATTATACAAGCTATGAATGAAGAGGATAAAACAGTAGCTTTAGCTGTAGAGAAAGAGATACCTAATATAGCTAAAGCCGTAGATAAAATAGTGGTGGCATTTAAATCTAGTGGTCGACTTTTTTATGTAGGTGCGGGCACTAGTGGCCGATTAGGGGTTTTGGATGCTAGCGAATGTCCACCAACTTTTGGGGTCGAGCCAGAGATGGTGCAAGCTATTATGGCTGGCGGTGACAGTGCCTATATCAAAGCTGTCGAAAATGCGGAAGATGATGCTTCTTTAGGCAGAAATGACCTTTTAAAAAGAAAGATCACTTCTAAAGACGTTGTAGTAGGCGTTGCGGCTAGTGGTAGAACTCCCTATGTAATTGGTGCTTTAGAGGCTGCCAATGAAGTAGGTGCAACAACTATTGCTGTAGTTTGTAACCCTGAATCGGCTATGACTAAAGTAGCCCAGATTACCATTGCTCCTGTTGTTGGACCAGAGGTCTTAACAGGTTCAACGAGATTAAAAGCAGGTACTGCTCAAAAGATGGTTTTAAACATGCTAACAACTGCTTCTATGGTGCAAATAGGCAAGGTATTTGGCAATTTAATGGTAGATGTCCAAATGACTAATGCTAAATTAGTAGATCGAGCAGTTAGAATTATTCAAAAAGCAACCAACTGTTCCCCGGAAATAGCTACTAAAGCTCTAAAGGACTGTGGTTCCACTAAAATAGCTATAGTAAGCATATTAGCAGAGGTGGAAGCAACAGAAGCTAAACAATTATTGGAATTAGCCGATGGCTATGTGCGTAAAGCTATTACTCTGAAGAAAAAATAAGTACTTTGTTTAAGGCTGTTAGCTAGAGCTAACAGCCTTTTATTTGGTAAAAAAAAAGATTGCCCCTAAGGAGCAATCTTTTAACTGGCTTAAGCTTGTTTTTGAATGTTTTTTAGAAAACCCCAAAAAGCTCTAATCATTATAACTAGAATTGGACCAATAAACAAACCCCAGATACCAAAGAGGATTAATCCCGCATATATGCTAAAAAGCATTAAAAGAGGATGGATACCAGTATAGTTACCTAATATCTTAGGTTGCAATGTTTGGCGTAAGACAATAATTAATACATATAAAATAACTAAAATCCAAGTTACCTTAATGTGACCAGTAAATAACGCTATAATCGCCCAAGGCATCAAGATTAGTCCGGGGCCCATTACAGGAATTGCATCTAGAAGAGCTAGAACTATAGATAAGAGCATCCAATAAGGGCTTTTAATGAAAAAAGCCATAAATAGTGCACTGAGGGCTAGAGTAATAAAGCTAAGAAAGATCTGGCCTTTGATAAAACCAATTATCTCCTTGATAGCGCGCCCGGCAGCAAAACTAAAATCTTTACGCCATTTAGGTGGGACTCTTCTAATTATAGAATGGGTAATGGTTTTTTTGTCTTTAGAGATAAAATAAGTAGCTAAAAAGGTTATGAGTAAAACGATAAACACATTAGGAAGCGAAGCTGTAAAAGCCAAGATCCGATTAATAACAACACTAATAATTCCTTGCAAAGAACTAAAAACATTACTAAGGATTGATTCTAGTACTTTCATTGATTCTTCAGAAAGTGCTGGGTAGAGATTTTTTAAGTTAGTAAAGAAGGTGGAAATTTCGTTAACTAAATACTGTTGGTTTTTTGGTAGTTGGGATGCTAGTGCCCAAATCTGATTGACACCATTAATAAGAACTAGAGTAATTATATAGGCTAATACACAAACTGCTAGTAAAAGGCTAATTAAAGCAGCAGGCATTCTTCTAAACCGTAATTTATTTTGGAAAAAAGTAATTAGTGGTTCAATCATACTCGCAATAATCACAGCGAGAAAGAAGGGTGTTAGAGCTTGCAGTAGTTGGCTGCGGTAGATAAAGCTCAATATTATGAGAGGAATAATAACAATTACCCAGCGGTATTGCAGCCATCGAGGTTCTGTTTTCATAATTTAACACCTCACTTTACTAGGGAATCAGAAACTAGTTACATAAATATTGACAAATATCACCCTTTTGAGCAATACTAACAGAAAGACTCTTGGGGGTGGGGAAAACTAATGGATAAAAAAACATTACGAGCTAGCCTTTTACATGAAAAGAAAAGTCTTTCTCCAGAGATCTTATGTACAATTAATCAAAAAATACAGGCTCAGCTAGTTAGCTTAGAACAATTTAATAAAGCTAATACAGTTATGGTTTATGCTTCTTTACCATGGGAGGTAGATACCTCTTTTATCTGGGATTATGTAGAGGAAAAAAGATTAGTTTTTCCTAAAGTAATTGGTAGTAATTTGCGTTTAATGGTTGTGAAATCCCTTGAGGAACTTACGCCAGGAGTAATGAACATATTAGAACCTATAAGTGAAAAAGAAATAGAGCCTGGGGAAGTAGACCTAGTTATAGTACCTGGTATAGCTTTCGATTTTTTTGGGTACAGATTAGGTTATGGTGGCGGTTATTATGATAAACTATTACCTAAGGTAAAAGGGCTTAAAGTGGGGTTAGTTCCAGAACGTTTTTGGCTACCCCAGTTGCCTAGAGAAGAACACGATATCCCAGTTGATGTTGTTATAAGTGAAAGTAGGATTTATAGGAAGGAGCTAAGATAATGATACAGGAAACTTTAGTGATTATAAAGCCTGAAGGAGTAAAAAAAGGCTTAATTGGCGAAATAATTAGTCGCTTTGAAAAGAAAGGCTTAAAAGTTAAAGCTTTAGCAGTCAAGAAAATCTCTCGTGAACTAGCTGAAATTCATTACAGTCATCAAAGTGATAAACCATATTTTCAAGGTATTATCGATGCTTTTACTTGTTCGGAAGTAGTATTAATGATTTTAGAGGGTGAAGAGGCTATTAAAACAGTTAGAAATCTAATTGGCTGCACTAACCCCTTGGAAGCAGTTCCCGGTACTATCAGGGGCGATTTTGGTTCTGTACTTCCTTTTAATGTGGTGCATGCCTCAGATTCTGAAGCAAGTGTTAAGGCTGAAATTGCTCGTTTCTTTGGTTGTTAAGATATCAGGAAAGAAGGTGCCTTTAAATGGGTTATAAAATTATTAAAAAAGAGTACATTGCTCCAGCTATTTTTAGTCTAAGGGTCGAAGCCCCTTTAATTGCCTCCAAAGCTCGCCCAGGTAACTTTGTTATTTTGCGTTATAAAGATACAGGTGAAAGGATTCCCCTCACTTTAGTGGATTGGGACGCTAGAGAAGGTTGGGTTGATTTAATAATTCAGGAAGTAGGTAAATCTACGAAAGAATTAGGTAATGTACAAGCAGGCGAAGAACTAAAAGATCTTTTAGGTCCTTTAGGAAAGCCCTTTCCTCTCGATAAATACAATGGACCAGTCATTGGAATAGCAGGAGGGTTAGGAGCAGCTCCCTTGTATCCTATATTAGTTGCTCTTCATGATTTAGGTAATGAAGTTATAACAATTTCTGGGGCGAGAAACCGCGATTTACTTATTCTCAGAGAAGAATTGAGTCAGGTATCTGATCGCCTTCTTTTTGCCACTGATGATGGTAGTGTAGGTAGAAAAGGTTTTGTTACCGATGTACTGCGTGAACTTCTAGCTGAAACCAAAGCTCAAGAAGGAATGGTTATCGCTATAGGACCTGTACCTATGATGGCAGCTGTTGAAAAAGTGACTAGAGAATTTAATGTTCCTACTATGGTTAGTCTTAACTCGTTAATGATTGATGGCACTGGTATGTGTGGCGGTTGTCGCGTAACTGTAGGCGGAGAGACTAAGTTTACTTGTGTAGATGGCCCCGATTTTGATGCTCATGAAGTAGATTTTGATGAGATCTTGCGCCGTCAACGTTTTTATAGAGATCAAGAACAAGAATCATTAAAGTATTATGAGAATCATGTCTGTAATTTGCAAAAAGCAGCTGATGAATTAGAAAAAACACAAAATAAATAAGTGACTCTAAGAGTTTGCTTAAGTGAGTAAAAATAGGTAGCTAGCAGCGAGACTGCTAGCTATTTTTATAGGCAAAAACACTAAAAAAGGAACTTATTACAATAAGATGAAATTGGAGGTAGAGAGCAAATAAGGAGGTCTTTAGGTGAATCGTAAGCTCGCTATGGGAATAATTTTTATATTTTCTGCGTTGATTGTTTATAGTATAGTTTCCTTCGTGATTAGCGAAGTACCGAGAGAGTTTGGTACACTAGAACTTAACTTGCAAAAAGCAGGTTCTATACATTTTGAGCCAGAAAAGTTTGCTACCAGTAAAAACAATCTCCCTCTAGAAGCTACGAATGTCCGAGTACTTATCTTTAACGAGCAAAGGAAAGTTAAGAAAGATTATCCTATCCCAGAAGACCAGTCAGAACTGGAGTTTGAAATCAAAGTTCCAGTAGGAGAGTATGCTCTCCATGTGATAACTTACCAAAGACAAAGTGGTGTGGTTATTACAGCAGGTGTAGAAGATATTGTGGTAGCAAAAGATGAAAAGGTAACACCAGAGCTAGTTATCGATAGGTTTTATTACGAGTTAGAAAAGCCAGAAGGACCTGTTTTACAGGGAGATGATTTTCCTATTAATGTAACAGTTGATACCAAAGGAATAAAAATGGCTCTCTTAGAGTTTAAAAGGTTTTATAGAAATTACGAAGAGTCAGCTAATAATCGCGGTACTGGAGTACTAGTGAAGAACTTTAAACCAGTCATAATCTATGCCAATATAAATGCTTCTGAACACAGTAAGATCATGTTTTGTTATCGACACTATCTAGATCGTATCTATAATCTTAAAGGCTGTGAAAATAACTTAGCTGTCTTTTATCCTTCGCTTGTTTATGGCGATGAAATAGCGGCAATTGAAGTTATTCCTAGATAAAGAACCGAATAAAGGTTGTAGCTAATTTTGAGGGAATGAAAAGCCTGAGGGAAATCCCCTCAGGCTTTAGCTTTAGGCTTAAATGTTTCACAACAAGTATCTTCTGTTGTTTCCTTAGACTTGTCACCAATTAAGCCGAATTCAACATCACTTGTTGGCCTAGGAGCTTTATCAGTGTAACGTACTTCGATAGTCTCAGCGTTACATTTATTCCCTGTACCCCAATAATGACAACCTTGGACAATACATTTAACTTTGGGCAAGAGAATCACCTCCTTTTTTAAACTTCCCTTATTATTAAGTTGTATGCTGTTTCTAAACAGTTATTGAGGTATAATTAACAGGGAAAGTCATCTTCTTTCAAAAGGAGGGAGTTTTTGGTGTTACTAGATGTTAACGACAAAAGCTTCGAAAATGAAGTTCTTAAGTCTGATTTACCTGTATTAGTTGATTTCTGGGCCCCTTGGTGCATGCCTTGTCGAATGGTTGCACCTATAGTAGAGGAGTTAGCAGAAAAAATGGCAGGCAAAATAAAAGTATGTAAAGTTAACACCGAGGAAAACATGAGTCTCGCTGTTAAGCAGGGAATTATGACCATTCCAACCTTTAAACTCTTCAAAAGGGGAGAAGTTATTGCCGAAACCGTTGGTAAAATGTCTTTAAAAGAATTAAAAGCATTTGTCGAACAAGCTCTGTAAACTGTTTCCTCAATTTCTTTGGGCAGGAAAATGTCTTTCCAGAGAGAAATGTAATTAGGTAGTACTTGATTTGGCGGAGGTGTTATGATTGGCTCGCGATCTCGATTCAAGTTTATATGAGGACGAGAAAGCTAAATTAATTCTGTCCACATCACATCCAGCAGAGATGCAAAGACAAGGTTTCATGGCTGGTGTAGTTATGTTGCCTATTATTCTTTTAGTAGTAGCCCTCATTTTTGGTGGTTATGTTGCTGTTGTAGTATCTATTGGTAATATGAATCCAGAGCTAGCAACTGGTGTTAATGCTGAAGGCGCCGAAGTAGCAACAAACAGTGCTGCAACTTATTTGAAGCCTGTTCTGCAATATTGGAAGCAAATCTTAATAGGTGTAATTCCTGCGATGCTTCTATCAGGTGTTTTAGGCATGTTTTATGCCCGCTATCATGCAATTGCACTTAAAAAAGATAAACCAATATCTTTAATCTTTTCCTGGGTTCTCTTTTTTGTAATCTTCCTTATCTACGGACTTCTAAAGGTTAAGTTAGCTTGGTACTTTAATATCTTCTTAGCAGCTTTCTTATCCGGTGTTATTGGCTATACAATTTTTGCTTTCTGGAAATCACTTTATGTCAGATTTATGTTTAAAAACGGTCAAGGTGTTATTATGAACATCTTTGATGCCTTAGAAGAGGCTATGGATAGTGATCCTAACCTAAGAAGAGTTTATGTTATTGACTGGGATAGAGAAGCTGGTAAGGTTATCGTAGGTGGAGCCGTAGATAACCTTAAGCGTAAGGATAAGGTAGATGAGATTCTTAAAACAATTGAAGGTGTCAACGAAATCGAAAACCGTTGCCGCCACCGTTATGAATAAGCAAA